>ERZ773076.404-NODE-404-length-22432-cov-3.196899_pt1 | contig 22432 bp, 22 predicted proteins | sample MGYA00580613_ERZ773076 | MGnify/ENA primary metagenome ERZ773076 (study PRJEB29015, sample SAMEA2738005) | human oral metagenome | biome: human oral; feature: human-associated habitat; material: dental | place: China | collected 2057 ...
TGACAAAGCGATAAACAGCATAGGCGATACCTGCGACCGCCGCGACAACACCGAGAATTGCGAGCGCAATCACAATCGCATCACGCGTCTTGCTCTTCTCCTCTTTCTTCTTCATGGAACTCACAAGCTCATCCAGTTTCATCAATGCGCTGAAATTGTCCATACTCTCCTCCCAAGTTCTCTATGTCATTTGACACAATGCATGATTAACAGCTTCACTATAGCATAAAGCCTTTTGGTTGACAAGCAGAGCGGGCCTCTCTAAAATAAGCTTGTTGTGCATTTTTTACAGATTTCAACATCGGAGGGTTTTTGAATGTCGTCAAAAGTTGAGAGAAGCAGTTTCTCCTCCCGCCTCGGCTTCGTGCTGTCTGCGGCAGGCTCTGCCGTCGGACTGGGGAATATCTGGCGCTTCCCGTATCTCGCCGCAAAATACGGCGGCGGCATCTTTTTACTGGTTTACCTGCTCCTGGTTCTGAGCTTCGGCTATACCATGATTGTCGCCGAGAGCGCTCTCGGTCGGCGCACCAAAAAGAGCCCGGTCGGCGCTTTTACACACTACGGCAAAGACTGGATGTTCCGCTTCGGCGGCTGGATCAACGCTGTCATACCGATTCTGATTGTCCCGTATTATTCGGTCATCGGCGGCTGGGTCTCCAAGTATCTCTATGCCTACTGCCGCGGAGAGGTCACGGCACTCGCGGGCGACGATTACTTCAGCAGCTTCATCACAAGCGGCGGAAAAACCGAATTCTGGTTTCTCCTCTTCAGCGCGGCCACGATGTTCATCATCTATATGGGGGTGCAGAACGGCATTGAGCGCGTCTCGACCATTATGATGCCGATTCTGATTGTGCTCGCCGTCGCCATTGCCGTCTACGCGGTCACGCGTCCCGGCGCCCTGCAGGGCGTCTCCTATTTTCTGGTACCGAATTTCCGGAACTTCTCCTGGATGACCGTCGTCGCCGCGATGGGGCAAATGTTCTACTCGCTCTCGATTGCGATGGGCATTCTGATGACCTTCGGCTCCTATATGAAGGACAATGTCTCAATCGAAGAGGCGACGCGCCATGTGGAGCTCTTTGACACCGCGATTGCAATTCTCGCAGGCCTCATGATTATCCCGGCTGTTTTCGCCTTTTCGGGCGGCAATCCGGATGTCTTAAAGGCAGGTCCCTCGCTCATGTTCATCACAATGCCGAAAATTTTCGCGAGCATGGGTTTCGGCCAGCCGGCAGGCATCATGTTCTTTCTGCTTGTGCTCTTTGCGGCTCTGACCTCGGCAATTGCGCTCGCGGAGAGCGCTGTCTCCACTTTTGAGGATGAATTGCACTGGAGTCGGAAGCGTTCCAGCCTGGTTGTCTTTGCCCTGATGCTCGTGCTCGGCAGTCTCAGCGCCCTCGGCTACGGCCCGCTCGCCATGGTGCGCATCATCGGCATGCAGTTGCTCGACTTCTTTGACTTCCTGACCAATTCCGTGATGATGCCGATTGCCGCGATGACCACCTGCCTCCTGATAGTCCGCGTAGTCGGCGTCAACACCGTCGCGGCGGAAGTGACAAAAGACGGCGCTCCGTTTAAGCGCCGCCTGATCTTCAACTTTATGATTAAGTATCTCTGCCCGTTCTTTGTCGCAATCATCCTGTTCAGCTCGATTGCAAGTCTGCTCGGCTGGATTAAGATGTAAGTTTTTCGAGCTTCGCAAAGCACGCGAGCATCTTCCGCACGCCGAGCTCATCGAAGTCGACCGTCACTTCATAATCCTTTTTGCCATCCTTGATTTCCGTAACGCTCCCCTCTCCGAAGCGCGCATGCCGGACACGGTCGCCGACTTCATAGGGGAGCGTTTTCATATGCTCCACCTGAAACACCTTGCCAAAGGCCGCGGGTTTCATCTGCGTGAACAGTGTCTCCGTGCGGCGCGGCTCCTTCGCGGCACGCAGATCGTCTCGACCTTGCGCACGCCCCTCCTCCGCGAGCACCTCCCGCGGAATTTCCGCAAGGAAGGAGGACTCCGGGTGAAAGTGAAGTTCGCCGTTCACAACGCGCGACTTTGCCGAGCTCAGGGTGAGGCGTTTCTTCGCGCGGGTAATGCCGACATAGCAGAGGCGCCGCTCCTCTTCCATTTCCTCCTCATCGCCGATACTCCGGTTGCCGGGAAACAGTCCTTCCTCCATGCCGCTGATATAGACTTCGTCAAATTCGAGTCCCTTCGCCGCATGTAGGGTCATCAGCGTCACGCGCTCGCCCTCTTCCGTGCGGTCAATGTCGGCGACCAGTGCGACTTCCTCGAGGAAACGATCAAGCAGCGGCATATCCGGCGGGAGCTCCCCGTCCGCGCGGTCGGACAGGTCGCTCGTATCGCGCGCAAAGTCCACCGCTTTGGAAATCAGCTCGTCGATATTCTCAAGGCGCGACTGCGCCTCCACTTCTCCCTCCTCTTTGAGCGCCTCCAGATAACCGGACTTGTCCAGCACGAGGCGAATCAAATCGGCAATCGAGCAGCTTTCCGCCGCCTTCCGGAACTCCCCGATCAGATTTACAAAGCGCTGTATTTTCTCTCCGGCACGCCCCGCCACGCCGGCGGCCGGTGCCTCGCGGAGCGCCTCGAAAAAGCGCAGATCCCGCTCCGCCGCAAACGCGGAGACCGCTGTGACCGTCGCCGCGCCGATGCCGCGTTTTGGCACATTCAGGATGCGCTGCACCGCGAGATCATCGGCCGCATTGGCAACGGTCTTTAAATAGGCGAGAATGTCTTTGATCTCGCGCCGCTGATAGAAGTTGACGCCGCCGACCAGACGATACGGAATGCCCGCCGCCACAAAGCGCTCCTCCAGCACGCGGGACTGCGCATTGGTGCGATACAGCACGGCAAAGCGCCCGTAATCGCCCCCGACAGCCCGCGCCTTGATTTCGGCCGCGATTTCCTCTGCTTCTTCCGCTGCGCTCGCATAGCGCCTGCACTGCACTTTCTCGCCGCTCTCCGCCGCCGTCCAGAGCCGCTTTTCTTTCCGCCCCGCATTGTTCTGAATCACGCCGTTGGCTGCCTCCAGAATATTTCCGCTCGAGCGGTAATTCTGCTCGAGTTTCACGACCTTGGCCCCCGGGAAAGCCTTCTCAAAATTCAGTATATTGTGAATGTTCGCGCCGCGGAATTTGTAAATCGACTGGTCATCGTCGCCGACCACGCAGAGATTCCGGTACTTTTTTGCGAGCAGCTCGATGAAACGAAACTGCACGCTGTTTGTGTCCTGGTACTCATCCACCATGATATAGCGAAAGCGCTCCTGATAGTAGGTGAGAACATCGGCGTCCGCCTCGAAGAGTTGCACCGTCTTGAACAGGAGGTCGTCAAAATCCAGCGCGTTGTTCTTCCGCAGCAAATCCTGGTAAGCGCGATAACAGCGCGCAATGCGGGCCGTCTGGAAGTCCTTCGCTTCGCTCTCGTACCGCACGCTGTCCACCATCTCGTTTTTGGCCGCGCTGATTGCGGAAAGCACGCCCCTCTCCCGCAGCTGTTTCGGATCAATCTGCAGTTGTTTTAACACTTCCCGCATTGCGGCCTTCTGGTCATCGGCGTCGTAAATCGTAAAGTGATTGTCGTAACCGATGCGGTCAATGAAGCGCCGCAAAATGCGCACGCAACTCGAATGGAAGGTCGCAACCCAGATTGCCTCCGCGCCGCTCTCGACCAGCGCGTCCACGCGGCTTCGCATCTCGGCAGCCGCTTTGTTCGTAAAGGTGATGGCGAGGATATTCCATGGCGATACCTTTTTCTCCCGAATCAGGTAGGCAATGCGATGTGTCAGCACGCGTGTCTTGCCTGATCCCGCTCCCGCGAGAATCAGTTCCGGGCCCTCCGTCCACTCCATCGCCTCGCGCTGTCGTTCATTCATCTGACTTGTCACTGTCACACTTCTCCTTTCCGGGCATGAGTCCCAGGCGCTGCAGACTCAAATCGCAAAAACCGGTTCCCGCATTCAACGCGCGGTTCACGCGGCTTATGGTCGCCGTGGAAGCGCCCGTCTCTTCCGCAATTTCAAGATAAGTTCTGCCGCGGCGCAGCATAAAGGCCACTTCATAGCGCTGCGACAGCGAGAGCAGTTCATTCACTGTGCAGATATCCTCAAAAAACTGATAACACTCTTCGCGGTTTTGCAAAGTCAAAATGGCATCAAACAGGCGGTCCGCCGCCGACGAATGCAGCTTGTGATTCATGTTTCGTCCTCTCGTCCTGCGTTTTTTTCGAGTGTAGCACGACAGCGCATTGAAGTAAACCGGACGAAGCAGGCATTGCAAGCGCGTGCACTTTGTACTATAGTAAAAATGTTAATCGTTAAAAGAAGAAATGAGGAGGAAGTCTTAGCTATGCCCAATTATTCTTACGGCGGCGGCGGACGTCGGTTTCATTCGAGACGCCGCAGAAACAGAGCGCTGCCGCTTCCGCTCTTGCTCGGTGTGCTCGTACTAGCACTCCTGGCAGTTGCGCTTGCATTCTTCCTGCGTCGCCCGAAGGGAGATAAACCCTCCGCGGCACATGCGAACGCCAAGCAGTCTACCGCGGAAAGCACGACTGCGGAGGTGAAATCCGAGGACATCCTCGCGGATGCCGAAAAGAAGGCTGCCCAGTACGATTACGACGCTGCGATTGCCGCAATTCAGGCAGACGAAAAGACGGCGCAGTCCGAGGCCGGACAGGCTGCGATTGCGAAGTACAATGAAGTCAAGGGAACCCTGGTACGCCAGGATCCGCAGAAAATAACCCATGTCTTCTTCCATACGCTCATCATGGACAACAAAAAAGCCTTTGACGGCGATGACCGTCAGAACGGCTATAACGATGTCATGACGACGAAGTCCGAGTTCGAGAAGATGATGCAGGCGATGTACGACAAGGGCTATGTCTTAGTCCGGATTCACGATGTCGCACACGAGGAGGACGATCCGGCGACCGGCGGCAAGAAGATGGTCTGGGGCGATATCATGCTTCCGCCCGGCAAGACGGCTTTTGTACTCTCTCAGGATGATGTCAACTATTACGAGTACATGAACGGAGATGGCTTTGCGAAGGATATCATAGTCGGGCCGAATGGAAAGCCCATGAACGAGATGGTCATGGAAGACGGCTCGGTTTCGGTCGGCGCCTACGACCTGATTCCGATTCTCGACGAGTTTATTGAGAAGCACCCGGACTTCTCCTACCGCGGCGCAAAGGGCATCATTGCCGTGACCGGTTACAACGGCGTCTTCGGCTACCGCACCGATCCCTCCTACGAGGGCAAGAATCCGAACATTGAAGCGGATCGACAGAAAGTGCGCGAAGTTGCCCAGTGCCTCCGGGATGACGGCTGGGAGCTCGCCTCCCACAGCTGGGGACACCGGAACTACGGAAAGATTCCGTTTGCCGAGCTCGAGACCGATAACCAGAAGTGGCAGGACTATGTGGGTAAGCTGATCGGCGGCACCGACATTCTCATCTTCCCCTTCGGCGCGGATGTCGGCGACTGGCATCCCTACAAGGATGACAACGAGCGCTTCCAGTATCTCTATAAGAGCGGCTTCCGCTACTTCTGCAATGTGGACTCGAATCAGTACTATGTGCAGAAGGGCCAGGATTACCTGCGTCAGGGCAGACGAAATCTGGACGGCTATCGACTCTGGCAGGATATGACCGTCAAGAATCACACCAGTGATTTGTTCAATGCCTCGGATATCTTTGATAAGGACAGACCGACACCGGTTCCGGACTACAAGGGAGGCTGATTGATTCAAAAGAGTCGCAAAAGAGCCCGGTTTTCACTTGATAAATCAAGTGAAAACCGGGCTCTTTATTTTTATTTGTTATGCGTCTTCGTTTCCGACAATCAGATCAAAGACTTCTTCCGCGCGATCCACAATCCGCTTGGCGCCGAGTGCTTCCAGCGCCTCACGGCTCCGGAATCCCCAGTCCACGGAAATGCAGTCCATGCCGCTGTTCTTCGCGGTCAACATGTCCACCTCGGTGTCACCGATATAGACAGCCTCTTCCGGTCTGACCTGCAGAGACTCGAGAACGGCAAACACCATGTCCGGCGCCGGTTTCCGGCGAATGTCCGAGCGCTCGCCCTTTGCCTCTTCAAACAACCCCTCAAAGTGCACGCGATTTAAGACCTGCACCGCCTCGTCCAGCTTATTGGAAACCACGGCAATGCGAACACCTGCCGCCTTCAGCTTTTTCAAAAGGGCAAGTATCCCGGGGTAAGGCCCCGTCGCGTCGTCGCAGTGCTCGCCGTAATAGGCGGCAAAGGCCGCGATCACAGCATTTGCCGCTTCGTCCGTGATGCCGAACGCCGCTGCGCTCTTTGTCACGCCGAGCGTGCCGACCTCCCGGAGAGAATACCCCTTCTCGACCGCGAGCGCGCGCTGCGCTGCGACTTCCGCGCCGCTTCCGAAGAAGTGACGCACATCGTCCTTTGTAAAATCCGCGCGATGTCCGGTCAGGCGGCAGGCCTCATTCAAGGAAGCCGTCAAATCCGTGATAGTATCCAGAATTGTTCCGTCCATGTCAAAGACAGCCGCGCGATAGCGTTTTATCTCACTCATCTCTCTACCTCCGCGTCAGCCGAAGGTCGCGACTTCGGCAATCGGGCCTGTCCGCGTGAGTTCCTCCGCGTACAGGACAGGACCCTCGGCGCCGTACTCGCGCGCATTCTCCTTCCGGATTTTGGCGCGGACCTTTACCCAGTCTCCTGTCTTGAAATTCTGTGCGCCCGCATAGTGGCAGAGCAGACCGCAGAAGCGGATATCCGCCTCGCAGCAGGTCATCACCCTTCTGCCCGGAATCACCACATCGGCCGGTGCCCCCTTCGGACGCATCAGTTCCGCAGTGAAGCTGACCTCCTTGCCGTCATACTTCTCCGGCCGGTCCATCGCATCGACATAGAAAATCGCAAACATATCCGGACTCAGCTCCAGATGATCTGCCTTTAAGTCATAGGGCAGCTCAATGCTGAAATCGCCGCGAATCTCGCCGTCTTTTCCCTCAAACACGATCTCGGCATCCGGCGCCATGGCTTTCAGGGAGAGGTGATAATTTCCGAGCTTCTCCTCCGAAATATCGTCCGCGCGGTTGCAGATGATAAGCTCCGTGTCGTTCAACATCGGGCCGAGAAACGCCCGCATATTCTTCAGATAGAGGTCCAGCGTGCTCGTGTCGAAAATACTGATCTGCTGGTTCAAAAACCACTCGTCCGGCAGTTCCAGACTGTCCTGCCGCCAGAGGCCGTTCCACTCAATCAGGACGCGCTCCGGGTGAAACTCTTCGCCGAGCGCGCGGAGCGCCTCTTTGGTGCACTCCTCCTGACTCTCAAAGTAAATCGCCGCCGTATTGTACTTCTTTAACAGGGCCTCCGGGTATTCCTCTTCGCCCTCCTCGCAGACCAGGAGCAAAGTCTTACCCTCTGTCTGAAAGTAGGATTGCTCCATCGTGAAGCGGAGAAACTGTGTCTTGCCCGCCTCCAGGAAACCGTTGATTACGAATACCGGTGTCTTCTCTTCTTCTCTCTCAAATTGCTCTGCCATTGCTTATGCCTTGAACTCCCTTGTGATTGCCTCTTCCTTGAGCTCACTTCCGATCACGCAGACCTTGCCGCTTGCCTCCGCAGCCCCGCGGCGAATCTCGGTCTCGCCCGGCACCAGATCAAAGTGGAACCATGCGCCGCCGTCCGCACTCGGAACCATGCCCTTTGCACGCACCACCTTGCCGAACTCCTCGCTCTCCGCAAGTCTGAGAAGCAGTGCGTGCAGCTTATCCTCGGTAAAGGCCGGGACATTCTCAAGACCGACACTGTCGAATACCTCATCAGCATCGTGGCCGTGGTGATGGTGGTGATGGTCATGACCGCAGCAGCAGTGACCGTCCTCATCGTGGTGATGGTGATGCTCGTGCTCTTCCTCATCGTGGTGGCAGCAGTGCTCGTGTTCCTCATCATGGTGGTGATGATGCTCGTGCTCTTCCTCGTCGTGGTGGCAGCAGTGCTCGTGCTCCTCATCATGGTGGTGATGATGCTCGTGCTCTTCCTCGTCGTGATGGCAGCAGTGCTCGTGCTCCTCATCATGGTGATGATGCTCGTGCTCCTCCGCAAGCTCCTCAAAAAGCTCTGCCTTCAAATCGACCGGATGCTCGAGAATTTCAAGCAGCTTCTCACCGGTCAGGTCTGAGATCGGCGTCGTGATAATCGTCGCGTCCTTGTTGATCTCGCGAATCAGCTGAATCGCCTCGTCGATCTTCTTCTGGTCTGCGACATCCGTCCGGGAGAGCACAATGGTCTTTGCATACTGCACCTGGTTGTTAAAGAACTCGCCGAAGTTCTTGATGTAGAGCTTCGCCTTCTTCACATCGACCAGTGTGACCGCGGAATTGCCCGCGACCGGGAGCTCTTCCTCGACATCCGCGACAGCGCGCATCACGTCCGAGAGCTTGCCGACACCGGAGGGCTCAATGATTATGCGGTCCGGCGTGTATTTTGTGAGGATTTCCTTCAGCGAGCTCGCGAAATCGCCGACGAGCGAGCAGCAGATGCAGCCGGAGTTCATCTCCCGCACCTCAATGCCGGAATCTTTTAGGAAGCCGCCGTCGATGCCGATCTCGCCGAACTCGTTTTCAATCAGCACCACCTTCTCGCCGGAAAGAGCCTCCGCGAGCAGTTTCTTGATAAAGGTTGTCTTTCCCGCGCCGAGAAAGCCCGAAATAATATCTACCTTAGTCTTTGCCATCTCTGTTTCCTCCGTTCTTGTTCTACTCCTCATAGAATGAATAAAGCATAGCACAAGTGCTATGCTTTGACTAGTCTCTTGCCCCGCACAAACTGGCAGGCAAATGTTTTAAAACTTCCGCTGTGAGCATCCCGATCAGCGCGCCCATGATGACACCCGCGAGCAAAAGGAGCGGAAAATACCAGAACAGCCCCCTGTTCTGCACGACCAGACTTGCGACAATCAGCTGCCCCAGGTTGTGAAAGACAGCGCCGAGCACACTGACGCCGAGCGCGCTGAATCCGCCGCTCCGCTTCGCGAGGGCCGCCGCCGTCAGACTGAGCGCCGCACCCGAGAGGCTGTAGAGAATCGCAGCCATATTGCCGAACAAAAAGCCGGTCAGCACAATGCGCAGCACAGAGAGCAGTGCCGCGCGCCGGATGCCGAACAGATAGAGACAGACCAGACTCGCGAGATTCGCAAGCCCCAGCTTGACACCGGGGATGCCGATTGAGAGAGGAAGTAAAACTTCCACATAACTCAGCAACAGTGCAAGCGCGAGCAAAATTCCGAAGGCCGCATTGGCTGCCGCCTGTCCCCCTCTTCTCATGCTTCCGCTCCGCCTTGATTCAGGCAATGTTCACGCCGACCACCGAAACATTCACCTCGATGACCTTGAGTCCCGTCATGGCCGCGACGACCTTGTCCTGCACTTCCCTTGTCACCTTCGGGATATTATAGCCGTACTTGATGTTGATGGCGAGTTCCGCGGAGACATGCTCCTCCGTGACTTCCACCTTCACGCCGCGCGACGCATTCTTAAAATTCAGGCGGGAAGCGAGCTCCTTCGTGAGTTTTCCGCCCAGGGAATCCACGCCTTCCACTTCCGTCGCCGCCAGTCCCGCAATCACAGCGACGACCTCGTCCGCAATGCAAACTTCTCCGATGTTCTTCTCCGTGTTGTTCTCTTCCATCTGCCGTCGTCCTCCTGTCAAACGAAATTCTTCTTTGCTCTGTTTAGTATAGCAAATTTATCGTGTCGGTACATACTATTTGTGATACGGCGCGCCCGTCCGGATACGATAACTCCGATAGAGCTGTTCGAGAAACAGCACGCGCATCAACTGGTGCGGAAAGGTAAAATCCGAAAAACTGAGATGCAAGGCAGCGCGCGCACTCACCTCCGGCGAGAGCCCGAGAGAACCGCCGATCACAAAACAGAGCTCTCCGCGGCTCCGCTCTTCCAGCTTTTCCATTTCCGCCGCGAAGCCTTCCGAATCAAACTTTTTCCCCTGAATTTCCAGGGTCACGACAAGGGAACGGGCATCGATCTTTTCGAGCAGACGCTCGCCCTCTTTCTGCCGGACGCGGCGCGAAGCCGCGCTGTCGATGGCGTCCGGTGTCTTTTCATCTTTCACCTCAATCAGGCGGAACTTGCAGTAGGCGGAGAGCCGCTTTTCATATTCCGCGACAGCCTCGCGCCAGTACCGCTCCTTCAGACTGCCGACCGTAAGTAAGGTCACATTCATTCTGTCGCCCGGAAGTAGTAGCCGACCCCCCACTTGGTATGCACATAGCGCGGCGCCGAGGGTGAGGGTTCAATCTTTTCGCGGAGGCGCCGCACATGGACATCGACCGTTCGCACATCGCCCGTCTCGGTGTTTCTGTTCTCCCAGATTGCCGCCAGCAGTTTTTCTCGGCTGAATACTTTGTCCGGATTCTTCATGAGCAGCACCAGAATGTCAAACTCCCTCGCGGTCAGATTGATCTCCTGCTTGCCGAGCATGACCCGCCGCGACTCGATGTCAACCGAAAGCTCGCCCGCCGTGAGTTGTGAACTGTTCTCGGCTTCCCGCTGGTTCTTTTGATTGCGGCGGAGAATGGCTTTGATGCGGGCCTTGACTTCGAGAATATTGAAGGGCTTGGTGAGGTAATCATCGACGCCCTTGTCGAACGCGAGAATCTTGTTCATGTCCTCCAGCTTTGCCGTCAGCATGATAATCGGCACATCCGAGAACTCGCGCACGGCCTGACAGACTTCCATGCCGTCCATGCCCGGAAGCATGAGATCGAGAATCACCAGATCATAGGACTTCTCCCGGATTTTTTGCAGCGCAGACTCCCCGTCATAGGCTGCATCCACCTCCATCCCATCTGCCTGCAGACTAAAGCTGATTCCCTTCACAATCAGTTTCTCATCGTCTACAACCAAAATCTTAGTCATTCTCCCTCTCCTCACTCTGAGACCGTGATACTGTCCTTTAACTTCTCAAATGCCTTTTCTTTGATGCCCGGAATCTTCTTGATTTCCTCCGTGCTTTTGAATTTCCCGTGTGCTTTCCGGTACGCAAGAATCTGTTCCGCTTTCCGCTCGCCGACCCCCGGGAGACGCATGAGTGCTTCCTTGTCCGCGCGGTTTAAATCCACTTTGCCGCTCCCGGCACTCTCCTCCGCAAGCACTTCGGCCGTACCGCGGGCTGCCTCTTCCACGGTCGGCACGCGGACCATGCTGCCGTCCTCGACCACCGCCGCGAGATTCACGGCATCCTGCGCCGCATTCTCCGAAAAACCGCCGGCAAGCGCCAACACTTCGTGTAAGCGCGCCCCTTTCGGAACTTCGTAGACAGCCGGATGCACGACGGCGCCGCAGAGGTAAATGCTGACCTTCTGCGCCGCACTTTCGGCACTCTGTGCGGTCTCTGCCGCACTGCTCTTCTCCGTGACACTGCTCTCAGCGGCACCGCTCTCCGCTGCCGCTGAATTCTTCTTGCCGCGCGCCGCTTTGACTCCCGCGCTGCTTTCCGCTATGCTGCCCGCATAGGTCTCACAGTGCAGACTGCCGTCAAGCGCAGAAGGCCTCCGACGCAACCCAAAGAATAAACCTAAGGCAACGACAGGCAAAAGCAGGGGAATCAAGTAGAGCAGCTTTTTCTTTTTCCATTTCCGAAACACGACAGCCTCCTCTCGGAGCTGCCGAGCCTGCACTCTTATTGTACCGGCTTATTGGAAGAAACTCAAGCGCCCGTGCCCGGTTTACAACAACCGTCGCGCTGCCGCCTGCACCAGATGCTTTGCGAGCACCGAAGTCGTGACCGCACCGATGCCGCGCGGCACAGGCGTGAGCGCCGCCGCAAGGTCAGAGAGCCCTTCGGGGTTCACATCGCCACACAAATTGCCGTTCTCATCCGCGTTGATACCGACATCGAGAATCACGCAGCCCGCCGATACATAGTCGCGGTCAATGAGCTTGGCTCTGCCCGCCGCCACCGCGAGAATCTCCGCCTTTTTGCACTCTTCCTTCAGATCCTTGGTCTGGGTATGGCAGATAGTGACCGTCGCGTTGTCCCGGAGGAGAAGCATTGCGAGCGTCCGCCCCACGACGAGACTGCGCCCCACGACTACCGCGCGCTTTCCGTGCACCGGCACTTCATAGGTGCGGAGCGTCTCCATCACAGCCTCCGCCGTACAGGGCGCAAAGCCGGCCTCTTCTCCCGCAAAGACGCGGGCGATGTTGACCGGCGAAATACCATCCAAATCTTTCTCGGGATCAATCATCTGCTCGGCCCGCCGCACATCCAGCTGCTCCGGCAGCGGCTTTAACAACAGCACACCGTCGATGGCCGAATCCGCATTGATTTCCCGGAAGCGCTGAAAGAAAACTTCCGGCGTCACATCCTCCGGAAACACAAAGGTCTTGACGTCCAGACCGAAATTCTGCATGCGCTTTTTCGCGCCTTTTTCATAGGAGAGCTGCGGCACATTCTCGCCGACCCGCACAATCGCAAGGGTCGGCACATAACCGCCCAGCGCCTCCAGGGTTTTTTCCGTCTCCGCCCGGATGGCATCCACCACCTGCTGTCCTGTGAGTTCCCTCATACTGCTCTCATCCTCTCTGCTTCTTTCTGCTCACGCAACAATAGTTTAGTATACCTTAAAACGTGGAAAATCGAAACAGGAACCTTTTATTTACATAATTATATTATGTTCACAATCCAATTCCTTCCGTGTAATTGTCGGCGCCGTTCTTCCGCTCGTCACCACCCGAATTTGATTCTCTCCGAAAACAAATTTTTCAGACCGCCTACCGGCATTTATTACTTGCGTCTTTCAGGAAATCGTTGTACGGTTATAAATCATATACCTATATTACCTGCATACCGAAATACCTGTCTGAAAGGGGATTTTCATGGCGAAATTAAAGGAAAAAGTTGTTCTCGCTTATTCCGGCGGCTTGGACACCACAGCGATTATCCCGTGGCTCAGGGAGCACTTTGACTACGAGGTCATCTGCTGCTGTGTCGACTGCGGTCAGGACAGCGAGCTGCGCGACCTCGAAGAGCGCGCAAAACTTGCCGGTGCTTCCAAGCTCTATCTCTTCGATGAAAACGACAACTTCGCAGACGACTATATTTTACCCTGTCTGCAGGCCGGACTCGACACCGAACAGGCTGCCCTGCTCGGCAATGCGCTGTCCCGCCCGCTGATAGCCCAGAAACTCGTGGAACTGGCAAGAAAGGAACACGCCGTTGCGATTTGCCACGGTGCGACGGGCAAGGGCAACGACCAGGTTCGCTTTGAGCTGAGCGTGAAAGCTCTCGCCCCCGAACTCAAGGTCATCGCCCCCTGGCGCATGACGGAACTCTGGCCCTTCCGCTCCCGCGAGGACGAGCTCGCCTACTGTCGTCAGAAAGGCATTGACCTTCCCTTTGACGCGAGCCATGCCTATTCGCACGACAGAAACCTCTGGCACAGCTCGCACGAAGGTCTGGAACTCGAAGACCCCGCGCAGGAGCCCATGTTTGAGGAACTCCTCCGGCTCGGCGTCTCGCCGAAGCAGGCGCCCGACACCGAGACCTTGCTTCGCATCGGCTTTGAGGAAGGCGTGCCGGTGAGCCTTGACGGCAAGCGCATGAAGTTCTCCGATCTGCTCCGCAAGCTGAACGAAATCGGCGGCAAGAACGGCATCGGCATCTTTGACATCGTCGAAGACCGCGTCGTCGGCATGAAGGCGCGCGGCATTTACGAGATTCCCGGCATTGCAATTCTGCTCGAGGCAAAGCGGAGCTTAGAAGCCCTGGTGCTCGACGGCGATACCCTTGCCACCAGACGCCCGCTCGGCGAAAAGTATGCTTCGCTCCTCTATGCCGGCAAGTGGTTCACACCGCTCCGCGAAGCCCTGCAGGCCTTCTTTGCGAGCACACAGAGCACCGTGAGCGGCGAGGTAAGACTGCGCCTCTACAAGGGCAATCTGATTCGCGCCGGCGCAAGCTCCGTCTTCTCGCTCTACGCGGAAGATGTCGCCTCCTTCACGACTGGATCTCTGTACCGCCACCGCGACGCCGACGGCTTCATTGCCCTCTTCGGACTGCCGCTTGAGCTACGCGCGAGAATGTTGCAGCGCGCAGGCGTCGCAGAGGAGGAATCCGCCCTCATTGAGCTTCCGGCGCTGCCGCTGCCGGTTAAGACAACCGTCAGTAAGGTCAAAAAAGCCGACAAAAAGCAGGCGGTCGGCAAAGTCGCCGAGAAGAAAAAGAGCGACGAAAAGACCCCGGAAAAGAAAAAGGCCGTGAAGAAAGAGACCGCCAAAAAGACCGCAGAGAAAAAGACCGGTGCCAAAAAAGTGACGCGAAAAGTCTCGAAAAAAGCCCCCGAAAAGAAGTAAGCATTTCAGAAAATAAAACAGCAGCTGTCCGCTTCGGCAGGCCGCTGCTGTTTCTTTATTTCACATAGCTTAAACATAATTAATTTATGTAAACTTATCTGCAATTCTCTGTCTGCCGCTTCTTCGCGCCCCGGGGTCACAGCGCCATGAGCACTGCGCCGAACGCAATCAGCACACAGCCCAGCGCGCTTTTCGGCGTGAGTTCTTCCCGCAAAAAAAGAACCGCAAAGAAAATTGTGAATACAATCGAGAGCTTGTCAATCGGCGCGACCTGATTGACGCGCCCGAGTTGCAGCGCGTGGTAGTAACAGAGCCAGGAGGCTCCCGTCGCGAGCCCCGACAAAATGAGAAACAGCCAGCTCTTCTGACTGATTGCGGAAATCCCCTGTCCCGCATGCGTGAGAAATACCATGCCCCAGGCCATTGCGAGTACCACCGCTGTGCGGATTGCCGTCGCGAGTGTTCCGTTGACCCCGTCAATGCCGATTTTTGCGAGTACCGCCGTGAGCGCCGCAAACAAAGCCGAGAGTAGCGCAAAAAAAAGCCACATGCTTTGACCTCCCCCGTTTCTTTCCGCTATTCTTTCTGTCATTTTAACGCGTAAGCCTCGTCAGCGCCTCTTTTTTTTGTTACAATACGACAAAGAAGCGCAAGAAGAAGGAGGTACATCCATGGATTACCGCATCGAACATGATTCTATGGGGGAAGTCAAAGTCCCCGCAGACAAGCTCTGGGGCGCGCAGACACAGCGAAGCTTCCAGAACTTTGAGATCGGGGATGAGAAAATTCCCGCCGAAGTCATCACCGCCTTTTCCTATCTGAAGGAAGCGGCCGCTCTCGCAAACTGCCGCCTCGGCGTTTTGGACGAGAAGAAGGAAAAGCTGATCTCTACGGTCTGCGAAGAAATTCGCGCCGGTAAATTACAGGGCAACTTCCCGCTCGCGGTCTGGCAGACCGGCAGCGGCACCCAGTCCAACATGAACGTGAACGAGGTCATTGCAAACCGTGGCAACGAAATTGCGGGCGAAAAACTCCTGCACCCGAATGATGACTGCAATAAATCCCAGAGTTCGAACGACACCTTCCCGACCGCGATGCACATTGCGGCGGTCCTCACCCTGGAAGATAAGCTTCTGCCCTCGCTCGATACGCTGATTGCCTGCTTCCGGGAACTTGAGATTCGCTATAAGGGCATCGTGAAGTCCGGCAGAACCCACCTCCAGGATGCGGTTCCGATCTCCTTCTCCCAGGAAATCAGCGGTTGGAGAAGTTCTCTGGAGACCGATCTCGAGCTGATTCGGGCAAGCATTCCGCCGCTCTCCTCTCTGGCGCTCGGCGGCACCGCTGTCGGCACCGGCTTAAACGCACCGAAGGGCTTTGACACCGAGTCCGCAAAGGCTGTCTCCAAGCTCACCGGCAAGCCCTTCCGCACGGCGGAAAATAAGTATCACGCGCTGACCTCCAAGTCGGAACTGGTCTACTCCCATGGTGCACTGAAGGGACTCGCGGCGGATCTCATGAAGATTGCGAACGACATCCGCTGGCTCTCCTCCGGCCCCCGCTGCGGCCTCGGTGAAATCCACATTCCGGAGAATGAGCCCGGCTCCTCGATTATGCCCGGCAAAGTGAACCCGACCCAGTGCGAATCCGTCACAATGGTCGCGGTTCAGGTCATGGCAAACGACAGCGCGGTCAGCTTTGCGGCAAGCCAGGGCAATTTCGAGCTGAACGTGTTTATGCCGGTCATGATTTACAACTACCTGCAGTCCGCTCGTCTCCTCGCGGATTCCATGCGCTCCTTCCGCATCCACTGCTGCGAGGGCATAGAGCCGAACCGCGAAAAGATGCGCGAGAACCTGCACCGCTCCCTGATGCTTGTGACCTCGCTGAACCCGTACATCGGCTACGAGAATGCGGCAAAGACCGCAAAGCTTGCGTTCAAGGAGAACATTTCCCTGAAAGAAGCCTGCGTAAAACTCGGCTTCCTCACAGAAGAGCGTTTTGACGAAGTCTTCCAGCCGGAGAAGATGGTAAAGGAAGAGGAGTAAGTATATTTACGCAAACCGAAAAGAAGTTCTGTGCGGAAAATCCGTCAGAACTTCTTTTTGAATTTTGATGCTAGTACATTTTCTAGCCTTATGTTCGGATATAGTTGTAAATCAAACAATTCTATTGCATCAATTTATCACAAATAAAAAACTTAACTTTCTTCAGTGGAATCTATGGAGAATTCTCTTCCTTGTAAAGCCTCTAAAGATTTGGCAGCAGAACCTTTGGTTACAGCTCCGCTCTCGCTTGAACTGTTTAACTTCCGCGACCTCGCAAACCAAATATAAACACGACTGCGAGTATGACCACTGTGCCAGCCACTCCCGCAACAATTACTTTCTTACTCATCCCTAAACCTCGTATTCCCCTCATACTTATTACTGTCAGTGAATCACAGACTTGCCCAAAAGTGGGTTGTAATCATTTAACCAGTCATTACCTTGCATATTATTTCTTACTGCGTCCCAGTTAAACTCACTGCTACTATCCACTGGCGGATACTCTGGATTCCATGTATACCGCTCGTCCTGCGCGGGGTCGATGTTCGCGGGCGGGATGTCCTGTCCCCGCTTTCCGCTCTGCGCTGCGCCTGTATTGCCGGTTCCGCTGTAGCTCTCCCCGATTCCGATGTTATTGTCTTCCTGTAAAGCACCCTCCGGGTGATCGGATCCGGCTGTCCAAGCTTTGATGATGCGCCCTTCAAAGCTTTCGCCGTTCCGCACCATATGACCGTAACGACCGTCGTACTGTGTGGAGAGCAGGTAGTGATAGCCATTGTCGACAATCGCGCCGGTCTGCATACTGCCGGAGGCATCCAGATAATACCAGTCTCCGTTCACATTGACCCAGCCGGTCTGCATGTAGCCGTTCTCATCCATGCGGTACCAGTTTCCGTTGTCGGAAACCCAGGCAGCCTTTGCATAGCCGCCGTCCGCATACCGATACCACCAGCCGCGGTTATCCCGCTGCCAGCCTGCATTTGCTGCAAGAACCGGCATTGCCATTATCACCGCGCCGCAAACTGCTGCCGCTGCTGTCATAAGTCTCTTCTTCATACTGTTTCTCCCTTCAATCCCTTCAAGTCAAAGTGTTATGATTTGTGTCCGGCTGCCGAGAACTTCTGTTGTCTCATAAAGCAGGCCATCGGAAACAAATGTAACATAACTCAAAAAAAAAAAGACTTACACCTACAATTATTTGCAAAAATAAAAAGAGCGCAAAAAAACAAGGTCTGCCGGGAAGGCAATCCTTGTTTTCTCAATGGTATTCTGCGTCGTAGCGTTTCTAATCGAAGCCTATTCACGTGCCTAAGACAGGTTACGCTTTTGTCCGTTTGTAAATGTCCCGAACAGACGTCATAACAACCTCCCATGTTAAATCAGCAGCATACGGAAACTTTTTCTGATAGGACTTCCACTGCTTCTCCATATCGAAATCAGCCTCTACTTCATCAAAAACCACAGGTGCATCGGGCAGGTATTTCTCAGTCCCACGTTTTTTTGCTGTTGCCATCAGCGCCATGTGAAGATTAACAGGAATCAGCTCTCGTCCATACAGTTGATGCAAAATGTGCAAATCATAAAAATCCCTCATACGGGTATTCGTCGTTGCACGGGATATTACTGTTTCCAGCTTTTCTGCCAAAACTGTTTCCAGATTATAAGCCCAAATATCGATACTACGATTTTCCAACATGAGCTTAAAGCTATACCTCACTTCGCGCGGTGTAATAACGTCACCTGTTGAAATATCAATCTTCAGCGGTGTTCTCACACCGTCGAATTCTGTTTCCATACTGACACGGACACCCGGATACTCGGCTTCATCCATGATTTTGGAAACTCGCTTAATATGAAATTCCACGCTGTCATCCACAGGTACAGCAATAAGAGTTGCAATGATACGCTCCACTTCGTCGATACCGAGTGTCTCTCCCTTTATTGTTGTATCAATATCCATCGTTGATCTTGATGCAAGCCCAACCATGGCAGAAACCAGCATTCCTCCTTTCAAAATGAATTTATCTCTATACTCTGAAATAGAAATGCGTTCCAGAAAGCGTTCCATCATATAGTTCCGCAGCAGAATCTGCGCATCTGCTGCGTTCTCTTTGGAAAGATTGCGAATCCGGTCTTTGAGTTGCCTTGCAGTCTTAATCATAATAGCACCTCCAAGTACTGCCGCAGTAATTTCTCAACATGAAACATTCGTGCATAGCGCATCAGCTTCCGCAAATCTTTATGCTGACATTTTGCATACTGCTTGAGAGCGTTCTGCCATATCTGCATTTCAATTCCGCTCCGATTGCGAATTACATCACAAATGGTGCGCTCTACATCATAGACCGGAACGGAATTCCCAAACGGCGTATTCATTGAAATGACTCCCACACCATGCAATTCTTTTTTGATGGTATAAACTTTGATACCATCCTCCCGCAAACCGGTCGGGTTATATCCTGTCTTGACCGTAACAGAATACGGCTTCGGCTCCCGGTCGGTCAGGTCATGGAAAAACAAGGCACTCTCGTGAGAAAATACCGCTTGATTACAGCGGAGATGTAACAAATACATAGCATCTGTCCATGCATCGGGTGAAAGATAGACCCCTTGTGCCACCCGCTCTGTACCGTGCTTTTTTACATACGCATAAAAGGCAGATTTGGGAACGCCGCTTTCCATCGCTTTCGCCATTTTGAGAATGCCGTTGTTTTGCGCAAAGAGCGATGTGATCTTTTCATTGGTTGTCATCCGCTTTCTCCTTTCTTGCTAATATAATAATTCATATTAGCAAAAAAGTACATAGTCTTGCCGACTGTACCGCAAAGTCCTCCTGCCTGTAGTTTTCCTCGTATCGTCCGCAAATGCGCAAAAACAGCCCCCCACAAACGCTTTTCTGCGTTCACAGAGGGCTGCCCGGGGTGGGGCTTTAGAATGTTTTACTTCTGCATGATATGAATCGCGAAGCCGCCGTACTCGCCGTCGAGATATACATTTTTGATGCTGCCGTCCTCGAAATATGCGGCAGTCTCCATGCGGAAGGAAAAGCCCTTTTCCTTGAGTTCTTCCACCGCGCTCTGCAGGTTCTCGGTGCGCATCGCGACATGTCCTTTGCTGCCGAGGAAGGGCTGCTTCATGCATTCAAAGTAGGGGCCTGCAAATTCCGATTTCTGACCGTGGCGGGGTTCCAGATTAAAGAGGAGCGATAAAAGCTTTGCGAGCTGCTCCGCTTCTTCGGGGCTTGCGGTATTGATGCCGATATGTTCCAGCGCAAATTGATTTTTCATAGCCTACCTCACTTCATCGGGAAGAGGATAACGGCACCTGCGGTCAGCACAAGCAGGCGAATAAAGTACTGCGGGACCGTAAACTTCCAGAACTCACCGATTTTATATTTTCCCGCTCCCATAATCATGGCCGGCATGCCGTCAATCGGAAGGAAGTGTCCGCACCAGCCGGAAATCACGATGGCTGCCGCCGCTGCGGTCGGGTCGAGTCCAAGGTTTACACAGGTTGCGATTGCCATGGGTGCAAAGACATAGACCGTACCGATGGTGGATCCGGTCAATGTCGCAAGCACACTGGTCAGGATGCAGAAGGCGAAAATCAGGACAAAGGGGTTCACATTGCTGCCGAGCATATTTGCGACGGTCTGTCCGACCAGGTTCGTTAAGCCGGTATTGCCGAGTGCATCCGCAATGCCGATGACGCCTGCAGACATCAGGATAATCGGCGCACTGATGGCGCTTCTGATTTCATCGAAGCTCATGACCCCCGCAATCAGGAGCACGCCGACCGCGAGCGCCGTAATGGCGTAGCCTGCATCACCGATTTTACTCTGCAGTACCATACCGACCACTGCGATTACAAAGCTCACATAGGTGATGGTTTCCTTCTGCTTGCTGAGTGTCGCTTTCTTCTCCAGTCCGCTCTCATCCGCCTTTTGATCCGTAATCGGATGATCCGGCATAATGCGATACGCAAGGACGCACCATGCGAAGAAACCGAGAGACAGACAGAGATTTACCAGCGAGAATTTCACAAGATCCACATTGGCGCTGATACCGACACTCTGCAACACTGCGATCACAATGCCGTACTGAAGCGCCGTGTTGAACGGGAGCAGCGGGTGGTTTGCCGCAAAACCTGCGGGCATCAGAACGCGCGACGGCGGCAAAGCCTTCGAATCCGGAAGGTTCGAGAGCAATCCGATGACCAGTACATAGTAAGCGGTGGAACCGGTTCCGAAGAGGCTGCAACCCAGCATGACGACCAAAATCAGCAGAACGTAGGCCTTGAAACCGCCGTGAGCCGCGAGATTGAACATGGTCTCCTTAAAGCGAAGCAACAAGCTTGTTTTTTGCAGGGCGGCGATGATTGCCATGAAGGATGCGAGCATCACAATCGTGGAATTCGAGAAACCACCGAAAGCCGTCTTGATGTCCGTGACACCGAGCACCACCATGAGGAGCAGGGCCAGCAGCGGCGGTGCGCCGAAGGGCAGTTTATCGACCATGATTAGGATAATCATAAGCACGGTTACCGCCAGCGCAAGTATCATGGGTGTTGTCATAGCGAAATCCTCCTTTTGGATTTTCCGTTCATTTGTCCCAAGTATATCGAAACGCACTTTATGCTCCCACAGCAAACTGCACAGATTTTGTTCTTTTTTGAATCATATCTTAGTAAACCAAAAACCACGTCCGCTTTTCGTTCTATTCTGAAACATATATATTCAATAAAATAGAGAAGCTGTTTCTTCCGGAAACAGCTTCTCTATCTCATACTCAAAATAACATCAACGCGCAGCTCCCTTCTTTCTCCCGATAGCCATGCGCGTCGCGTACTTCATCGCGTTAATCAGGCTCTTCTCGTTGCCGTTGCCCTTGCCTGCGTGGTAAAAATCGGTGCCGTGATCCACGCTCGCGCGGACAATGGGAAGTCCCAGCGTCACATTGACACCTTCCACAGCCTTCCAGTCCTTCTTTTCGCGGTCGTAGACAAAGCCGACCGTCTTTAGCGGAATATGGCCCTGATCGTGGTACATGCAGACTACAATGTCATACCAGCCGCCGAGCGCCTGCGAGAACACGCTGTCCGGCGGGCAGGGTCCCGTGACTCCGGTAATCCCCTCGGCCTTTGCCGCCTCGATTGCGGGGGTAATCTCCTCGATTTCCTCCCGCCCGAAAAGGCCGTTCTCACCGCAGTGCGGATTGAGCCCGGCAACCGCAATGCGCGGATTTTCGATGCCCATGTCTTTGCAGGCTTGGTTTGCAATCTCAATGACCTCGAGCACACGCGCCTTCTTCACGCGCTCGCAGGCCTCGCGGAGCGAGACGTGTGTCGAGACATGCACCACGCGAAAATCGTGGTGGGCAAGCATCATCGTGTACTTCTTTGTTCCGGTGTAGGTCGCATAAATCTCCGTGTGGCCGTCAAAATGCGTATAGCCGTCCGAGCGCGCACCCTTATCCTGCGCAAGCGCCAGATTCATGGCCTCTTTGTTCAGCGCATTTGTACAGGTCGCATCCACCTCGCCCGCCATGGCAAGTTCGATGACCTTTTTCACACACTGGAACGCGGCATTGCCACCCTCGGCGCTGACTTTGGCGAGCTCGAATGCATTTACATCCGCAATGAGCGGCAGATGCAGCACATCAACGGTTCCCGGCTGAAAGAGCGCGTCCGCAACCGTTTCGCAGCGATGAATCCGAATCTCCGGATGGCCCACAAAGCCCTTCGCCTGCTCCATGATATCGGCGTCGCCGATGATAATCGGGCGGCAGAACTCGTACTGCGCGGGATCTGCGAGCGCCTTGATGCTGATTTCCGGGCCGGTTCCGGCCGGATCTCCCATAGTGATACCGACTATCGGTCTGTTTTCCATACTGACTCCTCAGGCGAGGCCAAGCGCCTTGTTCCGATTAAGCAGTTCTTGCAAGGCTTCGATTCCCTGATAAACCGTCGCAGCCCGCTCTTTGTCACCATG
>ERZ773076.407-NODE-407-length-22314-cov-13.724830_pt1 | contig 22314 bp, 17 predicted proteins | sample MGYA00580613_ERZ773076 | MGnify/ENA primary metagenome ERZ773076 (study PRJEB29015, sample SAMEA2738005) | human oral metagenome | biome: human oral; feature: human-associated habitat; material: dental | place: China | collected 2057 ...
CATTTTTGGACTTATGATTATTAGTAGCTACCTTGATAGGTATCCCATCAATGAAGATTTCTGAGGGATCAATGAGCCCAGCCTCTAAAACTTGATGAAGCACATGACTAAAAATGTGTGCTAACAATTCTTTATTTTGAAAGCGTCGGCTATAGTTCTTACCGTAAGTTGTAAAATGTGGCACCTTATCGTCCAGAGATAAGCCAAGAAACCAACGATAAGCCGTATTCACCTCGATATCCTTGATGGTTTGGCGCATAGAGCGAATGCCATAAAAACATTGAATCAAAGGAATCTTAACTAACAAAAATGGAGGATAAACGTAATAATATTCCAGTGACCTGTGACATTCCTGAGGAGATTTCCGGCTTTGCTATGAATGTGGTTGACTTGACCCTCCCAGTGTCCATTTTCTTTAGTAATGCGATTGATGAGAGTAAGCAGGTGCCTGTAAGTCAAATCAATTTTAGTTTTCATAGCCATGATAAGGATGGCAACTACCATTTCGTCATGGAAAATCGGACGCAAGAAGAAAAAGTTGACCTTGATGCCATTATGCAGGAAGAAAATCGGAAGAAGACCTCTGGTCTTAACCTTCACTCAGCCAAGGATATTCTTAAGAAGTATAGTGATGCCAAACTAATTACAAGCAGTGGTGATTACCTTTTCAAACAGGAATTAATTTTTAAATAAAGTTGTGGAGCTAAATCTTTTGATTTGGCTCTTTTTTTGGGCTATAGGACCATAAAGGAGAGCTCTTTGCTGTCGTGCTTGTGCTTATGTCTGAAGTTTAGGACATTGGAGGAGAAAGGTGACAAGGGAGGAGTCTGATTGTTGCTTGATTCTGTGTTATAATAGCAAGGATTAGTGGTTGTTAGCGCTAAGTGAATGGCGATTTTTGCTTAGCCCGAACGACTGGTGTAGAGACAAGAAAGGGACGTCTTATGAAATTACTTTATACGGATATGTCTCAGGATTTAACAGAAATTCTGACGGAGCAGGCGACTAGATATGCTCAAAAGGGAAAGAGAGTTTTTTATATTGCTCCTAATGCCCTATCGTTTGAGAAGGAGCGTAAGGTCTTGGAGTACCTGCCTCAATCAGCATCCTTTGAGATTACGGTGACTCGTTTTACTCAGATGGCTAGGTATTTTATTCTCAATACGAGTAATCCAAAGACTCAGTTGGATGATACAGGTTTAGCCATGATTTTTTATAAGGTATTGTCGCACATGGGCGATGATGAGCTCAAGGTTTATGGGCGTTTGCGTAAGGATAGCAACTTTATTGATCAATTGGTGGACCTTTATAAAGAGTTGCAGCAGGCCAATATGACAGTTCTGGATTTGCAGCATTTGGATCATGTTGAGAAACAAGAGGATTTGATAAGAATTTTCAGTGCAACTCAGGAGCTCTTGTTGGCAGGGGATTTTGACAATCAATCAAAGCTTTGTGCCTTCTTTAAGGAAATTACCTCAGGACATCTGGATGAGGCCCTGAGTAACACGGTTTTGTTTATTGATGGCTTTACCCGTTTCTCGGCTGAGGAGGAAGCTCTGATTGCCCTCTTGAACGACAAGTGCCACCAGATTGTAGTGGGAACCTATGCCAGTCAAACATCTTATAAGGCCAATTTTGTCTATGGCAATGTTTATCAGGCCTCAGTGGATTTTTTGAGGACTTTGGCTCAGACCTATAAGGTGACACCTGAATACGTGACGACAGACAAGGAGGGGAATCCTTTTTTTGCGCATATCAGTCGTCTTTTAGAGAGCCGTCATGACTTTACTACGGTGGACGAGAAGGTTACTGATCAGGATAAGCAAGCCCTACAGGTTTGGGAAGTGGTCAACCAGAAAGAAGAAGTGGCTCAGGTTGCCAAGGGTATTCGTCAGTTGCTGGCAGATGGCAAGCGTTACAAGGATATCTTAGTCTTGCTTGGTGATGAGGAGAGTTACAAGCTTCAGGTGGGGCAGATTTTCCGAAAATTTGATATTCCCTATTATTTCGGTAAGGAAGAAAGCATGTCTAGCCACCCTTTGGTGCAGTTTGTGGATTCACTAGAGCGTATCAAGCGCTATAATTATAGAGCCGAGGATTTGCTTAACCTTGTAAAATCTGGTCTTTATGGTGGTTTTAATCAAGAGGATTTAGACCTTTTTGAGTATTATGTCAATTTTGCGGATATCAAGGGGCGCCACAAGTTCTTGTCTGATTTTACGGCCAATAGTCGTGATAAGTATGACTTAGACCGTCTTAATGACTTACGGTCACAATTGGTAGAGCCCTTGGACAAGTTGCTTAATAGTCGCAAACAAAAGGGTTCTAGTCTACTCAAGAAACTTGTGGCCTTTTTAGAGACTGTGCAATTGCCAAGTCAGATGGCTACTTTGACCGCCAAGGCCAGCGAGGCTGAAAAAGAGCAGAACGAACAGGTTTGGAAGGCTTTTACCCAACTCTTGGAGCAGGTTGAGACCATTTTTGGAGACGAATCGCTGTCAGTGGACGACTTTTTGTCAATTTTGCGTTCAGGAATGTTGGCCTGTGATTACCGTACGGTCCCAGCCACAGTTGATGTCGTCAATGTGAAGAAATACGATTTGATCCAGCCGCATTCGGCTCGGTATGTTTTTGCCTTGGGGATGACCCAATCACATTTTCCTAAGGTAGGACAAAATAAGAGTCTATTATCTGACGAGGAGCGTAGTCGTATCAATGAGGCGACGGATGATCACAGGAGCTTGGATATTGTTACTCAGAGCAATGGTCAGCGAGGGCATTTCGTGGCCATGTCGCTTTTCAATTCAGCTAGTGAACAATTAGTGCTCAGTCAGCCACAAATTCTCAATGAGAGTCAAGATGATATGTCGGTTTATTTGAAGGAACTTCTTGACCTTGATCTTCCCTTGGTTGAAAAGGGACGCAATCGATTCGAAGCTAAGGGTGACCAGATTGGGAACTATAGAGATCTTCTGTCGACTGTCATTGCTCTTAACAGTAGTCATTTGAATGTTGATTTGGACAAGGAAACCCAGACTTTCTGGTCAGTTGCTGTACGTTATCTCCGTAAGCGACTTGATAAGGATCAAGTTTTGATTCCAAAGGTGATTGATGATGTGATGACAACCAAGGTGGACGATCAGGTCATGAAGCTGGTCTTTCCAGGAGAAGAACCACTGAAATTATCAGCTTCGGCTCTGACGACCTTCTATAACAATCAGTATCTTTATTTCTTGCGCTATGTCTTGGGTCTGGAGGAGTTGGAGTCTATCCATCCAGATGCTCGACACCACGGAACTTACCTACACCGTGTCTTCGAGCATGTTATGAGTGATTCTTCATCAGAAAACTTCGACGATAAACTGGAAAAGGCTATTAGTCAGACCAATCAGGAGCAACCCTTTGAGATTCTCTATACGGAGGATCAAGAGAGCCGCTTGTCTCGTCAGATTTTGGAGGATATTGCCCGTTCAACTGCAACTGTTTTGCGTGACAATGCGGCCGTTAAGGTTGAGAGTGAGGAAGCCAAGTTTGACTTGCTTTTAGCAAATAGCATTAAGATTACAGGGATTATTGACCGAGTGGACCGACTAACGGATGGTGCTCTGGGGGTCGTTGACTATAAATCAGGTAAAAATGTCTTTGATATCCAGAAATTCTACAATGGCCTCAGTCCACAATTGGTAACCTATCTGGAGGCTCTCCGCCAAACCTATAAGGTTGATGCTGATCAACTTTTTGGGGCCATGTATTTACATATGCAGGATCCACAGCTTAACCTTGCTCAGTTTGGTCTGGATAAGCTGGCGGCTCAGGCTCATAAGGAATTGACCTATAAGGGGCTCTTTGTGGCTTCAGAAACAGAGCATCTGGCTGGTGGAAACTATGATTTGCAAAAGACTGTCACCTACGACAAGGAGGACTTAGAAACCTTGTTGGACTATAATCTTAAACTTTTTATAGGTGCTGCAAAGATTATCCGAAGTGGGAATTTTGCGGTCAATCCTTATACTGAGGATGGCAAGTCTGTTCAAGGGGATCAAATCAAGGCTATTACTCACTTCGAGGCCGACCGCCATATGGGTCAGGCTCGTAAACTCTTGCGTTTACCAAGTAAGGGTAAGAAGGAAGCCTATTTGGAGTTGATGGCAACATATGAGAACAATCATCAGATGCAAGTTGCTGAAAAGAGTATTCCCTTTCCAGTCACTGATCAAGCTGTGAAAGCAGACAAAAAAGACCAGGAGGACAACCATGTTGGCTAAAGCTTTTTTAAGTCCAGCAGAGATTAAGGAGCGCATTGCCCAAGAAGCAGCTTCTGACAAGGATCGCAAGTTAACACCAGAACAGATTGAGGCTATTTACAGTAATGGTACTAATATTTTGGTATCAGCTTCAGCTGGGTCAGGAAAAACCTTTGTTATGGTTGAGCGTATCCTTGATATGATTGGACGTGGCGTTGGTATTGATCAACTCTTTATCTCAACTTTTACGGTAAAGGCTGCAGGTGAGTTGAAGGAGCGTTTAGAAAAGCGTCTGATAGAGCAGTTGGGACAGGTAGAGACGGACGAAGAGCGTGCCTTTCTTTCAGAGCAGATTGCCAAGATTGGGACGGCTGATATTGGAACCATGGATGCCTTCACCCAGAAATTGGTCAATCAGTATGGTTATCTCCTGGGTGTGTCACCTATTTTTCGTATCATGACAGACCCTGCCGAGCAGACACTTATGAAAAATGAGGTTTATGCTGATCTCTTCAACGATTACATGCAAGGAAAGGAGGCCCAGCTTTTCCAAAAATTGGTCCGTAATTTCGTCGGTAACGGCAAGACCAGTAAGGCTTTTCGTGATTTGGTTTACGATGTTTATAATTTTTCACAAGCTACTGCAGACTCAGAAAAATGGCTGCGTCAAAATCTCTTGAAAGGGCAGGCAGAGGCCAATCCAGCCAAAGCTAAAGCTGAGCTTTTAGACGGCCTTAAAGATGGCTTGTTGGCTGATTTCCTAGATTTCTTAAGAGATCATCTAGGTTTAGCTCAGCGTGAATTTGCCAAGGCCAAGTATCTGAATAATGTGTCAGATGCCATTATCCTTCTTGAGGGATCCTTGGTCAATGACCAAACCGATATGGAGGACCTCCTCAAACAACTCTTGACTCTGTCAGGAGGTACTGGTTTGACCAATATGACCCGTCCTAAAGACGAGGAGCTCAAGGCCTACAAAGAAGCTTACAACAAGACCAAAAATGAGTTTGTGGCCCAGTTGCGAGAGGTTGATACTCAACTAACAGTCCTTCAAGTTTTGACCAAGCATAATGATGACATTCTACCTCTGTTAGAGCTGCTTCAGTCCTTTGTACTTGATTTTTCGGATCAATATTTACAGGCAAAGATTCAGCAAAATGCTTTTGAATTCTCAGATATTGCCCACTTCGCCATCCGTATTTTGGAGGAAAATCCTGAGGTGGCAGCCAGATACCGTGACCGTTACCATGAAGTGATGGTGGATGAGTACCAGGACAATAGCCATACCCAAGAGTGCATGTTGGAGCTTCTCTCTAACGGTCACAACCGATTCATGGTGGGAGATATTAAGCAATCCATCTATCGTTTCCGTCAGGCAGACCCTCAGATTTTTAATGGCAAGTTCCAGCTCTTCCTTGATAATCCAGATGCTGGTAAGCTGATTCTCCTTAAAGAGAACTTCCGTAGTCAATCTGAAGTTCTTGATGCGACCAATGGTGTTTTCAGCCACCTCATGGATCAGGAAATCGGGGACATCCTCTATGACAAGACTCATATGTTGGTAACGGGTAGCGAGAAGCAAAAAGAGCCCCATCCTGAAAATGAAACTGAGGTTCTGATTTATAATAGTGATGAATCTAGTACGAGTCCCGATGAAGAAGGTTCTGACCAACCTATCAGCAGCGGTGAGATTTCCTTGGTTATCAAAGAAATCATCAAACTTCATGAGCAGGGTGTACGTTTTGAGGACATCACCCTCCTAGCACCTACACGTAACACCTATCTAGACTTAATGGCGAGTTTCGAGGAACACGGAATTCCTTTAGTTCCTGACGAGTACAAGTCAAGCTACCTAGAGTCACTAGAAGTTATGATTATGTTGGACACCCTTCGTGCCATCAATAATCCTCTCAACGACTATGCTCTCGTTGCTCTCCTTCGCTCACCTATGTTTAACTTCAACGAGGATGACCTGGCTCGTATCGCTGTTCAGGCTGATGAGGGGCAATTCTATGACAAGCTTCTTGCAGCTCATACCCAATCAGGCCTCCATCCAGAAGTCGTGACGCAAGGACTTGATGCCAAGTTGACTCTCTTCACAGAGACTTTGGCAGATTGGCGTGACTACAGTAAGTGGCACTCGCTTTATGACCTCATTTGGAAGATTTACAACGACCGTTTCTATTATGATTACGTCGGAAGTCTCCCACGAGCTGAGCAACGCCAGGCCAATCTTTACGCTCTTGCCTTGCGTGCCAATGCTTATGAAAAGACAGGTTTTAAGGGACTTTCTCGTTTTATTGGTATGATTGATAAGATCATTTCTAGCGGTAACGACCTAGAGGAAGTAACAGATTTGGTTCCTAAAAATGCCGTTAGCCTCATGACCATTCACAAGTCCAAGGGGCTAGAGTTCAAGTATGTCTTTGTCCTCCAGATGAATCGCAAGTTCATTGGTCACAGCAAGGATGGACTAAGTGGTAAGTATATTATCAATCGTGAAAAAGGGCTTGGTATTAAGTACCTAGCTGACCTCAAAGACCAGATAAACACCAATTTGCCTAAGTTAAATGTTGTTCTTGAGACCTTAACCTTCCAGGAAAATCGTAGGGAAGAGCGCAGGGCAAGTATTTCAGAAGAGATGCGCCTACTCTATGTTGCTATGACACGTGCAGAGAAAAAACTTTACCTAGTTGGTAAGGGCAGTAAGGAAACCTTAACCCAGCAATATGGCACTGATGTCGAAAATAATCGTCTACCAGTAGCTCTACGTGACAAAATCGCTACTTATCAGGATTGGATTATTGCACTTGACACTGCTTTTATGAGAAAGGATCTCAAGTTTACTGTTCGCTTTGTTGAGGCTGAGGAGTTGACACCAGAGGCTATTGGTCAGGTTCAAGTCAAGGCGGCAGTAGATGCCGATGACTTATCTAACAATCGCCAGACGGGAGACATTAAGCGTGCCCTAACAGTCTTAGAAAGCGTTGAAAAACTCAACCAACTCTATGCACCAGCAATTGACCTACCATCGGTGCGTACTCCAAGTCAGCTGAAGACTTTCTACGAACCAGTTATGGATACAGAAGGTGTAGATATCATTGACAAGAAAGAGGAAGTCCAACCTCTTGAAACATCCACTACTTTTGAGCTACCAGACTTTGGCCAAAAAACGAAAGTTACAGGAGCTGTGGTTGGTTCTGCTACCCATGAACTCATGCAACGCTTGATTCTTTCTGATACTGTGATCCTCCAAGACCTGACTCAAGCTCTTGGGCGAGTATCTGCTGATGACCAAGTCAAGGCGCATGTGCAGTTAGAAAAGCTTTTAGGCTTCTTTGACACCGAACTTGGAAAGCTCATTCTAGCTAATAGAGATAAACTACGCCGTGAAGCACCATTTGCTATGTTGGCAGAAGACCCAGCTAGTAAAGAAAACTTTGTCGTCCGTGGTATCATCGATGGCTACCTCCTTCTTGAAAATCGAATTGTCCTCTTTGATTACAAGACGGACCACTTTACTCACCCAAGTGAGATTAAAGAGCGCTACACAGGCCAAATGGGCCTCTATGCTAAGGCTCTCAGTCAAGCCTATCAGATGGACAAGGTCGACAAGTACCTCATTCTCCTAGGTGGAAAAGACTTGGAAGTTGTAGAAGTATAAGTTATCGCATAACCATTCTTTCATAGTGAGAGAGTGGTTTTTGTGTCCCAATCCCACCAAAAAAGACCGGTGTGCACACACCAGTCTTTTTTGATAGATTTCCATCAGTATTGTAAGTTCGTTAAAATATTAGAGGATAGAAATAGTTATGAAAAACTATCTTGTAGGTTGCTTAGGTCTACAAGGGCTATTATAACAAACTAACCTTAGTCTTAATAAGGTTAGAAAAATTAAAAATATAAATACAGAGATCATAAAACTATAATTATCCAAATCTGCAATAATCAGAAGAATAATTTTCTTCAAAACTACTTTTTACTCCAATTTCCCAACATATAAAATACCGCAAGGAGTTAATCGCTGACGGTACTTCCTTATTTCAATAGAAATCTCAACCAATAAATGGCAAGATCCAATTGACCCAGGCCCAAGAAATCGGCATCACCAGTCATCCCAGACTCAAGGCTCCCGTAAATCCCTGTCCCACTTGCACAAAATAGGACGATTACTGTCAAGAGTTGCGCATAAAACTCATAGTGAGCCAGTCCGGTTTGCTTACTTGGTGTAATTTTGGACAAGCCTTTTTCCATAAGCCCAGCTCCCTTGTTGATGAGGTTTCCGAACTTTAGGGCCAGTCCAATAATAGTACCGATAACTACCGCAAAGATAACGGCAGGCATGTTAACCATATTCATAATAGCGCTAATTCCCATAACTATAGAGGCTAGACCGAAGATGAGATTAAGGTTTTCCTTGAAATCTTTTCTGAGATAGTCGCCGAAGAGCCCTCCAGCGATTCCTCCTAAGAAAATTGATAGCGAATTGATGATAATTCCAGTTGGCATTAGTGCTTTACCCCCTCTTGATACTAAATACTATAAGTCTATCATTATCAAAGGATGAATGCTAAAAACAGGAAGTAATATCAAATACTTCCTTGAAATTGTACCTTTGGAATGATACAATAAATGAGAGATTAGTAGAAAACGCTATCCAATATTTTATTTAGCGGTTTTTAAGTTATTATTTATGAAAATAAGTTTATAAATCTAATTTTAACCCTAATAAAAAACAACAAAATGGCATTATGATTAAATAAGTGCTCAAGGAAGGATAAAAAGATGATTCGATTTGAACATGTGACTAAGCGTTATGAGGATAAGGATGCCCTCTCAGATCTTAATCTAGAGATTCGTGATGGGGAAATTTTTGGTCTGATTGGCCACAATGGTGCTGGTAAGACGACGACCATTTCTATTTTGACATCTATCATTGAAGCTAGCTATGGAGAGGTTTATGTTGACGATATGGCTCTTAGTCAGCACCGAGATGCTATTAAGAAAAAAATCGCATATGTGCCAGATTCACCAGATTTATTTTTGAATTTGACTGCCAATGACTACTGGTATTTTTTGACACGTATCTATGATTTGGAAGCTAGTCAGGTTGAGGAACGTTTAACAGCCCTTATGACAACCTTTGATTTGACTGAAAATCGCTATAACCTCATTTCTTCCTTCTCACATGGCATGCGCCAGAAAGTTGTCGTTATCGGTGCTCTTTTGGTTAATCCACAGATTTGGGTTTTGGATGAGCCCCTGACAGGTTTGGATCCACAGGCATCCTATGATTTGAAAGAAGCCATGCGTCATCATGCCAAGGAGGGAAATAGCGTCCTTTTCTCAACCCACGTCCTGAGTGTAGCTGAGCAACTCTGTGATCGCATTGGTATTTTGAAGAAAGGAAAACTCATCTTCCAAGGCTCCTTGGCTGAACTAAAAGCTCAGTACCCTGACAAGGATTTAGAATCCATCTATCTAGAAATGGTTGGACGCAAGGTTGAGGAGGTGTAGTCATGAACTGGAACCACGTTTGGGAGCTTTTCAAAATCAATCTCCTCTATGCGAATCCTCAAGCTGTCTCTAGCCTTCAGAAACGTCAGGAGAAAAAGAAAAAAGCTAATTTCTCCATTGTAAATGCCATGCTCAGGCAGCAACTCTTGATTTTAATTCTTTTTACGGTGCTCTATAGCTACCTTTTTATCGGTGTTGATTACAAGGCCAACCCTGGTGTCTTAACCTTGTATCTTCTGACCTTTACGGTTATGGGACTTCTCCAGACATTTACAGCTCTCTATAGTACCTTTTATGAAAGTAAGGATAGCAAGGTCTATCTACCTCTACCCTTGAAACCATCAGAAGTCTTCCTCGCCAAGACCTTGTCAGGTTTTATGGTTGGTATGACCTTCATGGTACCTATCCTTAGTCTTCTGATTCTAGCTTACTGGCAATTTATTGGGCCACTTGGGATACCTGTAGGGATTGTGGTCTTTCTCATATCCCTCTTTGTAAATCTCGTTTTGTCGGTGATTCTGTCTAATAGTATTGGAACGCTGATTGTTCGCAGTTCCCGCCAAAAACTCTATTCAGCTATTTTGATGACCCTGTCGACCATATTGATTATGTTGCCTATCATGATGATTGGTTTTCTTAATGGTTATATTAAGGGTGCTGGACATGCTGATTTTCCTTTATTCCCCTATTTGCGAGGCTACTACGATATTGTAACCGCTCCGCTGTCTATGGAGGCACTCATAAATCTGTACCTTCCCCTTGTCTTAGTACTCACCCTGGCCTATTGGTTTTATAAGGTTAGAATGCCTCGTTATTTCCACGAAGCCATTTATAACCAAAAGGCTAGAAAGACTCAGGCCAAAGCTGTTACTCGAAGTCAAAGACAGGTCCTGGTCCGCCATCATTTATCTACTTTGGGGAATTCAACCCTCATTATCAATACCTATGTGGTACCAGTGTTATATATGATTATGTTAGGTGGAGGTGCGGTCTTTTTGAAAGATCTGGGTCCAGACTATTTCGGACTCATGCTTTTAGTCGGAGTTGCCTTTGGTTTCTTTTCAGCCCAACCAACAAGTTTTCTTGGTGTGGCAACTTCCTTAGAGGGAACAAACTTTGATTTTATTCGTAGCTTGCCAATCAATACGGGGGACTACCTTCGTCAAAAGTTTTGGCTATTTTATAGCTTGCAAGTTGGTATTTTCCTCTTGTTAGGAGGAGTTGGCTTACTTTTTCTTGCTCGCCTTCATCCTGTTTTAGTTCTTAGTTTCATCCTTGGATTCCTTGTAACAACCTATCTTGTAGGTGGCTATTTCTTTGAACGTGACCTTAAATTGTTGGAAGTGAATTGGCAAGAAGTTACCCAGCTCTTCAATCGAGGTGGCGGACAGTGGCTTTATATGGGTATCTTTATCCTTACCATTTTTATTGCAGCCTTGCTAGGAGGTATTGTCTTCTTTGTCAGCAAGGTTTGGATAGCCTTTGCAGTTAACGCGATAACAGCTGTGGTTCTAACCTTAATTGCTCTAATCCTTTATCTTTTTGTTGATCGTAGACGTTGGAAACGCATTAGAGCTATGTTTTTTGCTTAGATCAAACTGTTTAAAGAGTTTCTCCAATAGGAGGGACTCTTTTTATGACAATTCCTTATATGCAAACTTATACATTATATATGTTAAAATACCGGAATTTAGTGTATAATCATAAATATGAAACGAAATTTTGACTCAGTAAAACGCATGGTTATCAAAATCGGGACTAGCTCTTTGGTTTTGCCGTCAGGAAAAATTAATCTTGAAAAAATTGATCAACTGGCTTTTGTCATTTCAAGCCTGCATAATAAAGGAATTGAAGTCGTCTTAGTATCTTCTGGTGCTATGGGCTTTGGTCTTAATGTCCTAGACTTGGACAAGAGACCGGTAGAAGTTGGTAAGCAGCAGGCCGTCTCAAGTGTTGGACAGGTTGCCATGATGAGCCTCTACTCTCAGGTTTTTGCGCATTACCAGACTAAGGTTTCTCAGCTTCTTTTAACTAGAGATGTGGTTGAGTATCCTGAGAGTCTCTCTAATGCCATTAACGCTTTTAACAGTCTTTTTGAACTGGGAGTGGTTCCAGTTGTAAATGAAAATGACGCTGTCAGTGTAGATGAGATGGATCATGCGACTAAGTTTGGTGACAATGATCGCTTGTCAGCTATCGTAGCTAAGATTATTGGTGCAGACCTTCTGATTATGTTGTCAGATATTGATGGCCTTTTTGATAAGAACCCTAATATCTATGAGGATGCAACTCTTCGTAGCTATGTACCAGAGATTACAGAGGAAATTTTGGCTTCGGCTGGTGGAGCCGGTAGTAAATTTGGTACGGGTGGTATGATGAGTAAGATTAAGTCAGCCCAAATGGTTTTTGAGAATCATAGCCAAATGGTTTTGATGAATGGTGAAAGTCCCCGTGACATCCTTCGTGTCCTTGAAGGAGCTAAAATCGGTACACTCTTTAAACAGGAGGACTAAGATGACATATATCGATGCACTTGGCCAACAGGCCAAAGTAGCAGGTCGTCAGATTGCTAAATTATCAACAGCAGCCAAAAACGACCTTCTAAATCAGGTCGCTAAAGCTCTAGTAGCTGAAAGTGCCTATATTATCACTGAAAATGCTAAAGATATGGCTAATGCCAAAGAAAATGGCATCTCCGAAATCATGCAAGACCGTTTGCTCCTAACGGAAGATCGTATTGCAGGGATAGCGGAAGGCGTCCGTCAGGTAGCAAACCTCCAAGACCCTGTCGGTCAAGTGGTGCGTGGCTATACGAATCTTGATGGGCTTAAAATCGTTCAAAAGCGTGTCCCTATGGGAGTTATTGCGATGATTTTTGAAAGCCGTCCAAACGTCTCAATTGATGCTTTTAGCCTAGCCTTCAAGACCAATAATGCCATCATTCTCCGTGGAGGACGTGATGCTATTAATTCCAATAAGGCTTTAGTTACAGTAGCCCGTAAGGCCTTGGAAACTTCAGGAATTCCTGCAGATGCCGTTCAGTTAGTTGAAGATACCTCTCACGAAGTAGCAGAAGAACTCATGGCGGCGACTGAGTACGTAGACTTGCTCATCCCTAGAGGTGGGGCCCGTCTCATCCAAACGGTTAAAGATAAAGCCAAGGTTCCAGTCATTGAAACAGGTGTCGGAAACTGTCATATTTATGTGGATAAATATGCTAATTTGGATATGGCGACACAGATTGTCATCAATGCCAAAACCCAGCGACCAAGCGTTTGTAACGCTGCAGAATCGCTGGTCGTTCATGCTGATATTGCAGAAGAATTCTTACCTAACTTGGAAAAAGCTATTTCAAAAATTCAGTCTGTTGAGTTCCGTGCGGATGAAAGGGCATTGAAACTTATGGAAAAAGCTGTACCCGCTTCACCAGAGGATTTTGCGACAGAGTTCCTTGACTATATCATGTCTGTTAAAGTAGTAGATAGCCTTGATGAGGCTATTGATTGGATTAATACTTACACGACATCGCATTCAGAGGCTATCGTGACTCAGGATATCAGTCGTTCGGAGCAATTCCAAGACGAAATAGACGCTGCAGCTGTCTATGTCAATGCCTCAACCCGCTTCACAGACGGCTTCGTCTTTGGACTGGGGGCAGAAATCGGAATTTCAACTCAGAAAATGCATGCCCGTGGTCCAATGGGACTGGAGGCCCTAACGTCAACCAAGTTCTATATTAATGGCCAAGGACAAATTAGAGAATAACCCATCAAGCTCCAGGAAGGAGCTTTTTTTAGTTAGTTTGCTAGACGACAGGTCTTCTGATATACTGAAGGTCTCAAGGATGAGGAGATTTTGTCATGTTTAAAGCTTATAAGAAGTATTGGATGGGCTATTTCGATTTTACAGGACGTTCAACTCGCTCAGAATATTGGTTGGCAGTTTTAGCGAATACTATTGTAAGTATTATTTTATTTACCGTGATTATAGTTGTGACTGTATTTGATAGTCCAGGTAGTCGTTATCATGTTATTCCCAACTTACTGTATGGGCTTGTAATGCTATATTAGTTTGCTAACTATATTCCATCTATTGCCCTTCAGGTGCGTCGCTTACGTGAAATCGGTTTTCACTGGACATTGATTTTCTTACGCTTTGCGTCTGTTATAGGTGATAACGTACTGTTGGTTTTGTCTTGTCAACCCACAAAGGTAGAATTTCCTTTCAATCATTTCAATAATCCACAACAATAATAATGACTTAACAGCCTCGCTAGGCTGTTTTTTAGTTGATTTGTTAATCTTTCCTTCTCTTGGTATACTAGGAGAATCATAAAAAAGGGGATTTTATTATGATTGAAGCCTACAAAAAGTTTTGGGAGGGTATGTAGATTTTAAGGGACGTTCAACACGTTAAGTTTACTGGTTTGTATTTTCGGCACATGTATTGATTTTATTTGCTCATAGCAGTGTTTGAAAGAATGGAAGCTGAAACAGGTTCAAGCGATTTATTTACTATTGGAGTTATTTTACTACTTATCTTTTTTGCTTATGGTGTTGCTACGGTTTTACCTGGTATTGCTATAACTAACTGTTCGTCGTTTGCGTGATGCTGGCTCCAATTGGCTGTATATTTTTATTCCTTTAATTCCATTTGTCGGTATTTTTATCCTTATTTTTCTACTATGCCAACCAACAGAAGAAGAAGTGCCATTTAACAACGTCGATAACCCACAGCAATAATGACAACCAACTATTTGAGCTATTTTTTCTGATGTCAAAAAAGTTTTATGTCAATATTGCACATTTTAATATTTCTGATATAATCTTATCTGAGACTAATCAATACTAAAAATATATTTAAGAAATGTGAATATTCTATGAAACTACTTCGTCATTTAAAAGAAAAACGTTACCTTATTTTGGCATTTACCTTACCAGCTATCCTTTTGGCTTTGGCAATCGTCTTTTTGCAGCCCGCACACAATCATGCTAAGGTCCAAGTCAAGGTAGCTACTAAACAGTCATCATCAAGCAAACCCAAGTCTTCGTCCAAGTCATCTAGCTCTAGTTCATCGTCATCCTCAACAACCTCAAGTGAGTCATCAAGCGAATCTTCGTCAGCAAGCTCAACAGTAGAAGTGGCTAGTCAGACAGAGGCAACCTCTACCTTTGCGGTAGCGTCAACGCCAACCCCATCTTCAGGACAAGAGACTTATCAAGCTCCTCAGTATAACTATGTGCCACCAACAACTTATACCGAGTCAAATAGTGAGGCCTCAAGCTATACAGCCCCTGCCTACAGCGCAGATGTTAGCTCTACTGTAGCCGAATAGAAAGAGCAAGATTATCATAAAAAAGAAATTATTGTTATTGGCAACTGGCTTATCTAGCCTAGCCCTATAGGCTGCTTGTTCAAATCAGTCTAATCATTTATCATCTACCAATTCTTCCTCATCAGTAGAGCAGTCCCAATCAGACAGTAGTGAAAGCTCAAGTGAAGAGAAGAAAGTGGATACCTCTGCTTATGATAACATCATCAGCAAGTATCAAATATATCAATCATAAAGCCGGGCCTAGGGTCTGGCTTTTTTGACATCCTAACAACTTACGGAACGAGACAATTTTTCTATTCTTGTGCTATAATAAAAGTTATGACTAATGAATTTCACCATGTAACTGTTCTTTTGCACGAAACTGTTGATATGCTTGATATCAAGCCCGATGGCATCTATGTAGATGCGACTTTGGGTGGAGCAGGGCATTCGTCTTATCTTTTGTCACAATTGTCTGAAAAGGGACATTTGTATTGCTTTGATCAAGATCAAAAGGCTATTGATAATGCTCAAGTGCGTCTCAAGGACTATATTGATAAGGGGATGGTGACCTTCATTAAGGATAATTTCCGTAATCTCAAGTCTAACCTTGAAGCTTTTGGGGTGTCTGAAATCGATGGCATTCTCTATGACTTGGGTGTGTCTAGCCCGCAGTTGGATGAGCGTGAGCGTGGTTTCTCTTACAAACAGGATGCCAAGCTAGATATGCGCATGAATGAGGGGGCTAGTCTGACCGCATTTGATGTGGTCAATACCTATCCTTACAAGGATTTAGTGCGTATTTTCTTCAAATACGGTGAGGACAAGTTCTCTAAACAAATTGTACGTAAGATTGAGCAAGCGCGTCAGGTAAAACCTATCGAGACGACAACGGAACTGGTGGAAATTATTAAATCTGCTAAGCCTGCCAAGGAACTGAAGAAAAAAGGCCATCCAGCCAAACAAATTTTCCAAGCCATTCGAATTGAAGTCAACGATGAGCTTGGTGCTGCGGATGAGTCTATTCAGGAAGCTTTGGACCTACTAGCTGTGGATGGTCGTATCTCAGTCATTACCTTCCATTCTTTGGAAGATCGTTTAACCAAACAGCTTTTTAAGGAAGCCAGTACGGTAGATGTACCTAAAGGCTTGCCCTTTATTCCCAAAGACCTCCAACCTAAGGTGGCATTAGTAAATCGCAAGCCTATCCTGCCTAGTCAGGAAGAATTAGAAGCAAACAACCGCTCGCATTCTGCTAAGTTGCGTGTGGCTAAAAAAATCAGGAAATAACTATGGAAAATCAGGAACATCAGGTTGTTAATAGAGCCCTTAGAAACCATATTCGTTTTATGACGCGTATGGAAAAGGCATTCTATTCGGCAATTGTTTTAACAGCTGTTGTGATGAGTATCTCGGTTGTCTTTTTACAGGGACGTAATCAGGCCATCAAGCAACAAATCACAGACCTTAATAGTAAGATCAGTGATAAGAAGACAGAGCTTAACAATGCTAAACAGGCGGTGAATGAGTTGACTAACTCTGATCGTATCAAAGAGATTGCCAATAAAGCAGGCCTGTCTATTAATAACGATAGTATCAAGAGTGTGAAATAGCCAATGAACAGACTAAGAAAACTTAAACATTTATTTCTAAATTATGTCGTAAGGGATAGGCGAAAACCTGCCCAGAATCGACAGCATGTTGGTCAGAACCTGATGGTTCTCAGCATTTTTATCTTTTTCGTCTTTATTATCAACTTTGTGGTAATCATTGGGACAGATAGTAAGTTTGGTGTTGATTTGTCCACACAGGCTGCTAAGTCATATAACACTAAAACTACAGTGGCTGCCAAACGTGGGACGATTTACGACCGAAATGGGAATGTTTTGGCTGAGGATTCAACTAGTTACGCCATTTACGCTATTGTATCAACCAGCTATGTGTCAGCAACGCAGGAGAAACTCTACGTTCAAGAAAGCCAGTTTGATAAGGTTGCCGATATTTTAAAGGATAAACTAGGAATTAAGAAAAGCGATGCTCTAGCTCAGTTGCGTACTAAAGGTGCCTATCAGGTTTCCTTTGGTATAAAGGGTAAGGGGATCACCTACTCTGTTAAAGAGGAACTCGAAAAGGCTTTTAAGGATGCAGATATCAAGGGGATGGCTTTTGAAGCGACAACCTCACGTATGTATCCTAATGGAACCTTTGCTTCAGAGTTTCTTGGCCGTGCCGAAGCTGTTGAAAATAAAAAAGACGGATCTTATTCATTGGTTGGTAAAACAGGTTTAGAGCGTTCGCTGAATAGCCTTTTGACAGGGAAAGACGGCGAAGCTATCTACGAGAAGGATAAGGACGGTAATACTCTTCTTGGAACGGAAACTGTTACCAAGGAAGCTATTGATGGTAAGAACATTTATACGACCTTATCAGCACCTCTTCAAACCTTCTTGGAAACGCAGATGGATACCTTTATGGAGGAAACTCAAGGGGTTAATGCTTCAGCGACAGTTGTCAATGCAAAAACGGGTGAAATTCTTGCGACGACACAACGTCCAACCTATAATTCTGATACCCTCGAAGGACAAGCCAAGAAAAGTTACGACTGGGTTAACCGACTTTATGAGGCTCAGTATGAACCAGGGTCAACCATGAAGGTGATGCTCCTGTCAGCGGCTATTAATAACGGAAGTTTCAACCCTAATGCGACCTATAGCAATGCCAATGGTATTATGGTTGATGATGTTGAAATCAATGACTGGTCTATTAATGAAGGTATCTCGTCAGGTCGAACCATGTCATTTGCCCAAGGTTTCTCTTATTCAAGTAACGTTGGGATGACCATGTTGGAACAAGAGATGGGAGACAAGGTTTGGTCAAACTACTTATCACTCTATAAGTTTGGACTTCCAACTCGTTTTGGGATGGTAGGTGAATCTTCAGGGGTTGTCTCTAGAAACTCTGTGAATATTGCGCAATCATCCTTTGGACAAGGGATTTCAGTGACTCAGGTTCAGATGCTTCGTGCTTTTTCAGCTATCTCTAACAACGGTGTTATGTTGGAGCCTCAATTTATCAAACAAGTTGCGGATGTCAACCAGGGCACTGTTCGTACGGCTAAGAAAGAGGTTATCGGTAAGCCAGTTTCCAAGCAGGCTGCATCTGAGACCCGTAATTATATGATTTCTGTTGGTACAGACCCAGAGTTTGGTACCCTGTACAACAAGTCTGAAGGTTCGCCAATCATTAAGGTTGGTAACTATGATGTTGCGGTTAAGTCAGGGACAGCCCAAGTGGCCGATGAAAAGACAGGAACCTATAAAGTTGGGACCAACGAAACGCTCAACTCAGTTGTAGCTATGGTTCCTTCTGATGATCCACAATATGTCATGTATGTAACGGTTCAGGAACCTAAGACCTGGGATAATAATTTTTATGCGACGGTGGTTAACCCTGTCCTAGAAGAAGCTATGTCCATGGGTGACACGCTTGATACTTCTGTTTCTGAAGGTAGTGGAAAAATCGATGAAACGGGCTATCAAATGGGTGATATTATTGGGAAACGCCCAGGTGAGACTGCCAATACCCTTCGCCAAAACTTGACTCATCCAATTATTCTGGGTGTTGGTGATAAGATTGAAAAGGTTTCTGTAGGTGCGAAAGAAAATATTAAAGCTAATCAGCAAATCCTAATCATGACCAATAATTTTACCGAACTTCCAGACATGTATGGATGGACTAAGGAGAATGTTGAAACCTTTGCTAAATGGAAAGGTATTAAGATTACATACAAGGGTGGCAAGTCAGGAACTGTTACCAAACAAAGTGTTGCAGCAGGAAAAGCCCTGTCTAAAACTAAGAAGATTACCATTACTTTAGGAGATTAAGATGACTATGAGTCTGATAGCGGGCGTGATTGCCTTTGTGTTAACGGTACTAGCCATGCCTCACTTTATTACTTATTACAAGATCAAAAAGATTAGTGGCCAACAGATGCACGAAGATGTAAAACAGCACTTGGCCAAGGCTGGAACACCAACCATGGGAGGAACTGTCTTCCTTGTAGTTGCAATTTTGCTTAGTTTGATTTTTAATTTCCATATCTTTAGTATGGGACACCAAGCCTACGGTGCCCCAGTAGGGATACTCTTTGTCCTCTTGATTTATGGTATCATTGGATTTCTGGATGACTTCCTTAAGATTTTCCATCAAATCAATGAAGGGCTTAAACCTTGGCAAAAGATGGCTTTGCAAATTATTGCCGGTTTGCTTTTCTACTTTATTCATGTCCTTCCAAGTGGTACAGATAGCCTAGCGATTGGTGGTTTGACCATTCATTTAGGTGTTTTCTATATCATCTTTGTCCTCTTCTGGATTGTTGGTTTTTCAAATGCGGTCAACTTGACAGATGGTATTGATGGTCTGGCTTCTATCTCTGTGGTTATCAGCTTGATTGCCTACGGGATTATCGCTTTTGTTAAGGGTGAGTTCGCTATTTTAACAATCATCATCACTATGATTGGGACCCTTCTTGGTTTCTTTGTCTTTAACCACAAGCCAGCCAAGGTCTTTATGGGGGATGTCGGTTCCTTGTCACTTGGTGCCATGCTTGCAGTTATCTCCATCGCCCTACGTGTGGAGTGGACACTACTCTTGATTGGTGTAGTTTATGTTTTTGAGACAGCTTCTGTTATGCTACAGGTCAGCTACTTCAAATATACTAAGCGTAAGTATGGTGAAGGTCGTCGTATTTTCCGTATGACACCATTCCACCATCATCTCGAATTGGGTGGTATCTCGGGTAAGGGTGACAAATGGTCAGAATGGAAGGTTGATGCTTTCCTTTGGACTGTTGGAGCTCTTGCAAGTGCCATTACCCTTTGGATGGTTCTTGGAAACGTTATGAAATAAATGAAAAAGAGCAGAAATGCTCTTTTTCTGTTATAATGGTAAGGATAGACTAGATAGAAAAGAAGTAAGTAAAGATGTCATTTAAAGATTTTAATTTTAAAACATTTATTCAGGAGGCCCTTGGCGAGATTAAATTTAAGGAGCCAACACCTGTTCAGCAAAAATTGATTCCAGTAGTCCGTTCTGGTCGTGATTTGGTGGGTGAATCAAAGACGGGTTCAGGGAAGACTCATACCTTCCTCTTGCCAATTTTTGAAAAGCTCAGCCCAGATAGTGGGGATGTGCAAGTAGTGATTACTGCGCCATCACGTGAATTGGCGACACAAATTTACCAAGCGACAAAACAGATTGCCAAACACTCTGCGACAGAAATTCGTGTCGTTAATTACGTAGGTGGTACGGACAAGCAACGTCAGATTGAGAAACTTAAGGTAGCCCAACCTCATATCGTTATTGGGACACCTGGACGTATCTATGACCTCATTAAGTCTGGTGACTTGGCAATTCACAAGGCCCATACCTTTGTCGTTGACGAAGCTGACATGACTATGGACATGGGATTCTTGGATACTGTAGATAAGATTGCGGCAAGCCTGCCTAAGGAAGTTCAAATCTTGGTATTTTCTGCGACGATTCCCCAAAAATTGCAACCGTTCTTGAAGAAATATTTGACCAATCCTGTCATGGAACAAATCAAAACTTCAACGGTTATTGCAGATACCATTGATAACTGGTTGGTATCTACTAAGGGGCGTAATAAGAATGAACAGATTCTTGAGATGCTTAAGGGCATGCAGCCATATCTGGCAATGATTTTCGTTAATACCAAGGAACGTGCGGATGACTTACACAGTTATTTGGTGTCAAATGGTCTTAAGGTTGCGAAAATTCATGGCGGTATCCCACCACGTGAACGTAAGCGCATCATGAATCAAGTCAAGAAGCTTGATTTTGAGTATATTGTAGCAACTGACCTTGCAGCGCGTGGGATTGACATTGAAGGTGTTAGCCATGTTATCAATGATGCCATTCCTCAAGATTTGTCCTTCTTTGTTCACCGTGTGGGACGTACAGGGCGTAATGGTTTGTCAGGAACGGCCATCACCCTCTATCAACCAAGTGACGACTCTGATATTCGTGAGCTTGAAAAAATGGGGATTACCTTTGAGCCTAAGGTTTATAAGGACGGCGAGTTTCTAGATACCTATGACCGGGACCGTCGTGCCAACCGTGAAAAAGCCTATCAAAAACTTGATACAGAAATGATTGGACTGGTTAAGAAGAAAAAGAAAAAAATCAAACCTGGCTACAAGAAGAAAATTCAGTGGAAGGTTGACGAGAAACGCAAACGTGAACGCCGTGCGGCTAACCGAGCTAAGGGACGTGCTGAACGTAAAGCTAAGAAGCAAAGTTTCTAAGTTTGTCTTTTAGGTAACAGTAAATTTTGATTGCAAGAAATTCAAAAGGAGAGTAAGCTAATCTAGACCATAGCTTCTATATTCGAAAATATTTCTTAAAAATCAAAATCGAGTAGTGACATCCATGTCACTACTTTTTTATCGGTTACCATCCTATAATATAACCATAGCTTGAGATAAAAAGCTAAAGAAATTTAGGAGGTTGTTAGAATGACAACACAAATAATGAACAATTTTAATTCACTTAATTCCAAAGACCTTTCTACTATGTAAGGGTGGAGCATGTAGTTTTTGGGGAGCTACAGCTGCCGTAGGTGTCGAGGCTGTTGGAGGAGCCGTTAAAGGTGGTATCCAAACAGGTACTTGGCAAGGTGCAGCCTTAAAGGGTATTGGTTATGGTATTAAAGGTGAGATTACTTATGGCCTTACTTGTCGTTATTAGGCGATTACTGAGTCAATTTTTTGGCCAAATAGTACTTGCGCTCCTAATTTATGGGCTTATATTCCTTGCTTTGCAACATTTTAGGGGAGAAGTTTTCTCAATTGTGTGCATCTATGTCAGTATATCCCTGGCAGATGACGTTTATCATCTCGCAGAAGAATATGTTAAAAAGAGGGTTAAATAGGAATACCTTCCTGTTTGAAAAATAGTTAAAAGCTTGACTGATTGAATGTCAAGTTTTTTTGTGGGATAAATTGCAATAATAAGTGCAACATTTACTTGAACTCATCCTCTAGAGCTTCACTAGTAGTTCTGTAATCTAAACATTTTCGTGGTCGGTGATTGATATCATATAAACCCTTGTTCAAAGCCTCATCAGAGATAGCGACTAAATCAGTTTTCTTTGGGAAATATTTTCTTAGTAAGCCATTTGCGTTTTCATTGCTTCCTCTCTGCCAGGATGAATAGGCG
>ERZ773076.408-NODE-408-length-22256-cov-8.617269_pt1 | contig 22256 bp, 16 predicted proteins | sample MGYA00580613_ERZ773076 | MGnify/ENA primary metagenome ERZ773076 (study PRJEB29015, sample SAMEA2738005) | human oral metagenome | biome: human oral; feature: human-associated habitat; material: dental | place: China | collected 2057 ...
CGCCCAAGAACAAACCGCCGAAGGCGAAGAAGAAAAGCCTAAAGAGGAATGCGGCGGCCATGTGGAGGGTATTGGCTACTTCCTTTGCCCTATATTGGAGAGACTCGTTGATTTTGCCGATGGTACCTGGGGTCTATTTGAATACCTATTGCAAACCAATCCTTTACCAGACGACACCAGCCAACCTCTACCGTCGGCTTGGAGCGGGTTGAGGGATGTGGCTAACGCTATATTGGCTATAATTTTCCTGGCTATTATCATCTCTCAAGTCTCGAACGTCGGTATATCCAACTATGGCGTGAAAAAGATGTTGCCGCGGCTGATAATCGCTGCTATTGCCATAAACACGTCATATTTTCTAATGCAGATTATTACAGACATAGCAAATATTCTAGGTTCAACTCTGTACGATTTTATATCAGAGCTAGCGCCAAAAGTGCAGTATAGAGACGTTGGTTGGGCAACTATCATAACAGACATTGCTACCACTGGCGTAGTGGTAGCTGCTATCGGAGCAGGAGCAACCGCAGCGGGGAGCGCTTTGTCTGATATGGATCCAAAAGTGGGGCTACTGTTACTATTTGTGTTCATCGTGCCAGCTATATTAGGTTTAATCGCTGGTTTGATGGCACTGGTGTTCCGAGCAGGCATCATACCAGTTTTGGCGATTTCTGCGCCGATCGCCTTCGCTGCTTGGGTGCTGCCAAACACCCAAAAATTATTTGATAAATGGAAAAGTACTTTCCTGGGTATGATATTTCTGTATCCGTTAGCTTCCTTATATTGCGGCGGGCTAAAGTTTGTAGCACTGTCACTTATGAGCGAGTACACCGAACCTCAACAAGTCTTATTCAGAATGATGGGAGTAACCATGCTGCTTTTGGGGTCTGGATTTGTAGCGGTACTGGCTATAAAGTCAAACTCCTTTATGGGCGGCATGATGAATGGCATAAAGAATATTGGTACTAAACTTACTGCGCCGGCAGTAAATTCACTAGCAAGCTATGCGGGAGCTTTAAAGGGTGCCAAACGAGCGGAATTTTTAGCAAAAGACCACAGCAAAGCGGCTGAGGCGGCTGAGCGCAACAGATATCATCGCCTTGATCCGCGCAGGCTAAGAGCTAGGGTTAAGCATGCCACAGGACGACGCATGCAAGCGCATGACGAGCGAATGATACAAGCCAAGATGCAAGCAAAAGTATACGAATCTGCCGTAGAACAAGAGGAAAGGCGGAAATATGAAGCTAGAGTGGCAGAAAATCCTGCATTACTTGGAAGGGTAGCTGAAACTGTTGGTGGAAAATCCTTCATCAAAGAGGCTGCTTATAAGTCTGCTGGCATGGAATTGCAAAGTAAATATAGCGGCAACGCAGTAAAGGCACTTAATGAGAGCGATAACGAATATGTTAAAGCTTTAGCCGCCAAAGAGATAGCCGAAAGAGGCAGTGCAGGCGAAATCGACCAGGTCCGCGAATATCTCCAAAAGGGTGGCAGTATTGACAATAGTGACATGGCCGAAGCCTTAATGAAGATGAAAGGCCGCGATGCCGGCATCGCGGCAGCTGGTAAGGCAGCTTTGGATAAGCTAGAAAAATCAGGCGGCGCGCCTGTACATACCGGTATTAGCGAGATGCACAGGCTGACTCAAGAGGGCTTCGATAAGCTAGGAGATAAAGCGGCCGTCGAACAAAACGCAGCCGCCATACAAGCTGGCGGTATGGACTGGGAGCAGGCTGCAAGAGTTCTAGGCGACAGGCATATTATGAGAGAAGCTCCGCAGGAAAACATAGGAGCTATAAAAGCCAGTATACAGGCAAATATTACACAGCAAATAAAGTCAGGCACCATGGATGGAAACCAAGCCCAAAAAGTATTGAATAATAGCCGTGCTATGGAAAATATTTCCGACCAAACCAGACAGGAGTTACAGAATATAGTAAATAACGCCGCAAAGCAAGCACAAGCAAGCGGTACGCAGGCTGCAAACGGAGCTCAGACTCAATCATCAGGACAGCCACAATCTACAAGCTCTGGAGCACAACCAGTAACATCATCGGGACAAGCCCGGCAAGCACAGGCTGCCACGCAATCACCTTCTGCACCGAAACCACCCAGTACGTAAGTTACCCCGTACGTTTCCTTGACTTTTTATCTAAAAAATGCTAACATAATCCGTATATGAAGTGGCTACGGACACATATGCGGCAGTTAATACAGCGGTCGCGATGGTTTGCATTTCTGGCGGCTGGGCTGATCGTTGGTACTCTTGCTGGTGTTTTTTTACAATCTACCCCTGTTATGGCGGCAGATGCTACTTGGAATGGACGGTCTTTAGTCTACCAGGACAATACATACATAAACATCACCGACGAAAACCAGCTGAAGAACATGGGCTTGGATGAAAAAGGCTACGCTTACGGTATGCTAGACAAATCTGGCGGTAAGGAGAAAATGAAAGTTATTTACTTTCCGCCTGGCACCGATATAACAACAGCAACCTCGGCAGAATTTATCGTCTATGACTTTAAGAAACCAAGGACTTACACCAGAGAATCATCAACTACTATTTCCACCGAAGCTGCCGGCGAAAACCCCGATGTTGGCAGCAGCGATTGCGGCATAGCATCGGTGGGGTATTTTATTTGCCCAATTTCCACGTTTTTAGCAAGCAACATGGATTGGCTGTATGGCAAATTGAACGACTCTCTGGAAACGCAGCCGCTGAATGTTACTGATAATAAAAGCGGGTTATATCTGGCATGGAATATTATGCTGGGATTTGCCAACGCGGCGTTTATCATTGCCTTCTTAGTTATTATTTATTCGCAAGTCACCTCAGCGGGAATTAGTAATTATGGTATAAAAAAGATGTTGCCGCGCCTGGCAATTGCCGCGGTGTTAGTGAATATATCTTATTATATCTGTGCGTTTGCTATCGATTTATCAAATATTTCCGGACACGCTCTGCAAGATGTCTTTATGCAGATTAGAACTACGGTTTTAACGACCGGACATTCCAGCGGCAGTAGTATTGAAGTATTTACCTGGGAGAATTTAACAGCGCTTATTTTATCCGGCGGCGCGGCGGCAGTCGGCATCAGAGCCTTTCTGGTCGGCGAGGGCGGAGTTTTAACGTCGGCGATTATTCTGCTATTACCGGTTTTACTGGGGGCGCTGCTGGCGGTTTTAATGGTGGTGTTGGTGTTGGCAGCACGGCACGCGCTAATCGTTATTTTGACAATTATTTCGCCGCTGGCATTTGTTTGCTATTTGCTGCCTGGTACGGAAAAATGGTTCGAGAAGTGGCGCAGCATGTTTATGACGATGCTGATTTTCTTCCCGGCATTCTCCTTATTATTCGGCGGCTCTCAATTAGCAGCGGCAGCAATTTTACAGAATGCATCAACTATCATAGAGGTGATTCTGGGATTAGCGGTGCAGATTATCGCGCTGCCATTAACGCCGTTCCTATTTAAGCTGAGCGGCGGAATCCTAAATCGTATCGCTGGAATTGTCAACAATCCGAACAAGGGGCTTATCGACAGAACGCGCAACTGGTCTAAAGATAAAAGCACAGAAGTTGCTAATAAGCGGTCGCTCGGTAACGACAAATTAAAAGGCCGGCAGCTTATCCGGCGGGCTGGCCGGCACATGAGCCACCGCCAACGGCGGGCAAAAGAGCGGCGGGAGCGATTGCAGCAGCAGGCAGATAATGTCTATGGCGGATCGAACTTGCATAAACGGGAAGACTTGCACGCCAAGCAGGCTAAGAGACAGGCTGAAGTATTGGCGGCACAAGACGAAAACCGGTACGCCGAAGCAGTTCAGGGACATGTTCCGTCTGACATCACGCGTTCTGCACCTGACAGAGCGTTGCGAAGGCTTTCTGCACAGTGGTCAACCAGGCAAGATCTCAGACAACACCTTAAATATCAGCAATTTATGGATGAAGCAGAAGAGGCTACCCGCACCTTAGCGCTGGAAGGAATCCGCAAATCCAACGCGCAGCGCGCCCAGAATAAGAAGCTGGCTGACAATGTCTTAAATAATGACGAATATCAGAGAATAGCTGGCGGTAATGTGTATGTTGACGAACACGGCAATAACCTGGGTATGGATGCAGCGCTGGCAACGGCCGTCGCAGCCTCCCGCGGAGAAACTGCCAAATCTATTGAGGAAGCGCACCAGGTTATTAATCATTACAAATTTAACGCTCAAGAGAAGCAGGAATTGGCAAAGGGCGGCACCGTCTATCGCGGCAACAGGGTGTTTAACCGCAATACCCCGTACGTACTTGAGGCAGCTCTGGAAGATCAGATGAAAAATGGAACAGTGGACGAAGTTGTCGATTTGATCAGCCACATGCCGCCAGAATTTAACGGCTCCGTAGCGGCAGGTTTGGCTTCCTCAAGCGTAAAGGGTAAAGCGCCGTTCTTAGGCGGCAAGTTAATTGACGACATAGTCAAGGGTTCTATCCCTGACGAAGATGCTCTTCTGAAGTATGTTGCCGAGTGGGTTGAGGGCGGTAAATTCAAGGCCGAGGATGTATCTATTACTGACGCTCAGGGCGTCAAGCTTCTCCAGAAAGCCTTTAACAGCCGCCACGGCAGCATTGTCACAGCAGGGAAGAGAGCTGCCTTTAGGAAGAAGATTGATGAAGCATTGACGGAGAGAGAACTCAAGCGCAATGTCACCGAAGCCGCCAAAGAGCAATATGGAATTCTTAAGACTATGCTGTAATTTGCTATAATATAAGCAGTATGTCTGTGTATAAAGTTCCTCAGGACGTGGAGGCGGAAGACAAGCTGCTTGGACCGTTTAGTTTCCGGCAGTTTATTTTCTTGATTATCGCTGTCGTGTCGCTGGGAGCTGCTTATATTCTGGCGCGGATATTACTACCGCTGGGTTTAATTCCTGTGCCGATTGCCTTATTTTTCGGCGCATTAGCGCTGCCTCTGAGAAAAGACCAGCCTATGGAAGTCTATTTGGCGGCAGTAATTTCTTTTATGCTAAAGCCAAAGAAACGGCTATGGCAGCCTGACGGCATTGAGTATTTGGTGGAGGTTACTGCGCCAAAAACCGAAGAAACAACCCGCAGAAATAGTTATAATCAAGAAGAAGTGCAGCGACGGTTGTCGTATTTGGCAAATTTGGTAGACAGCCGCGGCTGGTCAATTCGCGGCGTTAACGACCCGGACAGTTCGATGCAAGCCGATTTATATAATGAGGCGCAGACGGCATTCGACCCCTTGGATGAGACTGGGGCAACTGCGCAGAACATTACCAATCTAATCAATCAATCAGATGCTCGGCGGCGGCAGGCAATGATCCAAACGATGTCGGCAGCTCAGCAAATAGCACCTGACGACCCTCAAAGTACATCGTCCACAGACAACTCCCAGTCCAATCAATCGTCAGGTTCAAATAGCAGTGCAAGCAATACACAATCCGATCAAACATCAGTTTTAGACGACAGCACGTCAGTAGATCAACAATCTGATATAGAACAAGCAATAGCATCCAGCATGAAAGCTGGGCCATATCCAACCATGCGTCAATCAACGCTTATACCGCTGGACGAGATACCAGTGCAGCCAGCAGCAGAAGCCTCAGCCCCGACAGCACCGCCGCAGACTAGCCTTGATAGCGTCTCGCCTGCTATAATAGACTTGGCAAAGAACCACAGAGACTTCTCTATTCAGACGATCCAGCGCGTAGCAAACGAAATTGAGCAAAGAGAGAAAAAAGCAAAAAAAATGGAAGATGAAGTGGTGATTTCGCTACATTAAGGTGGGAATTATGCAGCCAGAATTACAAAACCAGCAACCATATCAACCGCCAGTACCGCAGCAAGCCAATGCGACGGCTATTTCTGATGGTAGTGTTCCACAGCAGCAGTCAATCGGTTCCGGGCAGCAACCAGCAAACCAAACGCCTAAGGCGCAAGCGCCAAAAGACAAGAAGAAAAACGCCGCGATCAGCACCCAAAACACGTTGTTATTCTCAGAGATGCGCGAGAATATGATTATTATGAGCGACGGCAGTTTTCGAGCAGTGGTTGAATGCCAATCGATTAACTTTGACTTAATGAGCGCAAGGGAGCGGGAAGGCGTTGAGTTTAGCTACCAAAACTTCCTTAATTCGCTTTATTTTCCTGTACAGATTTTAATTCGCTCGCGGCGGGTGGATATTGGACCATACCTTGACCGGCTGGCAGAAATTCGCCGCAACCAAGATAATATGCTTTTAAACGTGCTGATGGATGATTATATGGATTTCATCGATGCATTGGCGCAAGAGGCTAACATTATGGACAAAAGCTTTTACGTGGTAGTGCCATATTACCAAAAGGGCGACGAGAGTGTGACTAAACAACAAGCCAAGGGTTTGTTTAATAGTTTTTTCAGCGGTAAAAAAGAAGCTACTATAACAAGAATCGATCAGGCAGCCTACACAAAAGCCAAAGACGAGATTAAGAACCGCCTCGATTCGGTGATGAGCGGTATGTTCCAGATGGGTGTCAAAAGCCGCCAATTGAACACCAGAGAATTAGGCGAATTGCTTTACGTGTCATATAATCCCGATACATCATCCAGAGAATCGCTAACAGCTATTGACCCGAGCGAGCTGACGACCACTTACATCACCAAAGGACAAGGCCAGCCGCCAACAGGAGGGGGATTATTGTAATGGCAAAGAAGAAAGACGTTATCGATATCGCGGCGCAGCAGCGGGCGCGCGAACAAGCCGAAGTTGAACAAGCTTTCCTGACAGGCGTCAGAACGATGCGCGATTTTATCGCGCCCAGCAGCCTGGAGCTCCATGCCGACCATTTCCGTTTGGGCGCAAAATACGGCCGAACGATGTATGTATACGGTTACCCGCGGCAAATTTACACTGGTTGGCTCAGTTCGGTGATTAACATCGACGAAGTTCTGGACATTAGCATGTTTATTTATCCAGTCGATACTCAGGTGGTGCTTAATAATCTGCGTAAAAAAGTGACGCAGCTGGAAGCTACCATGAATATTAATACGGAAAAAGGCAAAGTGCGCGACCCGGCATTGGAGGCGGCTTTGCAAGACGCCGAAGAATTGCGCGACCAATTGCAGATTGGTGCTGAAAAGTTTTTCCGCTACGGATTATATATCACGATTTATACTGACAGTATGGACGAACTAAATTTCGTGCAGCATAAAATTGAGACAATTTTCGGCCAGCAGCTGGTGTTTTCAAAAGTCGCTTCCAGCCAGCAAGAACAGGGGCTGAACAGTACTATTCCGCAATTAACCGACGAACTGCAGGTTCGCCGCAATATGAATACCAGCGCTATTTCTACCAGTTTCCCGTTCACATCAGCCGATCTGACCGACGGTAAGGGTGTGTTATATGGTATCAACATGCACAATAACGGCTTGGTGATTTTCGACCGTTTTTCTTTGGAAAATGCCAATATGGTGGTGTTCGCTAAATCTGGTGCTGGCAAATCGTTTACCGTCAAATTGGAAGCGCTGCGCAGTATGATGATTGGCTCGGACATCGTGATTATCGACCCGGAAAATGAGTATCAGAAACTATGCGACGCAGTCGGCGGCAGCTATATCCGCTTGAGCCTAAGTAGCGACACGCGTGTTAATCCGTTCGATTTACCAAAGGTAATCGACACTGACGAAGCAGATGATGCCCTGCGGGCCAACCTGGTAACACTGCATGGTCTATTGCGGCAAATGTTGGGCGGTCTCCAATCTGACGGACAAATTACATCCGGACTATCGCCGGCAGAAGAAGCCGATATTGACCAAGCTTTGATTGACACCTACGCCCGCGTCGGTATCACCTCCGATCCGTTAACCCACCATTCGCTACCGCCGACAATTTCCGATTTATACGATACTTTGCTGCATATGGGCGGTACTGGCCCGGCGCTGGCGCAGCGGCTGCGCAAATTTACCGCTGGTACGTTTGCCGGAATTTTCTCGCAGCAATCAAATATTGACATCAACAACCGGATGGTAGTGTTTAATATCCGCGATTTGGAAGATGAACTACGACCGATTGCCATGTATATTGTGCTAAATCACATCTGGAATATTACCCGTACCGACCAAAAACGGCGCATGTTGATCGTCGACGAGGCTTGGCAGTTAATGCGCTACGATGATTCGGCCAGCTTCCTATTTTCTTTAGCGAAGCGCGCCCGCAAATACCAGCTAGGATTAACCACCATTACCCAGGACGTAGAAGACTTCGTCGGCAGTAAGATGGGGCGGGCAATCGTTTCCAACTCGTCAATTCAGCTGCTTCTTAAACAATCCACCAGTGCCGTTGATGTCTTGTCGCAAGTCTTCAAATTGACCGAAGAAGAACAAAAGCGCTTATCTAACTTCCCAGTTGGGCAAGGCTTATTCTTCGCCGGACAAAACCACGTCCACATCCAAATTCAAGCCAGCGACACCGAATATAACCTAATAAACACCAGCCCGGTAGCCAAGCAAAAACGGCCGTCAGAAACCCCGGTCGGCGGATACGGAGATGTGTAGTATAATTGAGGGTATATGGCAACAAAAACGAGACCGCCAAGGATTGACTATACCACGGACGATAGAGCCGACGAGAGACTTAGTCCTGCCGAGCAAGCTAAGTTTGATCAAGCTCAGGCTGATTTCGGCGATTCGGAGTTAAGCGACCGCGAAAAAGCCGCTATTGCCGGTCTTGAATCTCAGTTCGGCGATTCTGAATCTGATATAGACGGCCGTCGAATTGACGCCGCCAGCGAAGCCGCCGACAGGCAAGAATCTTCCGTGCCGCAAGATAACGGATTCTACCAGCCAGCAGCCAACAAAGGTTCTGGCAGAAAACAGCCATTAACATTAAAGGGCATATTAAAAAAGGGCGGACCAGCAGGTATCATAACCGCCCTCATTGGCGGCGGAGCATTCATTGGCGGATCAATGGCGGGACCGATGGCGCTGTTATTTAATATCAGCGAAAACGTTACTGAGCAAAACGATTCCGCCTCAGTAGCTAAAGAAACCCGATTCATGAAAACCCTTAAGCATATGCTGAAAGAGCGCGGCTATAAAAGCAAGCTCGGTACCAAAATGGGCAAGCTGTCTAATAAGGGCATCTCAAAGTTATCAAAAAAGGGAGTTGTTCCCTACAATAAAGATGGCAGCAAATTTGACATCGGTAAAAATGGATATCCAGACCATCAACCAGACAAATGGGCCGTTGACGGCGGCAAGCCAATGGATAAGGATAAACTGGTTAATCATCTACTAGAAAAAGGCAACGAAAAACAGGCTAATAAAGTATTTGGCAGATATGGTGCATTTAAGATGCGTGTCAAGGCCTGGGTGGGAAAACACATTAAAAAAAGCTTCCTTAGTAAATTTGGACTAAAAAGAAATGGCGGGCTTGCTGGTAAAATAGACAAGAAATTAAAAATAAGCGAGCGTTTTAAGAAGTTCAAAGATAAATTTCCAAAGTTTGACTCAGGCAAGGCAGGAACAAACCTTAAAGAAAAAGTAAACAAAAACATGGGTAAATCTAAATTGGGTGGATTCCTTTATCTTTTGGCAACAGCGACATGCATAGGCGTAAAAATACCGACCATGGTAGCCGTAGCAGTAACTGCTATACAACTAGTTCCTATTATAGGCGTGGCTTTTGATGTGATACTAACACCATCATCAAAGGCTAAAGCAGCTGGGTTTGGCAGCGGTTTTACCCCTGAGCAAATGAATACCCTCGGAACAGTGCTAACCGAGAGAGGAGTTGTCGAAGGGTCTCAAAATACCGAAGGAGCAGCCACAGACTCGTCGATATTTATGGCATCTTTTGGTGCAATTAAAAATAAGCAAGCAATCTCCGATTTTGTTCCAGGTTATAAAATGATTACTAGCCCAATTGTTCAGGGTGCTAAAAAAGTTGGAGAAGCTCTTGAGCCCGCCTGTAATATACTGCTAGGTCCGGTCGCGATGTATGCCACTATGGGCGCTGAAGCAGCTATGACTGCTTATTCGGGCGGAATATATTCCCTCATTTCTTGGATAGGTAAAGAGGTGATAAAGAGCTACATTGGAGATTGGGTGTCGGGACTCGTTTCAGGAATGCTTGGACCAGTGTTTAAAGATTTGGCAGAGAATGATATGCTGCCAAAAGCAAGGTTCAAAGATCTAGGTGATGCACTAGGTATTGGTCTAGCGGCGTTCTTCTCGTCCGGAGGTATGGCACAAATGTTGCCAACCCTAAAAACTAACCAGCTAGCCGAGTTTGGCGAAATTCAGCTGGCCAATGAAGAATTCCAAAAAAGAATGGATATCGCATCGCTAAGTCCGTTTGATACTTCCAGTAAATACACCTTTATGGGTAGCATCGTTCATAACATGGGTAATATGATGCTGGAAAATAGAACTTCCGACGGATCATTTGTCTCTACGTTATCTAATATCCTAAAATTGCCGTCATTTGCCTTATCGTTCTCGTCTGCTGCTCATGCCAAAAGTACTATATATTCGGGGAGTTACTGCGACTATGGCAAAGAGTTTAAGCAAGACAGCGAAGAGGGCATGCCGGCAGTAAATATGGCAGGACTGCCTTGCACTGGTATTACAAAAAGTCAAGCTAATATGTCAACCGAGGAGGCTATTTCAATCGCCGAAGACGAAGGCTGGATTGATGACAATGTAGAGATAAAAGAGGGAGCTACCATTAGCGACTTGTTAGAGAGCAACTATATCAAAGAGAACACTCCTTTACGAGATTTTATTGAATCATGCGGTAGTGCAGAAGGTGGTGATTACTGGACTAATATGAACAGTTGCACCGTACCAGATAACGCTACATCGACCACCCTAGACAAGACAAAAACCTCAGAATCCACAGGATTGAAAGATGAAGATGGTAATGAGGTCAGCTATACAGCAGAAAAAGAAGGAGTAGGAGAGACTGTTGATACTATTAGCAATAAAAAGCTAGCGGCAATGTCGGTGTTGTTGCTTGATTTCCAAGTCGCCCAGTCGATGAACGGTGAGGATGAAGATGATGGGTCAGAAGAGCCAGCAGAAGAACCGAGCGGATCTTCCTCTACAACCGCCACTGCGGTCGGTACTCCAGAAAACGTGCAAAGCACTGGATCTGGGTGGACAATCAAACCGAATACCGATTATACTGGCGTGCAGTGTAGCGCTGGATCAACTGACGGCGGTACTTATGACGCAACTGTAGACGGCGGCACTTCAAAGATTAGAATATGCCTAGTTACTGTGGGTAATTCTACAGCAAAAGTCAACTCTTTAATAGCAGAAAAGATAAAGCAAATGATGGAGGCTGCCCATGCCGCTGGAGTAAATATCACCCCTGAGAGTGACTTCCGCTCTTCGGCCGACCAGGCGGCCTTATATGAAAAAAACTGTCCAGGAGGAACATGTAGCGTGGCAACAGCCAAGCCGGGAACTTCCCAACATGAACGAGGTCTCGCTGTCGACTGGGGGTTGGACGGGCAAACAATCTGTTTTCCAAATTCTACCTGCCCAGCCGGATCAAACGCCGGATATGATTGGCTGATGGCAAACTCTAAGAACTATGGGTTTTATAAACTTGATTCGGAGGCATGGCATTTCTCAACGTCTGGATTTTAATTATGGAAATTATAGAAAAGATTATAACATTCATTAAACGACACCGCATCCTGACTTTATTTGTGTTGTCGTTTGTTTTATTAACCGTGCTATATATAGTAGTACAAAATCCGCCAGATGATAAATTTACTACTGTTTTATCCTCAGACAGGAAATTAAAAAAATCTACCACAAGTAAAATTAGTGTTAATACTACCGACAGCGCAGATAGATCAAACGCTGAATACGTATCCGAATTAATAAAATCAAATCCCGATAGATACAGAAACAATGAAGTAACATCTTACACGGTTCTTAAAAAAACGGGCGACTATAGCGTTGCTGCAGTTGAAATATATAATAATGTAGAGAATAGATCATACACCGAATATGTTATATTTCAAAATTCAAAGTTGATCTCCGGCGTCCTCAGCAGCTATCAATCTTCCTACCTGCAAAGCAGCGGCGTTCCAGAAGAAATAATTAAGGCATATGCAGAGAAAAAAGGCGATGTATAAAAAATTTTGTCTAGGAATCTGTGTTTTTATGGCGATAACTATGGCTCTTCAGCCAATGACTTTAGCTGCGCCACGCAGCAAGGAAGCGCTAGAAGCTATATACGAAGAACAGGATATACGCTGGTTCAGAGAAGGCGATAAAGACCCTTGTAAAAAATCAGGCTCTACTGGCGATATTTCAGGAAACAGCAACCAAGAGAAGATTTGGAATTTTTTACGAGGGTCGGGACTCAGCGCAGAACAAACGGCTGGCGTGATGGGCAACATGCAAGCAGAGTCTGGATTTAGCCCAACAAGACACGAAGCAAGCCAGGGTTGGTCGAATGGCGGCTGGGGTCTAGCGCAATGGACATTTGGACGAAGAACTGACATCGTCAGCAAAATGCCAGAAGAATTAAAAAAATACCACAGCCAAGAATATGGCGGTCCTGCTGACGAAAACGGCACCTTAAGTTCTATTCCGATTGAAGACAACGATAAGTTATTAAAGTTTGAATTGGAATATCTTGTCCAAGAAAGCACCAACCGACCAGTCACCGCCGCAGGCTTTTCTGGAAGCGGATCAAACGAATGGGAGAGGTTAAAAGAGCAGACAACCATAGAAAACGCCACTGTTTTTTGGCATAATAACTTTGAAATTTCCTCCGACCCGCCATCTAGGGTTATGAGTGTCCGCGGCGGATTTGCGCAAGCAATATATGACAAATTTAAAGGCTCTTCGGGATCTTCGTCCTCCTCTTCATCAACTTCTTCAGCTTCAAGCTCAAAGATTACATTTTTAGGTGACTCAATAACTGTCGGCATGAAATCAGACCTAACATCTAGTTTTTCAGGATCAAATGTTGAAGCAGAAGTTGGTAAGGGTATATCTTGGTTAAACGAAAAGATAGACTCAAAAATCACCATCAACGACACAGTGGTTATTAACATAGGTACTAACGACAATTTCCCCGTCGACCAAGCTAAAACAATGCTCGATAAGCTGAAAGATAAAAAAGTCTACTTGGTGAACAACTTCGGTAAAGGCGGCAGTGTTGACTTTGAATTAGTCAATAAAAACATAAAAGAAGCAGCAAACGGGCGCACTAACGTGAAAGTATTAGACTGGAAAGCTGAAGTTGAAAAAAAGGCTAAAGCTGACGGAGTAGGCGACCGGGATTTCTACAAAGAGGATGGCTATCACATAAACGAAACGAAAGGTAAAGAGCTTTATATTCAATTTCTAAAAGATTCATTAAAGGGAATCGGAGACGGCGAATCAGGTGAATGTGCCTCTAGTTCTTCGGCAGATGGAAGCTTTTCTGAGTACGTCTTGAAATATGCTTGGCCAGAAACACCGAAGCGTACCGATAAAAAACCAGAGTATGCTGAAGCCATAACGAAAGCAAAAAGCGAGGGACGCTACGTTGGAGATAGCTGTTTCGGCGGCGGTGTTGACTGCGGCGGCTTTGTCACAACTATTCTTCATGACAGCGGGTTTGATCCTAGCTATAACCATAACGGAAAACAATCCGAAGGAGCAGGTGCTACATCTACACAGAGAGCTTGGGCAGAAGCTAATTGGCAAAATCTCGGTACTGGAGGTTCAATTAACGTCAACGACCTAAAACCCGGCGACGTTGCCCATAGCCCTGGTCACACCTTCGTATATGTAGGTCATATTGACGGATTTGCAACTGAGATAGCATCGGCATCTCAATGTCAAACTGCACCAAAAGCAGGTATGGAGAGTCTCGTGTCCGAAAGCGTAACATGGTTCAGAAAGAAGTAGGAGGCATTATGGAAATAACCGAGAATCAAAAAAAACACATTATACTAGCGCTGTCTGTATTATGCGCGGCAATGCTATGCTTTATAATTGCCGCTGTCATCGAGCGAGCAGGTAAAACCCCTGTATCGTTCATAACTTCTCCAGATGAAGTACAGGTTGAATTTAATGATCAAAAAATAACCGGCTCAAAGACGGTATACTTAAAACCTGGAGAGTATTCCTTCAAGGCAACCAGGAGTGGATTCAGAGAAAATATCATTCAGACGACCGTCAAAGACAAGCCTGTACGAGTTGTTTTCACCCTGATACCGATAGGTAACGTATCTAAATCGGAAAAATCAACCAATGTTTCCAAGATAGATAAAATCACCACCGAAGCACTAGAAAAAGAACAAACAACACTCGCGGAAGCTAATCCAATTATTAAAAAACTGCCGATTAAAAATTTCATCTATTCTATCGGCTATCGGGCAGACCCCGACAAAGAAAACAGCATCATTGTGGAGATTGACGCCCCTAAAGGCTATAAAAACGCCGCTGTCAATGAAATCAAGCGAGCTGGATTCGACCCGTCGAAACTTAATATTAATTTTAGGGATTATGCAAATCCATTCACGGAGTAGGATTATTTATGGATAGAAAACGTATATTATTAATTGCTGGCGGCGCATCACTGGCGATCATATTGTTAACCGCATATTTGCTCATTAAACCTACCCGCCGAGTAAACATCAACTTCGACAGAGATAATTTGTCGGCAACAATCAGCAAGGTTTCCGAAAAATCGACCGACAAGGTAGCCGATATAGAGAATTCGTCGACACTGCGGCTGGCTGACGGCAACTACACCATAAAGACTTTTTCTAAAAATAATGTCACAAAAGAAAATACTACGAACTTTACCGTCAAAGATAAAGACTCTACCGTTAATATAAAGACTGAATATAGCCAGGCGTTCATAACATCAGAAGTCAATAAGTATAGGAAAAACATAGAATCGACATTGTTCGCCAAATATCCCGCGCTAAAAACTGGCTATGTTTTTAACAAAGAAACATTGTCCGGAAAAAATGCCGAGTGGTACGCCGCCGCGTATCAAGAAAAGGCGCAAGCAAAGAATTCCGGCGACTACTACATTGTTATTATGAAAAAGAACGGCACGTCTTGGAGTATTAAAAATCGGCCGCAGATCGTCAACACCACGCACAACACATCAAATATACCCGAAAACGTTTTGGAAGATGCCAATAAGCTAACTTATTTCTAAATAACTAGCTCTTCAGCGGCATAATAATATGCGTATAATCAGGGTTTTTAACTTGCTCGCGGATGACGCATGGCGACAATTTACCGTTAAAAGAAAACACGATATCATCATCGTCAGTCACATTCAAAACTTCAGTTAAATACCGCGAATTCAGCGTAATTTGCCCGTCGGCAGATATTTCTGCGGCTGCTTCTGAGGTATTTTCCCCTAGTTCGGAAGCAATTGAATGAATCGACAATAAAGATTTATCTTTAGATGCCGTTAAGGTAATGCCGCCGCCAGACTCGCGGGCAAATAGCGCCGCAATTTTAGTGATTCTGCTAAAATCTGTTTTTTTAATCTTTATTTCAATATCCGAAGTTACCGGAATAAGCTGTTTATAATCAGGAAACTTACCGTCAATCAAGCGGCTGACTATTTCCATATTATCGGTCCGGAAGCAAACTTGCGTGTCGTCAAATAGAATCGTCAATTGTTCCTCGTCATCAGCGCTTTTACTAACCTCAGCCAACGTCGATGCCGGAATGATTGCCGCCAGCTCGCTATCCGATTTCATCATTTTTTTCTCTGCCAGTCGATAGCCGTCAGTCGCCGCCAAATATAAATAGCCTTCGTGCGTTTGCCAATAAATACCCGTCAGCACCGCGCGCGTTGTGTCGCTACTGACCGCAATCTTTGTCTGGTTGATAGCTTTTTTTAAGTCTCCAGCCGTAATTCCATAGCGAACTGCGGCAGTTTCGTCGACAGTCGGCAGTTCAGGATACTCATCAGCGATAACGCCGTTAATCACCGACGAGAACTTGCCGGAAGTGATATTTAATCGGCTGTCTTTAGCCTCGAGCTCGACTGTACCGCTTGGTAAATTGGTAATAAATTCAGATACCAAGCGAGCGGGAATAGTAATTGATCCCGGCTGGTCGATTTTAGCACCGACATATTGGGTGGAGGCAATTTCCAAATTAGTACCGGCAATTAACAATCTGCCGCCGTCAGTTCGTAATAGAATATTATTTAAAATAGCTAGTTCATTCCTACTGGAAGCAACGTCCTTAATGAGATTAAGTGCTTTGGCTAATTTTTCTTGGGCGATTGATACTTTCATATTACTTATTATAATCCTTTCTTATTAATTCGCGGTGATAATAATAGGCGTTGTGGAAACTGAGTAAAAAATATATTCAAACAGGGGTGATTTGACAAATCCAGCGGTGGAAAACCCTGTGTATGAAGTGTTGGTTTTATAGTGGATATTGATGGAGTGTTCCACTGGTTGAAAAGACGCCAAATATTATACACAGTTATGCTGTTTATTAACTCGCTGCCAATTCGCAGGTTGTTCGCAGGTTTTCCACTACTAATGAACATATAATTTATCCCGGATGTCGTTTATTTGTTCGCGGATACTGATATTAACCGTACTTTCTTTAGTAACTTTATTTACCGAATGCATGGCGGTGGTATGATCTTTGCGTCCTAATTCCTGGGCAATTTTCGGAAAGCTCATTTTAAGTTCGCTGCGCAGCAGATACATGGCAATTTGCCGCGGCATTGCGACGAATTTATCGCGCCGAGCTGAACACATGTCCTTAACCTCAATATTATAGTAACGGGCGGTTTTATCGATAATTTGCTTGGCGGTGATGTGCTGCGGGCGAGTTCGTTTCATGTCGCCCAAAATTCCTTCAGCGGCCATGATGTCGGGCGTGAAGTCCTGCATTTCCGCGTAGGCCAGCAGCCGGTTCAGGGCGCCTTCCAGCTCGCGGATGTTAGTCTTGAAATTGGTTGCCAAATATTCAACCACGTCGGAATCCAGCTCAAAACTGCTCAAAGCGGCTTTAGCCTTGACGATGGCGCAGCGGGTCTCGAAGTCGGGCATCTGAATGTCAATTGCCATGCCCCATTCAAATCGGCTGCGCAAACGGTCAGTCAGAGTGGGGATGCTTTTTGGCGGTTTGTCGGAGCTAATGATAATTTGCTTGTTATTCTGGTGAAGGTCGTTGAATGTATGAAAGAATTCGTCCTGGGTTTTCTCCTTACCAGCAATAAACTGCATATCGTCAACGATAAGCACATCGACGTTGCGATATTTATCGGAAAAACCTTTTTTCTTAAAGCGAATTGAGTCAAGAAATTCATTGACGAATGTTTCTGTAGTGATATACAACACGCGCGCCGACGGCTGTTTTTTAACAATGGCGTTGCCAACAGCTTGCATTAGGTGGGTTTTACCGAGACCAGCACCGCCATATAGATATAGCGGGTTATACTTAGCGCCGGGGTGGGAAGCGACCGCCTGGCAAGCGGCATATGCTAGGTCATTACTGGAGCCAACAATAAAGTTTTCAAAAGTATAGCGCGGGTTAAGGTTGCTGGAATTTGATTTTTTAGACGGGATAACGAGCGAATCTATCGCATTAGACTTTGATTGCTCTTCCCGGGTGATTTCACGATTAATTCGCGGTTTTCTGGTGCCGGATTTGACGCTGTAAGTAATTGCTGGCGAATTGATACCGTTATGAGACAGGGCTTCCATGATTTGCGGGTGAAATCTCTTTTCAAGCTGGGCTCTGACGAAAATATTTGGCGCGACCACCACAACTTCTTTGTCGGATATAATCTCCAGCTTGGTATTTTTAAACCAAGCAGTAAAAGACGACGATGATACAGTAACCTCAATTTCGCCCAAAACACCCTGCCACACTGCGCGATCGTTCACTAATTTACCCCTTATTTCTTTAATAACCTTAATACTACTATAGCAAAAGACTAGAGTTTTCCACAAGCATAAGACGTGTTGCTTAAAATATTTTAGCAAACAGGGGTAGCGTTTTCCACAACGGCGAATTACCTCTGTAAAATTGTGGAAAAGTAACGCCAAGCAGTGGAAAAAGCTTCGCTGCTTGCAAAAAAAGTCAAAAAAATGTACACTATATAACGATATGCCAAAGCGAACATTTCAACCACACACTCGTCATCGTGCTAAGACGCACGGTTTTAGGGCGCGGGTTTCTACCAAAGCTGGCCGCGTAGTGTTAAAACGCCGCCGTCTGAAAGGCCGCGCGAAGATTGCTATTTAAGCAAATATTTATCAAAAGTTCCGTCGATAGCAGCGGGACTTTTTGATATAATTATAAAATATGTTGCAACAAGCTAACCGATTTCACGGGCATGGCAGCCTGCGCTTTGTTTATAAAAACGGACAGACGGCGCGCTCTTCGCTGGCGGCTCTGAAATACATCCAAAATCCGTACCGTAAGAACAGTAGGTTTGCGGTAGTGGTTAGTAAGAAAGTCTTAAAGTCTGCGGTTCGCCGAAACCGGGTGCGCCGCCGTATATATGAAATTATTCGCCGCGAACTACCAAACTTAAAAAATAGCCAGGATATAGCGGTCATTGTTTTTTCGGCAGAAGTGCTGGCTATGTCGCACGCTGAGCTGCAAACAGCCATCAAAAACCTCTTTTTTCAAGCCAAACTGTATAAATAACAGTAATTTTGCTATAATATAGCGTATGAGTTTTTTTGATACAGTAATTGTTCAGCCGATTTTTAATCTGTTGATGTTGATTTATAGTTTGATTCCGGATTTTGGCGTCAGTATTATTATTTTCACAATTTTGGTGCGCTTGTTACTATGGCCACTGGTGAAAAAGCAGTTGCATCATACTAAAGCGATGCGCAAAATGCAGCCGGAGCTGGCAAAAATCAATAAGCAATATGCGAAAAATCCGCAGATGCGTAATTTGGCGATGATGGAGCTGTATAAAAAGCACAATATTAGCGTTTTCGGTCCAATTGGCATACTATTAATTCAGTTTCCGATTTTGATTGCCATGTACCGGGTGGTGCAGATTTTTGCATCAAACCGGGCGGATTTGGGTAAATATGTCTACGGCGCCGTGAAAAACTTACCGGTAGCAAATAATTTGGTAAACAATCCGGATCAGTTTAATCAAAACTTTTTGGGTATTTTTGACCTGACACAACATGCAATATCGAAAAACGGCGTAGTAGTCGGCTTGCTGGTTTTAGCGGTTTTAGCGGCTGTTTTGCAATATTTGACAGCAAAGCAGTTGTCGCCTAATTCTGATAGCAAGCGGCGTCTGCGCGACATACTAAGCGAGGCGGGCAGCAGCAAGGAAGCCGACCAGTCGGAAGTTAATGCAGTTGTTTCCAGGAAAATGATGAAGTTTATGCCGGTTATGGTGTTTCTGATAATTATTTATCTGCCGGGAGCGCTGGCGATGTATATGACGACTGCCAATGCAGTGGGGTATTTGCAAAACCTTATTATTTTACGAAAAGACTCTTCCGAGATGGAAGATATAGCCAATGAGAAGCCGCCTAAACCTTCGAAAACAAAAGCTAAGAAGCGTGCAGATAATGCCGCCGAAGCGCGGGTAACGCGAATAAAAGCTAAGGGTTAAGGGGGAATATGGATAAAATTGAAACGATCAAATTTGCGAAGCAATATCTGGAAGATTTGCTAACATTCTTTGATTTGAATCTGGATGTGGATGTAAAAATTGATGATGATATCGTGGTGGCAGCAGTGCCGCACAGCGATAGAAGCAGTATTTTGATCGGGCGGAATGCCGAGACGCTGCGCAGTATCCAATATTTACTGTCTGCTACGCTGAATAATGCTGGCGCGCCAGTTTCGCGGGTGAATTTGGATATCGCTGATTATAAAAAACAGCATGCTGAGAAAATTATTGAGAAGGCGCGCGGTTGGATTGAAGAAGTTCGGCGGACTGGTGAATCGAAAATCGTCAATTTGAATGCGGCTGATCGCTGGACAGTGCATCATCTGGCAAGTGAATATAGTGATATTGAGACGCACTCTGAGGGCGAAGGCCGAGATCGCCAGCTGATTATTAGTCAGAAGAGTTCTTAGGCTTTTTGAAAACTACTTTGGAATAGAGAGTATAATTCCAGATAATACTGGCGGCGGTGGCGATTAACTTGCTAATAAGCAGGGCTGCCGGTTTGTTTATACCAAGATTTGTGAATACTGGCGTGATGGCAGCAATAATAATCGTTTGAATGACCCACAGGCCAAAGAGAGTAACAACGGTAAACAATAAGAATTGTCTTTTTAGGTTTTTAGATGTTGATTTGAAAGTGTATTTTTTATTGGCAAAGAAAGAGAACAAAAAGGCAACAAAAGTTGATATAAAATTAGCCAATTCTTTCGGGACATTAAAGAGTGTAGCTAAGGTAAAGAGAATACTGAAATCAATTACCGTATTAACACTGCCGACAATAGCAAAACGTAGTTTATCGGCGTGTTTTTTTGCGATTTCCTGCATGATATTCCTCTATTAAATACAGCGGTCGATTTTTAGTCTCAATAAATATCCGGCCGACATACTCACCAATTATCCCTAATGATAATAACTGAACACCGCCTAAGAATAGAATGACTGCCATTAAAGAAGAGTAGCCGGCGCCAGTCGGAACTCCGAACAAAGGGCGAACTAAAAGATATATAATCCAGCAGAAAGCCACGAAGGAAATGATAAACCCAAAAATGGTAGCCATCCGCAGTGGCGCGGTGGTAAAACTAGTGATACCGTCGATGGCTAAGTTGATTAATTTGCGATAATTCCATTTAGTTTGGCCAGCTAATCTGGGATCGCGATCATAAAAAATCTCCTTTTTCTTATAGCCAATCCAACTGAAAATTGCTTTAGTATTGCGCTGGGATTCGCGAAATTGCCGCAGCGCCTCAATACAGCGCCGATCCAGCAAGCGAAAATCGCCGGTATCAACTTGAATAGGAATACTAGTCGATTTTTGGAGGATTCTATAATACCATTGGCTGGTTTTTTTCTTTAGCCAAGTTTCGCCCTGCCGGCTGCTGCGGCGAGCATAGACATCATCATAACCATCCTCCCAGTAGGCAATCATCTCTTTTATTAACTCTGGCGGATCTTGCAAATCGGCGTCAATAATCACGGCAGCATCGCCTTCGGCGTGGTCAATTCCGGCGAGCATCGCTATCTCTTTACCGAAGTTGCGCGACAGATTGATATAGCTGATGCGCGTATCTTTCTGGGCTTGATTGGTAATAATAGATAAAGATTCATCGACGCTGCCATCATTGATGAATAGAAATTCAAATTGGTAATTGGGAGTAGATTTTGCCAGCTCGTCCAGTCTGCTAAAAAGCTGCGGGAGAACAGATTTTTCGTTATAGACAGGGATGAGGAGGGTGATTAATTTCATGATTATTTTATCCTGAAAAAACGCTTAAATTTCAGCAGTCCAGTTTGGTTAGGTAAAGGTCCATCGTGGATGATACTGCGGATATAATTGACAGAGACCTTGTGATTTTTTTGAATATTTAGGCGCTTTTTGTAGGCAGCAGGTTTACGAATAATTGAAGCTAGCATGCCTTTGAAAGCTGGCCAACCGTTACCGTGGCGGACGGCGCTGGCGAAAATTAGCCAATACGTCAAGAAAAAGCGCAGGCCAATATACCAAAATAATTTTCCTGGAACGTTTTTAATGAAAACTAACGGTAAGTTTTTGAAAGTGTTGTAAACAGCCAAGCCAGGAACTTTCTTGCTGCTGGCGCCAACTTTATGATAAGCGATGGCTTTGGGCGTAAAGCGGACCTTCCAGCCGGCTAGTTGGGCGCGAAAACTGAGGTCGACATCTTCGTAATACATGAAAAAGTCCTCGTCGAACATATCGATATCGTCAAACATTGCCGCGCGATAAATCGCTCCGCCGCCAGTCGCGCCAAAAACCTCGCCAGGCTTACTCGGCGCATTTTCAACAGGCTCGTCGCGGTTTCGTGGACCGGGTAGTCCCCAGGTGGTGTAAAAGTCGCCAGTTGTGTCAAGTGTTTTGCCGTCGCGCCGCTGTAAAATACCAGTTGCAATGCCGCATTTTGGATGGCTCGATAATTCATCAACGAGTGCTTGACACCATTTTTTGTCAGCAATTGCGTCTGGATTCAATACGCCAATATACTCAAATCCTTGTTTACGCGCATAAACCAATCCGGTATTAATGCCGCCAGCAAAACCAAGGTTTTGGCTATTTTTAATTAAAATTGGCGCATCTTTCT
>ERZ773076.410-NODE-410-length-22143-cov-2.410675_pt1 | contig 22143 bp, 15 predicted proteins | sample MGYA00580613_ERZ773076 | MGnify/ENA primary metagenome ERZ773076 (study PRJEB29015, sample SAMEA2738005) | human oral metagenome | biome: human oral; feature: human-associated habitat; material: dental | place: China | collected 2057 ...
GTTGATGGCACATGGATCCCACGGCAGAGGTCAGTAAAGTCTTCTTGTTGGTAGACGCTAATAACTTCATCTTCTGGTAGGTCGGTGATCAATTCGACCTTATAAGGGTCGTGCTTGAAGAGTTCCAAGGCTTCAGCGCGAGAGACTTCCCGTCTTACAATTGGGTAGTTCTGGCTGATGATTTTCTTCATTTCCTTCTCAACTGCAGGTAGGTCGTCTTCAGTTAATTGAACTTCCTTGTCAGTATCGTAGTAGAAACCTGATTCAATAGCAGGTCCCACCCCAAAATGAATACCAGGATAGAGGCGAGTTAAGGCGTGAGCCATCAAGTGCGCGGTTGAGTGGCGCATGATTTCTAAGGCTTCCGGGCTCTTGTCAGTGATGATTTCAATGGTCCCGTCAGCTTCCAAAGGCCGGTCGTGGTCAACTAATTGACCTTGGAATTTACCGGCTAGGGTTGCTTTGGCTAAAGAAGAGCCGATGCTAGCGGCAACTTGATCGACGGTGACGCCCTTGTCATAGTGACGGACACTGCCGTCTGGGAAAGTTAAGGCGATTTGAGACATAGTAGTTCCTCCTCATTGGATAATAGTGCTTGGTCGACAGTCTTAATCATTGGAAATAAAAAATCCCATTGACTCTGGTATTGCGACACAGAGTCAATGGGACGTTGATAAACGTGGTTCCACCCAAATTTGCTTCTGCCACTGGCAAAAGCCTCTTGGTGCTAGTAACGGGAGCGACCGTCTTGACTTAACAGGCGAGTGATTGCCCTTAGGTCAAGAATCAGTGAAGAGGTAAGCAACTATAGCGCCAGGATGTTGCACCAACCCATCCCTCTCTTGTGCACGCGACTAGCCACTCATGGCTTCACTCTCGATTAAGATTCTAGATATGTTATACCACTTTTGCTTGAAGAATTCAAGCCCTAGTCCCGGTCGATTTGCCAATCTTGGGCATAGGTCTGGTAGAAAGCTACCTTAAGCGCGATAAAGCGACTCAGGTCATTCAAGAGTTGGAAGAGTCGGGCCCGATTTTCAAACTCCTGCCGGCTGACTGGCAAGGGCCGCTCCCGATAATAGGCTAGCAGAGCCTGAATATTAACCATAAGATAAGTGCCTGGATTGGCCGTTTCCAACTGGCTAGCCGTCAGATAAAAAATACCGGCCAAGACCTTGCTTTCTTCGCTCTCTAAGAAACAGTCCGGCAGGGTGGTCATCATCTGCTCCAAAAGCTGGGCCTGAGCCTGGCGCATTTCAACATAGTGGACATCATAATTAGTCTGCTTGAAGAGGCGGTTGCCACGCTCAGCCAAGACCGTTGTCAGGGCTGCCTCCAGTTCCTGATTAAGGGTCTCTATGGCAGCTAAGTCCGCGCCCCGTCTGGCTTGGGGCTGGCGTAAGGAATCATGAATAGTCAAAAGCAGTTGGCGTAGCTGGTCTTCGATACGCGCTCTGTGGGCCAGAATCAGGTCTTCTTTGGAAGGCATATAGCTATTAAAGGCTAGGGCCAGCCCTGCCCCAATGGCAAAGAGCCCCACTTGATTGAGCCAATAAGAGACTGCTAGCGACTGCCAACCTAAGAGTTGGGTAACTAGGACCGTGCTAGCCACTAGACCCGACATGAGCTGGAGCCGATAGCTGAGGGGCACATAGATGACAAGGAAGAGGGCTAGGCTCAGCAAATTAAAGCCCAGACCAGCAAAGAGCAACCAAGCCAGAGCCAAGGCCAATACCATGGACACTAGACGCTCCTGGGCCAACTTAAGTGTGGTCCGGCGCGTATCCGACAGGCTCAAAAGGGCAATGACTCCCGCTGTCATCGGATTCAAGAGTCCCAGCGCCTGAGCGGTCAGCGTCGCCGCCAAGACAGCTAGGGTATATTTAGCAGTTCGCAATGGCAGGGGCATGGCGCCCCCTCCTTTCTCTTATCTTTTTCTTCTATTGTTATACCATCTGAGCCGAAAAATAACAATCCCCACTAGTATTTTAGCTATCTTCACAAAATCTTCGCAATTATTAGCTATACTATGAAAGTACACCCCGAAAAGGAGCCATATCTATGCCTAACCCCAAGCTTACCAAGGGTTTTCGTCTAACCGCCACAGTGTTGATTGACAATTACTGGATTCCCCGGCAGGAAGTCGAGCGTTACTTGGCCCGCCGTCAATACTGGTCCCAAGCGCTTATGACCTACATGAGCCAGGCTGGTTGGCAAGCTCAACTTGCCTTTGAAGGTAGCCAAGACGGCTTAGCCGTATTAGGCCTGGATGGGCAAGGCCAAATCCAGGCCCTCATTCACCTGGATCCAGCCAATCTGACTGCCTTGGAAGCCGGTAGTGCCCCGGAAGAACTCTTCTAAATGCCTGCCTAATACGAAATATAGGCCAAATTTATTGGCATAAGGTTCTTTTTTCTGATACAATGACTATATAGGTCCAAATAACAGGAGGATTAGACTCGATGACCAAGTTACATACTAAGCTCGTTTTACTCACTCTAGCGAGCACTACCCTACTAGGTTTAGCTAGCCCTATTATGGCCCAAGAGCTAAAGAAAACCCCAGACTTAACTAAGGATTTTAGCCAAACTCAAGCCAGCCAAGCATCTAGCTTCACCATGCCGAGTGGCTACCCTGAAGAATTAAATAGCCTAACTGAAGATACCCGTTCTTATGTCGTGATTGACCAAGATACCCACAAGGTCTTGATGGAACGTGAAGGGAATAAGCCTTATCCAATTGCTTCTATGTCCAAAATTATGTCAGTTTACTTGACCTACAAAGCCATCGAGGAAGGCAAAATTAAACTAGACGATAAGATTAAGACACCTGAATCCATTGTCCGTGACTTTACCGATAATGCGGAATTATCTAATGCCGGACTCGTAACGGATGCAGAATACACCGTCCAAGACCTCTTATACGGGATTATGTTAGCATCTGGTAACGATGCGACCACCCTTCTGATGTCTCACATCTACGGTTCTGAACAAGAAGCAGTCGCTGCCATTCGTCGCCAACTAGATGAATGGGGCATTGAGAACTATGAGTTCTACACCACATCTGGGGCACCTAACAAATACCTTCCAGAAAGCTACTGGATTGAAGGGTCAACCAAGGACAGCCAAAACAAGATGTCTGCAGCTGATGTTGCCCTGATGGCTCAATACATCACTGAAAAATACCCACAAATCCTAGAACTGTCTTCTGCCCGTGAATACACCATGGCCAAAGACAGCGACCATCCAATTAAAATGGCCAACAACAACTTGCTTCTTGAAGGGGCTCAATATGGCCGCCCAGGCGTAACCGGTCTGAAATCAGGTTATACGGATGAAGCCGGCAAGTGCTTTGTCACTACCACTACTGAAAATGGCCGTAAGATGATTGCCGTTGTCATGGGGGTTCAAGAACCTTACTCTTCTTATGAAGAAACCAAGATTCTCTTAGACGGCTTGAACAAGCACCCTGAACTCTATCAATTAGAAGGCTTGGCGACCAACCTCCTGCCAACTCAAGCAGAGAAGGAAGCTCAAGCAGCCAAAGCCGCTTCTGAAGAAGCAGCAAGCAAGGCTCAAGCAGCAGGCAGCAAGGAAGAAAACGTTGAGAGTCTCCCTAACCGCCGCAACAACCCATTTACTAACTTTATGCGTAGTATCTTTGGGATCTTTAATTAAGACTTCTACCGGCTGAGACTAGTTCTCAGCCGGTTTTTTTAATACAGTAAAACTTCCCATTATATCATATATGATATAATGGGAAGTTTCTTTTGCAACAATAACTAAAAAAACGAGACCTAGGGGTCTCGTTTTCTTGCTTTTAGTTAAAGACGATAACAGGTGTACCGTACTCTACGTTCTCGTAGATGGTTGCAGCTGCGTCTAGTGGTGAGTTAACACAGCCCAATGAACCGCTATGGGTCCAGACGTCGCCACCAAATTGGCTTTGCCATGGCGCGTCATGAATCCCTTGGGATTTATCATCGAAACGCATCCAGTAGTTAACCGGCACAGAGTAGTCTACTCGGTAGAACTGGTTGTAACCCTTGAGTCGGGTCCCAGAAAGCTTCTCAATGATGGCCCCTGCCCCAGGGACTGTCTCAGCTGCTGGTTGACCGGTAACCACAGGAGCTTCCAAGATTTTCTTGTGGTCCTTATAGAGGAACATGGTTTGGTTGCTGATATCGACTTCCACGTAGGTTGGGCCGATATCATCCTTGGCGTTAGGTACGCCACCAGTTGAGTTAACGGCAGGTTCACGCTTAACTGGTTGATGAGCCAGTAGTTCTTGCTCCAATTTGTCAACTTCTTGGTCGACTTCAATGCCCCAGCCCATAATGCCTGGCGGAACTTCAACTATCCCGCGTAAGGTAGACTTGAATTCACGCGTCTTATTATAAGTAGAGTATTTGTCATTCAATTCTTGAACGTAAGCCTTAATGGCTTCGCGGTCGAAGCTGACTTGGTTGTTCTCGTCAAAGTGCATCCAAGATTCAATAGTCTTGGTCGGAATTTGAACATCATCGCCGGCAATCTGAAGGACGATTGGGTTCTCACTATATTGCTTAATTAAACCAAGTGCAGATTTCATGGTGTCGCTATCTGCTTGGATCGCTGCCTTGGCATAAGCCTGGCTGACATCCACACTGTTCTTTTCTTGTGTTGCCGCAACTAACATGTCTTGAGCCAGGGTATCGGTATCAACCTGAGTCCCTGTCACGTCCGGCTTCACTTGGTAGCCATCTGCTTCACTATATTCGATGCTAGCATCTGTCGCCGCTTGGCGTTTGCTATTGTCAATGCCTTTGGCTACCAAGACTTGAGCTGCCTTGGTTTTATCTACATGGACCATGTTGGAGTCCACCTTAACATCTTGGTGGCTACCAAAACTCAATGGCCACATCACTGGATCTTGCTGATTGAAGAGTTGACCCACAGCCTTATCCAAGTCATAGCTTGGTGATAATTCAGCCAAGGTCACTTGGGCAGTGGTCTTCCCATTCTCTTGCAAGTTAATTTGGCGCTTGCCAAGTTCTTCAGCAATCTTCTCTTGGGCTTGGGCTTGAGTTAAGCCCATGAGCGGAATATCTCCAAAGTAGCTACCGAAGGTAAAGCGATCTAGGAAGAAGATCAAGCCCCCGATGTAGGCTACTGCTAATAAACCCAGAAGAATCATGCTGTATTTCAAAAAGCGTTTCATTGGCAAATCCCCTATCTAAAATTATCGTTACTCTCTATTATACGTTTAGATGAAAGTTTGTAAAGTCTTAATCAACAATTGGTTGACGACTTGTGGGTTGGCTTGCCCTTTAGATACCTTCATAATTTGACCAACTAAGAAGCCAACAGCTCGGTCTTTCCCGTTACGATAGTCTTCGACAGAGGCTTGGTTGGCCTCCAAGACTTGGTCAATGATAGCTTGGATTTGCGCTGGGTCGCTAATTTGTGCCATGCCACGTTCTTGGACAATGACATTCGCATCGCCCCCTTCAGTCACCAAAATCTTGAAGAGTTGCTTAGCAATCTTAGAAGAAATGGTCCCTGATTCAATCAAACGAATCATTTGCGCTAGGTTGTGTGGCGTCAATTGAGTCCCAGACAAGGTAGTCTTAGCACTGTTCAAGTAAGCCGACACTTCGCCCATGAGCCAGTTGGAGGCTTGTTTAGGATCTGCCCCTTCGGCTACGGTTGCCTGGAAGAAATCAGACATTTCCTTGGTCAAGGTTAAGACCATGGCATCATAGGCAGGTAGGCCGAACTCCTTGATATAGCGTGCCCGACGGCTATCTGGCATTTCAGGAATGGTAGATTTAACAGCTTCTACCCATTCAGGTGCAATGGTAATCCATGGTAGATCGGGTTCAGGGAAGTAGCGGTAGTCCGCAGACCCTTCCTTAACCCGCATGAGCAAGGTCTTACCAGTCGCTTCATCGTAACGACGCGTTTCTTGCCCAATCTTACCACCCGCTAAGAGCACTTGAGCTTGACGCTTTTCTTCGTAAGCCAAGCCCTTCTTAACGAAATTGAAGGAGTTGAGGTTCTTCAGCTCGGTCTTGGTCCCGAAGGCTTCCTGCCCATAAGGACGGAGGGAAATATTGGCGTCGCAACGCATAGACCCTTCTTCCATCTTAACGTCAGAAACTTCGGTATACATGATTTTCTCACGCAAAGCTTCTAGGTAAGCATAAGCTTCTTCCGGTGAGCGAATGTCCGCTTCAGAGACAATCTCAATCAGAGGCGTCCCTTGACGGTTAAGGTCGACATAAGAATAGCCATCAGTAGCATGGGTATTCTTACCCGCATCTTCTTCTAAGTGCAGACGCTCGATGCGAATACGCTTGGTTTGGCCATCGACTTCAATATCAATGTAACCATTTGACCCGATTGGCGTATCAAATTGAGAAATTTGGTAGGCCTTAGGGTTATCTGGGTAGAAGTAGTTCTTACGGTCGAACTTCATTTCAGGGGCAATTTGGCAGTTAAGCGCTAAAGCTGCCCGCATACCAAATTCAATGGCCCGTTTGTTGACCACTGGCAAGACCCCAGGATAGCCCCAGTCGATTTCGTTAGTGTTGGTGTTAGGTTCTGCCCCGAAATGCGCAGGTGATGGGCTGAACATCTTGGAATCAGTCTTCAATTCCACGTGGACTTCAAGTCCGATAATCGTTTCAAAATTCATAGCGGTCTCCTATTCTACGGCTGCCCGTGGGGATTGGTTGACATAGTCATGTCCGGCTTCGAAGTTAGCAGCCACTTGATAGATGGTCGCTTCATCCAATGGCTTAGCCATGAGTTGCAAGCCGATAGGAAGCCCTGCTTGGTCTAAACCAGCTGGCACTGACAAGGCTGGTAGCCCGGCCAAGTTGGCTGGAACGGTCAAGAGGTCAGCCACATACATTTCGATTGGGTCTTGGATCCGCCCCCCGATTTCAAAGGCAGTTGAGGTGGTCGCAGGCCCCATGATTACATCACAGGCTTGGAAGGCTTGCTCAAAGTCTTGGATAATCAAGGACCGAACTTGGGCTGCCTTCTTGAAGTAGGCATCATAATAACCTGAGCTCAAGCTGAAGGTCCCTAACATGATCCGACGTTGTACTTCTGGCCCGAAACCTTCAGTCCGTGATTGTACATAGACTTCTTCCAGGGTTTGCGCGCTCTGCGAACGGTAGCCATAGCGAATCCCGTCAAAGCGTTGTAAGTTAGAAGAGGCTTCTGAAGAAGCAATAATATAGTAGACATTGATCCCGTACTTAGAGTGTGGCAAGGAAATCTCCACAATCTCTGCCCCTTGGCTTTCAAAGTAGGCCGCGGCTTGATCCATGCGCTCGCGAATTTCTTGGTTGATGGCTTCGGAGCGATAATCCACTGGGAAACCAATCTTCAGACCAGCTAAAGGTTGGCCAATCTTAGCGCTATAGTCAGTGTCAATTTCAGGCAAAGAAGTGGAATCCTTGGCATCATGGCCGGCAATGGCTTCTAAGACCAAGGCGTTGTCGGCCACGGTTAAGGTCATTGGCCCAATTTGGTCTAAACTAGAACCAAAGGCGATAAGGCCATAACGAGAAACCGAACCGTAGGTTGGCTTCATCCCCACTAAACCAGTGAAGGCAGCCGGTTGGCGAATACTCCCCCCAGTGTCAGTCCCTAAGCTGGCAGGCACTTGGCGAGCTGCTACTGCTGCCGCAGAACCACCAGATGATCCACCGGGTACGCGGTTCAAGTCCCAAGGGTTACGCGTCGTCTTGAAGGCCGAACGCTCACAGCTAGCTCCCATAGCAAACTCGTCCATGTTGAGCTTCCCTACAATGATGGCACCGGCTTGGTGGAGCTTTTCTACGACCGTCGCATCATAAGTTGGCACGAAGTCTTCCAGCATGCGGCTGGCAGCAGTGGTTACCAAGCCCTTAGTTACGATATTATCTTTAACCCCAATCGGAATCCCGTTAAGGATCGGCGCATCCGCCCCATAGCCACGTGCATCCGCTTGAGCTGCGGCTGCTAGGGCCAAGTCTTTGTTGAGGGCCAAGAAGGCTGCCACTTGTCCATCGGTCGCTTCAATACGTTCGAAAGCTGCTCGCACCAAGTCTTGGGATGTAAATTTACCGGCTGCTAAGCCTTCTTTCATGGCTAAGATTGTCGTTGGATATTGAGTCATCTTAGGCTTCCTCACTTTCCATGATGGCTGGTACTTGAATGAAGCCATCCTTGCTAGTTTTAACATTAGCTAATAATTGCTCCCGCTCAACGCCTGCTTGGGCCTTGTCTTCACGGAAGACATTGAGGAGTTGGTTGCCATGGTAAGTCGGTGCGACCCCTTGGGTATCCACTTGTTCGAGTTGCTCAACAAAGTCGATGATGGCATTGAATTCCTCGGTAAAGGCATCAATCTTGCTGTCATCGAATGAGAGTTTCGCCAATTTGGCGACGTGTTTGATATCGGCTGGTTGGACCATGCGATTCTTCCTTTCTGATACTGACTTTATTTGCTGGTTGATGAAGGGACGAGCGACCCCTTATTTTAGGATTTGCGATTGATACTGGTTGCTGCCCGCCGGCTTGGTAATAAGGGCTTCGGTCCCTTCTGATGACTCAATCCGCACTTGCAGATCAAGTCCTTCAGGGAAGGTATTCTGGGCGACATCTGTCACATGCTGGGTCAGTGCGGTAATCTCCGTCAAGTCATAGAACTGGGTCACGATATTAATCTTAAGCGAAGCTAGGCTGCCGTTGATATTGAGGGCTTCAGCCGTAATCCCGTTCAGTTTAGGGAAGAAGTCGCTGACCTTGGTCCGGAATTCTTCGAAACCTGGGTATTGATCATTACTGCCTTGGTTGGTCCCTACAAATGGTAAGAGGGCCCGACTTTCATTATGCTCGGTCCAATCGGTTACGGCATTCCCCTCACGGGAAATCCCATCTAAGACGAAGGTCCCACCCACCACATTATTGGCAGGTGCTTGACTGAAAATGGCCACAGAAATTGGCACAGAACGCAATTCAGGGGTTGCCCGCAAACGACCCACAATGGTGTTGGCGTAGGCTTTACCCCGCTCCCGCATTTCCCCAATCGAGATTTCCTGACGGTGCACCACGTTATTGGCGTCGGTATATTGGTATTCACTATTCATGGCCAAACCGATGACAATCCCAGATAGAGAGTAGCCATCGTTGGTTTCCACCATAATGTCTTTTTCCATGATTTGGGCTAGGTAAATTGGCGTTGCAGCCGCATCCGTAATTACCTGATCATTGGAACTTGATTCTGCACTAGACGATTCTTCCTGGCTTGACTCACTGCTTTGCGCCGAAATGGTGCTTTCAGCCTTACGTTGTTGCTCAGCATCGTCCGGCAGACGAGGATTGAGCCCTTCTGGGTTATCATCTGATTCACGGCCCGTCCAACGGGTCATGGTCTCCAGATTAATTAGGGTTCCTTCTTGCAGGAAATATTGGTTGGTTGGAAAGACGCCTTTGGCAATCCGCAGGAGCCCTTCTTCAAAGGCACGGATATTACCGGCGGAACTAAGGTTGCTGTCAGAGCTGCTGGCTACCCCTAATTGGTAGCGACCATTGCTGATAACTGCCCGATAGTTCTCACTAGACAGCTGGTTCTGAGTGGTCTGCACCACCACCTGGTTAGGTCCTACCACTGGCTTTTTGGTATTTTCAGCTTCTAGGTTGTTAAGACACCCTGCCAGGGTCAGACTGACTGCCGCGAGGGTCAGTCCCTTCTGCCATTTATTTTTCATATTTTCACCACTTTTTATAGATTTGCTAAGAAACTGGCTTCGTCAAGGATGGTTACACCCAAGGACTCCGCCTTGCTTAATTTGCTTCCGGCTTCCTGACCTGCCACCAAATAATTGGTCTTTTTAGAGACACTACCGGTAACCTTAGCTCCCCGCGCTTCTAAGAGCTCCTTGGCTTCAGAACGCGAGTAGCTTTCCATGGTCCCAGTCAGGACAACAGTTTTACCTAACCAGAAATCATTGGCTGTATCACCTTGCGCCACTTCAAGAGGCTGCGGCCCCTGATAGGCCAAATTAACGCCTGCCTCTGCTAGGCGTTTAAGCATGGCTTGGCTTGATTCCAAGGCCAGATATTGCACTAGAGACTGGCTGATAATTGGCCCGACCCCTTCAATGGCCCCAATTTCCTCGGCAGTCGCCTGGCTTAACCGATTCAAATCACCAAAGACTTGCAAGACTATGCGCGCCGCCTTGGCGCCCACATGTCGAATACCCAAACCGAAGAGCAAACGCTCAGCGGAGTTGGACTTACTAGCTTCAATAGCGGCCAGTAATTTCTGGGCGGATTTTTCTTGTATTTTATCCAAACTTAAGAGGTCCTCTAAGGTCAAGCGATAGAGGTCATCTAATTCTGTGACTACTTGACTGGCGACTAACTGGTTAAGAATACGTGGTCCCAATCCCTGAATGTTCATAGCACCCCGAGAGACAAAATGGCTCAAGAGGGCTAGGCGTTGGGCCGGACAGACTAGGTTAGGACAGCGTAAAGCCACTTCCTCACCCTGACGTACTAAGGCCGTCTGACATTCCGGACAATGGGTCGGAATGGTCAGGGGCTGACTGTCTTGGGGCCGTTTAGCCAAAAGCACTGAGGTAATCTCAGGAATAATGTCGCCCGCCTTATGAATCGTGACTTGATCTCCAATCCGCACATCTAGGCTCTCAATCAAGTCCACATTGTGGAGACTAGCGCGTTGAACCGTTGTCCCTGCCAATAGCACGGGATCCATAATGGCAGTTGGTGTCACGACACCCGTCCGCCCCACGGTCCATTCCACCTCACGTAGGGTGGTCACAGCTTCTTCAGCCGGAAATTTATAGGCAATGGCCCAGCGTGGTGCCTTGACCGTAAAGCCTAAGGCCTGTTGCTGGTCAATGCGGTTAACCTTGATGACCACGCCATCAATCTCATAAGGCAAGTCATGGCGCTGTTGGCCAATCATTTGGATATAGTCAATCACTTCTTCAGCCGTCTGACATTCACGTCTGAGCGGATTGGTCCGTAGGCCCAGTTGCTCAAAAGCCGCAAAGAGACCGGCCTGACTCTCAGGATGAAATTCATCCGTGTAGACTGCACTGTAGAGGAAGATGTTGAGTTGGCGGTCAGCCACCGCACGCGGGTCTAACTGACGTAAGCCACCAGCCGCCGCATTGCGGGGATTCTTAAAGATTTCTTGGCCTTGGGCTTCGCGTTCCTCATTGAGTGCAAGGAAGACAGCCTTAGGCATATAACATTCACCTCGCACTTCTACTGACAGACTTTGTCTTAGACGTAGAGGCAAGGAGCGAATGGTACGAAGATTCTGGGTGATGTCTTCACCAATTGTCCCGTCCCCCCGCGTAGCGCCACGTACAAAGACACCATCCTGGTAGGTAAGGGCAATGGCTAAGCCATCGATTTTACATTCACACATGAAAGAGACAGGGCCCTCGACTTGTTGGGTCACCCGCTCAATAAATTGTGTCACTTCTTCTGGACTGAAGGCATTGCCTAGACTATACATGGACTCTGCGTGAGCCACTTTACTAAAGCCTTCTAGGAGCTGGTCCCCGACCCGTTGGGTAGGTGAATCTGGCGTAATCCATTCTGGATGCGCCGCTTCAATCTCTTCCAGTTCCCGATAGAGGGCATCATAGCTTGCGTCACTAACCAGGGATTGGTCTAGAACATAGTAATGGTAGGCATAGTCATTTAATAAGTGCTTGACTTCTTCAAGGCGTGCCTGAAGGTTTTGGCTTGGCATTTTCATTCTCCTTCATATCCAGGTCAGCTAGTGAGCCATGGGCCCACTACCCTAATCTACATTATAGCGCATTTGAGCGAATTTTTCTCGGAAAATGCGAACTTTTTACAAAAGTGCAATATGCCCTCCCAGGGTGACCAGTATCGAACACCTAAGTCATACGAAAAAAGCTGAGACTTGAGTCTCAGCTTGGCTTATTTTATTCACTTGCCTTAGTCAAAGGAGCATAGGCTGCCATCAAATCCTTGATGCCTTGCGAGGCGAAGGCCACGCTCAGTAGTTGGTCTTTGCCAGCCTTAGCCACCTTAACAATGGTGCCCTGGCCGAAGGTCTTGTGGATGACCTTATCCCCGACCTGCCAAGTCTGACCTGCTCCACTTGTAGTAGGGCTAGTCCCGGCTACTGGCCCCTTTTGACGGAGGGCCGCTTGATTCTTAAGGCGACGGTCACCCGTTTCTTGCTTGCCAATGGTCCGACTAGGGGCGACATTGGCGGTCGGCTGATGATGTAGGCCAGTCCAAGAAGAAGAGCTGTCAGACCAAGTCTGCTTCCAGCTACTTTGGCCATAGACGCTTGACTGACGTCCTGACCCTAGCCACTCGACCAAATCAGGTTGGATTTCATCCAAAAAACGGCTAGGTGGATTGGTCACGGTTCGGCCATATTGCAGGCGTCGCTTGCTAGCGGTCAGATAGAGGGCGCGTTCAGCCCGAGTCATGCCCACATAGGCCAGACGACGCTCTTCTTCTAGCTCGTCAGGATTCTCACTAGCCCGTCGCAGTGGGAAGAGTCCCTCTTCCATGCCTACCATAAAGACATAAGGAAATTCCAAGCCCTTGGCTGCATGTAGGGTCATAAGGGTCACCTGATCTAAAACCTCTTCCTGATTGTCTGCATCGGTCATGAGGGAGACATCGGTTAAAAATTGGGTCAGTGGCGCCAAAGCCACTTCTTCCTGACCCTGGGTCTGGGCCAAATAATCAGGATCTTGTTCCAAGATTGCCTCCCGCTCCGTTTGGTCGAACTGGGTGACGACTGAAGCAAATTCTTCCAAGTTTTCCAAGCGGTTGGCCGCCTCGACCGTCCCTTCTTCCTTAAGGGACTTAAGGTAACCCGTCTTATCCCAAACTTCTTCCGTTAAGTCCCGGAGTGGTAAGAATGGCACTTGCTGGCGCAGGGTTTCAATCAGCTGGGCAAAGTCCAGCAGCTTTTTCTGAACACTGGCTGAGAAATTGGAGAAATGCAGGCGCCCAATGGCCTCAAACCAGGAGACCCCGAGAGAATCCGCGAATTCAGCCAACTTGGTCACCGTTGTTGCCCCAATTCCCCGCTTAGGCACATTAATGATTCGGTTAAGGCTGAGGTTGTCATGTGGGTTGTCCAAGAGTCGCAAATAAGCCAGAGTGTCCTGGATTTCCTTACGAGCATAGAACTTAAGCCCCCCCACTACCTTGTAGGGCATATTGGACCGCAAGAGGGCTTCTTCTAGCCCCCGTGATTGGGCTTGTGTCCGATAGAGCACGGCTACTTGGCTATAGTTGGCACCTTCTTTGTCCCGCAAATGCCGGATGGTTCGCGTAACAAAATCAGCTTCTTCCAAATCACTATCGGCAGAGTAGATTTGAATCTTTTCCCCTACTTGGCCGTCACTCCAGAGCTGCTTATCCTTACGCTGGAGGTTATTTTCAATCACACTGTTAGCGGCCTTAAGAATGGTTTGAGTGGAACGGTAATTCTGTTCTAGCAAGATTACCTTAGCTTGAGGGTAGTCCTGCTCGAAGTTAAGGATATTAGCCATATTGGCTCCCCGCCAACCATAGATAGATTGGTCGGCATCCCCTACTACGCAGATATTCTTAAGTAACCCCGCCAGGAGTTGAACTAGGCGATATTGGCTGTGGTTGGTATCTTGATATTCGTCCACGTGAATATATTGGAATTTCTGCTGATAGAACTGGCGAATGGTCGGATTCTGCTCAAGAAGTCTAACTGTCAGCAAAATCAGGTCATTAAAGTCCAGAGCATTGGCGGCCTTGAGTCGCTTCTGATAATTGCGGTAGATATTGGCATGAATCTCATGAATGTAGCCACTATCAGAAGCTAGGAAATCATCCGGCAAATAGCCTTGGTTCTTAGCCGCATCGATGACCCAGAGTAGATCCTTGTAGTTATACTGGTCACTGTCCAAGTTCAAGTCCCGCAAGACCTGCTTCATCAGGGTCTGCTGCTCGCCCTGGTCAATAATAGTAAAGTTCTTGGCATAGCCCAGCGTCTCGATTTCCCGACGCAGAATACGGGCACACATGGCATGGAAGGTAGCCACCCAAATAGAAGAAGCCTCTTCCCCCACTAGAAGCTGAACCCGTTCCCGCATTTCGGCCGCTGCCTTATTGGTGAAGGTAATGGCCAGGATATTCCAAGGATTGACTTGCCGCTCCTGAATCAGGTAGGCGATGCGGTGGGTCAAAACCCGCGTCTTACCGCTCCCTGCTCCGGCTGCAATCAGGACAGGCCCTTCTGTGGTCAGAACCGCCTCTCTTTGTTTTGAATTTAAGCCTTTAATCAACGTTTCTAGCGCCGTCACATGCCCAACCTCCATCTTCAAAATCTCAACTCCTATTATAACAAATCCTGAGAATAAACTCACCTTTCAAGTCAAAAACTATAGCTGGTTATATGAAATTAAGATAGCCAAAATAGCCCTAAACCCGCGCCAGGCATACCAAACTGTGTTATACTTATCAACAATAAGTCGGCTGATGATAGCCAAATATGAAGGAGTTGAACTATATGTCCCAAACCTCATTAGAATTTATCGGTAATACCCCTGTCTATCAATTAGACAATAGCAATATCTATGTCAAACTCGAGAAGTACAACTTGGGTGGCAGCGTCAAAGATCGTGCCGTTCTGGGTATGATTCAAGCAGCTCAAGCAGCAGGTGCAGTCACGCCTGAAACCATCTTGGTTGAGCCAAGTTCTGGTAACACTGGGATTGCAGTCGCCCTTCTGGCCTCTGTCTTAGGCCTCAAGGCGGTTGTAATCATGCCTGAAAGCTTTAGCGTAGAGCGTCGCCAACTTATCAAAGCCTACGGGGCGCAACTCGTCTTGACTCCAAAAGAAGGTGGTATGAAGGCTGCTATCGCTAAGGCAGAAGAAATTAAGAGCCGTTATCCACAAGCTATTATTTTAAGCCAATTTGATAATCCAGCTAACCCAGCTTACCACCACCAAACTACAGGTAAGGAAATCCTAGAACAAGTGCCGGACCTAGATATCTTTGTTGCAGGGATTGGGACTGGCGGTACCTTCACAGGGGTCGTGCAATACTTGAATGAACACAAACCAGGCGTCTTGGCGGTTGCGTTAGAACCAGAAGATTCACCTGTTATCAGCCAAGGCCGGGCCGGTGCCCATAAGATTCAAGGGATTGGGACTGGCTTCCTGCCAGGCAACTTCAAACCTGAATTAGCTAACCAAGTCCTGACTATCAGCAATGACGAAGCCTTCGCTGAAGCCAAAGACTTTATCCGGACGACTGGTATTGGGGTCGGTATTTCGTCTGGTGCAGCCTTGGCCGGGGCTAAGAAACTAGCTGCCCAATATCCTGACAAAAAAATTGTGACCATCTTACCTGATGGCGTAGAGAAATATCTCTCCGTCTTGGACTTTGAAGGTGGGAACTACGTCCAAGTTTAATGTCTTTCTGGCAACGACTTTCCTATAATATTCAGCGCGTCATGGCCCTTGACCCAGCTGCCAAGTCGCCTTGGATGGTCTTCTGGACCTATCCACATATTAAGGCTCTCAACTACCACTACATTGCCCATGCACTCTATGCCAAGGGCCATCCACTTCTAGCTAGACTTCTAGCCAAACGCGCCCGTCGCGTGACCGGGATTGAAATTCATCCCGGTGCCCAAATTGGTCCTGGCCTCTTTATGGACCATGGCATGGGCATCGTCATTGGCGAGACAGCCATAGTTGGCAAGGATGTCACCCTCTATCAAGGCGTGACCCTCGGCGGGACCAAGTTAGATCCTGTCAAGCGCCATCCAACAGTTGAAGACCATGTCCTGATTGGAGCAGGCACCAAGATTCTGGGCAATGTCACCATCGGCCAAGGAGCCAAAATCGGCTGTAATGTCGTCATCAAGCAAGATGTACCTGCAGGTGCCATCGTATACGAAGCCCCCGCCTGGATCAAGTACCCGGGGCAGGATCAGATTTTGCCTTTTCATAAGACATCTAGTAGCGCTTCTTCGAAGCCTGAGGATAAAGGCTGAGACACTTGTCCCAGCCTCTTTTTTGATTGGCAATCAAAGACAAAAAACTTGTCTTATGCTATAATAAGGCAAAGACTATCTTAGGAGGTTTTCAATGAAACAGAATAATAATCATGCGATGTTCACAGCCTTACCATTCGGGATTTTCTTCATCCTCATGGGTATTTGGGCTGTTCTCAATATCCCGAGTGCAATCAATAAACAGGATCAGGTCGGCATTATCGGATCTAGTATCTTTGGCCCTATGGGCATCAGCTTCATTTTCCTGGCTTTCAAAACCAGACGGGAAACCAAGGCACGCTACGAAGCGACCTACCAACGCTACCCTGAATTGCGTGACAACCTCTCCTTGCTGACGGAGCAAGCTAGCTTTGTGGACCCACTCAACCAATTCTATGTCTACCGCGATACCCTCTTCTATATCAAAAACGGCTTCATTGACTACCAAATCGAAGAGTTAAGCCTAATCGGTGTAAAGATTGAACGCATGAAAGACGGCCCACATGTCTCATCCAACCACCTCTTCTTCCTCTACATGAGAGAAGGTGAGCAGGAAATGAATTCTTTAGATATGGGGACTGTCAGTCAGCAAAAATACGACAATCTCATTGAACTCTTCCGCTATCTGATGCAAGTCAAACCAAGTCTTCGTTTTGAAGATGCCATCTCAGACAAGTAAGTCAAGGAGGAAGTATATGTCTCTATTCAAGAAACTTAGTCTATTAGCATCCGGTCTGGTCTTAACGACTAGCCCCGTACTGGCCCAATCGTCATCTCAATCTAACCAGTCTGACTCAAGTCAAACTTCTTACGAAAGCCTAGAAGCTGCTAGCAACGAGTTGACTCCTAAACTGAAGGAAGCCTTAGACCTCAAGGATGCTAAGAAGACTCTTGACAATCTCGCTCAACTCTTCAAATGGGAAGTAACGGATAGCAAGGAATCTCAACTAGCTAATACCGACTTCAAGTACACCATCCACCGCTTGGGCCCTGAGGCAGTGCTCCTATCAACTCCCGATAACAAGGTGCTAGCCTTTGCGATGGCTAAGCTAGACGCCGATACCATCCGACAACGCATGGCAGGCCTAGGGGTCAAACCTGACGCCCAAATGGAGCGATTGCTTAATCGGGAACCCTCACCCGTCGATAAGGTCTTTGTCGAGACTAAGGATTTCGGCCTTATCCTAAGTGGCCACCGCATCGGTCAGGACGAGAAAAAGCCTGACAAACCACAGTACGATCTCTTCCTTATTTACAACCATGATTTCTACAAGGCTATGGTCAAAGACTTTGAATAAACATAAAAGGCTAAGTAAAAAACTTAGCCTTATTTTTATAAAATCCAGGGACAAGAGCCCTGGATTTCTTGTTTGAGGCTTAGTTGTCCAGGGGGCGCCAGGCCATGGTCCAGTGACAGGACAAGCTAGGTCCTGTGATGCGATAGGCATCTGGTAAGGCAGGACCACAAGAATTGGTTCCTAGACCACTTTGAGCTAAATCTAGGTTGAGATAATAACCTGATGGCTCTGGCAATTGATCGCGGTGGCTAGTCTGGCTCAAGGTCTGCGCACTATAAGGCGACAGACTGAAGTTAAGCCCCGAACTAGCTGGAGTCTGGTCTTGAACTTGCCAGAGAACCGGCGCCTGGACAACTTCTAGCCATGCCACCTGGCTACGGTTGCCATTTTCTTGTGGCTTAATGTAAGGTTCATAGAAATCTCCGGCATCCAAACTGAATTGGGCCCGGTAGCTAGCTGCTAGCTTGTCAGCATAATTTTCAAAAGGTCCCTGCCCCAGATAATGAACCGTCTGGGCATCCACCAATGGCAGGCAAAGGCCAAAGCGTGGCAAGAAAGGCATTTGGCTATCTAAGTTAGCTTGGACTTCCAAACTTAACTGGCCATCCTTAGCCAGTTTCCAAGCCCCTGTCAGGCTCAATGGATTCTGCCGCGCCAGCGCCGTCATAGCGCCTGAGAAATGTAGGCTAACGCCATCTGCTTGAACTTCTAGGTGACTGTCTCGAATCCAAAGCTGACTGTAATGATAATTGGCCGCTTCCCATTCCTTACGAACATGACGATCATTATCTGTCGGAGCCCGCCAAATTTGCCAGAAGGCGGCTTGCTTGAGCAGTTCTTGTCCGGCATAGCTAATTTGACTTGGCGCCAGACTGCCCTTATCAAAGGTCAAGACTAAGTCGCTCCAGGTCAACTGATAGCTAGCCAGGTCTTCCTGGCCACTAACAACTTGTGGCGCTTGGCTCAGGCTAGGGACTTCATAGGCTGCCAAACTTACTTGGTCGAAGCCGTATTCCTCTTCATTTTCCAGGCCCAAATAGACAAAGCGGACGCTGGCCACACTCGCTAGGTCCCCGCAGCAAGTTAAGTCGACCCAAGTAGTTTGGCCTGGCTCAGCCTGCCAAGTTGCGCAGTCTTGACTGGTTAAGAGCAAGCCTTCCCGATTATAGGCTTCCACTCGCAAGTAGAGGGCCTCTGCCAAATTCAAAAAGGCATAGTCATTACGGAAACAAGCTCGATGGGCTTGTAAATCAAAGTCTATTAAGCGAACTGGCCGGAAGACCTGTTTGTGCTCTAAGAGACCCGTGTGCAAGGTCCGATCCGGATAGACCAAGCCATCCATACAGAAGTTGCCGAAGTGCGGATAGTCACCAAAGTCGCCCCCGTAACGGTAGGCAGGTTCTGCCTGCCCCGCTTGTGGTACCGCGACGGCATGGTCACACCATTCCCAGACGAAGAGGCCAATCAATTGAGGATGACGCTGCATGCAGTCATAATAATCTTCCAGACCACCCGGCCCATTGCCCATGGCATGGGCATACTCACAGAGCATGAGTGGCCGATCAAGTGGTGCATATTGGCCCCCCTCACTGAAGTAGAGAGTCTCGATTTCCTCAATAGACGGATACATCCGGCTGTAGACTTCCACATGTTCCTTATTGTGCACCTTAGCTGGGTCGCGGAAATAATAACCTTCATAATGCAGAATCCGTGTTGGATCCCAAGACTTGGCTTGGGCCAGCAGGACTTCGAAGTTGACGCCAAAACCTGATTCATTACCCGCCGACCACATGATAATGGAGGAAAAGTTCCGCAGTGGCAAGACATTGGTTGCCATACGGCTTACTAGAGCCTCTTGCCACTCAGGATCCTCCGCTATCTGGTTAAAGTTGCGACTATAGCCACGCCCGTAAAGATCTACCACCCCATGGCACTCTATGTCGGCCTCACTGACCACATAAAAACCCAAGCGATCGCAGAGCTCATAGAATTCTGGTGACTTTGGATAGTGAGCCGTCCGAATGGCATTGAAGTTATGGTGCTTGATAAGCATCAAGTCCTGAACTTGGCGTTCCAGGGTCACAGTCGCTCCCGTGTCCGGCCAAGAATCGTGGTGATTGACTCCTATGAGTCGGATAGCCTGATGATTACAGTAGAGCCCGTCTTTGTCGATGGCTAACTCACGCAAACCAATGGCTTGTTTATAGGTCTCGCCTGCCACCGACCAGTAGAGCGTGTATAGGTATGGTTTTTCAGCCGACCAGAGATGAGGCTCTTTAAGAGTCAAGGTCAAGGTCTGCTGGCTAGAATCCAGTGGCAGATTGGTCTCCTCCAAGACTAGCTGCCCCTCCGCATCTTCCAAGCGATAGGACCAGCTCCCCCCTGTCTGATTAAGGGACCAAGACCATTCCAACTGGGCCGACTGGCCATCTGGCACTACTTGGGGACGCAGATGAAAATCAACCAGTCCCTGAGCAGATCGCCGTCTCAGATAGACATCGCGGAAAATGCCACTCATCCGGAATTTGTCCTGGTCTTCCAGATAAGTCCCATCGCACCATTTGAGAACTAGCACTGCTAGCTGGTTCTGCCCCTCCTTGATATAAGGGGTTAAATCATAAACTTGCAAGCTGTGCGAAATTTGCCCATAACCGACAAATTGATCATTAACCCAGACATAAGCTGCTGAGTCTACTCCTTCTAGCACCAGTTCTGTCCCAGGCAGGTCGGCTAAATCCCTAATCTCAAAGCTTCGTTTATAAAGCCCGGCAGGATTGGCATAAGGCACATAAGGCGGATTAAATGGAATAGGATATTCCGTATTGGTATATTGAAAGTGATCGTATCCCTGATATTGCCAACAACTCGGCACCGGCATCGTGGTCCAATCCAAATCCTCTTGGTGAGTCGTCAACCAATAAGGTGCTTCAATCAAGCGGACATTATCAAAATAATGGAAATCCCAATCCCCATTCAAGTCCACAAAGCGAGATGATTCCTGTCGTCGCTTGGCTTGCTTGGCCTCTTCTAAATTCCCATAGGGAATGAAGTAGGCCGCCTGTGGCATTTGGCCAACAGACTGAAGACTTAGGTCTTCAAAAAAGTTACTTATTAACATGGCTATCCCCCTTCAGCACATGTCCAGGTCGAAACACCTGGATGCGCTTCCTTGTGTTCTATTATAGCATAAGTCCCTTGGTCAGGAACCCACGCACCCCAAACTTGTTATCAATTCCCCACAAAAAACTGCCCCTCAGGGGCAGTTTCGCCTTCTTACTCTCTTTCACGTTTAGGACCTAGACCTAAGATTCCTAAGAAGGATAGGACAAGTCCACCTAGAACAAAGCCAGATGGGCTCTCCCCTGTTTCGGGCAGGCGGTCCTCGTGGCTAGCAGCTGCTAAGACCTTGTCACCAGCAGGTCTAGGTTGGGTTACTTCTTGTTCTGGACCAACCGGATCACTTTGCCCTGGTTGGCTCGGTTCTTGACTTTGTTCTGCCTTAGCGAAGACTAGGGCGTAGTGGGTAAAGTGTGGGCCCTCAAAGACAAGCCGGCCATCTTGAATTTGGAAAGGCAAGCTTTGGGCTGGCCCGTCCTCAGGCAAGAAGAGTACTTGCTCTACTTTTTGACCTTGAGGCGATGGTAGACTGACCTTAGCTGGATATTGGGTATCCACATCTCGGCCCTGAGCGTCTTGGCCTTCAATATCGTAGACAAGAGCCTGCCGTCCCGCTAAGGCTTGTTTTTCAGCTTCCGTCAGGTCTTCTGGTCCTAGCTTACCAACCTTGAGACCCGTAATCCGACTTTGCTCCAGCCCTGAGAAGGCGACGGTGACATCGTGGCTTGGGTCATGCAAGACGGTTGGCGTGACTTTCTTAGCTGCTAAGATGCTTTCTTCAAGTTGCGCCTTAGCTGTCGCAAAGTCTGCCGGACTTACCAAGTCTTGGTCCATCAAGGTCCGTGCCTGACTGACTTGTTTGCTTAGTTTGTCCTTTAATTCAGGATCTTGTAGACGGTCTGCCCAGTCCTGACCTAATGAGGCCACTGCCCCTAGAACTAGGCGCGCCTCATCGCGTCCTTTCTGGCCCGATAGGTTGCCTAGGGCTTTATTCAAATTAGCTAGTGCCGCATCTACCTGAGCTTGCTCAGCGGTCTGTGCTATCTTAACTAAGTCCTGAGCCTTGCTGACACTATCCTTAAGGGCCGCCTGTTCTTCTGGGGTCGCAAATTGATAGCGGTAGTGTGGAAGCAGACGCTCAACTTCAGCTAATTTCTGGTTGAGATACTCGAAGTTAGCCTCTTCTTTTTCCACCCAAACAGAGAAGTCCACGTTAAAGTCTTGATAGTGCAGCCTTACTTTCTGCTCACCTAGTCGTTGAGGGTCATAACCAGAGACTGTAACACCTAGATCTTGGAAAGTATGGGTGTGGTGGCTTTGGTCTGAATACACTACTTGGAATCTGCCCTTGGATAAATCCAAATCTTGGCCAGGACGATAGTGTTGATTTGGCAGGGTTGTAATAGCCAGATGGGTAATTTCCTTACTGTCATCGTTCGAGTCGGCCTTAGCTACATAGACTCTCAGCGTTTGAGCCAGGGTTTGGCCCAGGTAGCTGACAGTTAGATCTTGAGCACCCAGCTTAGTCGCATCATAACCGCTGACTGTCACCCCTGGGTGGGTCAGGTTAATGAGTTGATCCTCTTTGGCTACTTCTAGACGAACTCGCAGCTTAGCACCTGCTAGATTCAAGCCATCCTTGACATGATAGACCGTTTGCTCTAAGCCTT
>ERZ773076.412-NODE-412-length-22076-cov-8.919304_pt1 | contig 22076 bp, 15 predicted proteins | sample MGYA00580613_ERZ773076 | MGnify/ENA primary metagenome ERZ773076 (study PRJEB29015, sample SAMEA2738005) | human oral metagenome | biome: human oral; feature: human-associated habitat; material: dental | place: China | collected 2057 ...
CCACAGTGATTACCGTCAGCAGGCGAATCGTCTCGTTCAGGCGGGTATCCATCACCGCCCGGTAGCTATCGCGCACGTTGGTGATAGTTCGTAGCAAACTCTTACAGCGGGCAATTACCTGCTCCAAATCGATCGACAAATCCTCGACATCCTCTTTATCATCCGCCCGCAGGCGCAGACCACTGGTCGCCAGCAATTTCTCGACCGCCCAGTTCATCGGGATGAGCGCGTCCAGGTAGTCGTTCAGCTTGCGCTCGTATTCCGCCAGCGTAGCAATATCTTTGACCCGCAGCGTATGAATATTATCGGTAGCCGCTCGCATTTGGCGGTTAATCGCTGCCACCCGCCGCTGGTACTGCCTAGATATTGCGTCAATCATGTCAACCAACAACTCGACTGGTCGGTCGGTACGAGAACGTGCTTGGTCGATAAACGGCTGCCACAATCTGCCCAAGCTATCGCGCGACAAGGTTACGGCATAGTCCTTATTCAAACAAAACAAAATCGGCGTGGTAAAATCATTAAAGTCATCGTCGGTATCTGGCAGCCGGGCGATTAGATATGTCCAATCGTCGCCAATCTCCAGACGCGGCACCTCATGCGGATCAAGCGCGTCGCTCAGCAAATCATTATCAAGTCCCAGCGACAACAACTCAGCCAGCTCATCCTCGTTCGGACGTTCGCAGCGCACCCACGAACCTGCCCGCAGATGTTCCAGCGGCTTGATTTGCTGATTTTTCGCACTTGAATGAAGATACTGTAGCATTCCCTTTTTATACTATAATTTGCTGATATTTTCAATGATTTTGGCGTCCTACGGGCAGAAAATCTGCTATAGCACTTTTTGGAATCACCTATAGCAGTTTTATGAAAGTCCTATAGCAAATTACGGACTACCCGGCCTTTCTCAAAAGTACCGTGTTGGTTTTCTAAAAGTAAGCTGTTGGTTTTAAAAAAGCACCACGTTGGTTTTGAAAAAGTACCGTGTTGGTTTTAGCAGCAACCCAGCAACCCTAATATATTACAAATGTTATACTATATCTATGCCTGCTAAAAAATCACCAAGGAAGCCGCTAGCGAAACCACCGGCGAACAAAGCCGATAAGCCTAAATCGGCTAGCAATAAAGCAGCCAAACCTAAACATACCCGCCGCATAGCAAAAACAAAAACCAAGCCCGCCAAATGGCGAAACGCGCTGATAGCGATATTGTTATTGACGGTAATGGCAGCGGTTTTATCGGGGCTGGTTTATGCATATTTTAACCAGTTGTCGCCGCGCCGCCCGACTGCTTTGTCTGACGAGCAATATTATTTCACCGATTCGCGCTACTCCGGCATTCGTTCTAAGTTCGTGACGCGCCAGACTAACCGCGAGAAGGTTTCGATTGAATATCCGCTGACTAAAAACAATAAGATCAATAAAACCGTCGCTCAGGCAATTGACCGCGCTGACAGCGACTTCCGCTATGCTGCCACCAATATTCTGACGTTCGACCAGCCGCTGACTGAGACGATTAGCTACCAGGTTACGCATAATAATTCGGCGGCTTTATCGATCATTGTCAATATTAAGCAAGATATGCACGGCGCGCATCCGGTGTCGCTAGCGCATTTTTGGACATTTGATAAAAAATCTGGCGAAGTGATTAGCCTGAGCGATTTGACCGAGCAATCAGAGAAAGCGGCCGGGGAAATCGTGGCGTCTGCCCGAAATAATATCAATGAGACCATCAAGCAGCGCCAGCAGGCAGAGCTAGATCTCAATGAAACGATTACCCAGGAAACCCTATCGAATTTCGTTATTACCGATGGCGGCAATAGTCTAGCTTGGCCGATTGGACAGGCGTCGCTCCTGCCGTCAGCCTACGGCGAAATGACGATCAAAGTGCCGATCGCTGCCGTTGCCAAATATCTGCAAAATCCAACAGCCCGGAAACTAGCTAATATCCCCAAGCCGCCCGAGCCAAAACCAAAGCCAGCGCCTGCCGCACCGACAGCCGCGAATTCTGGAGGTAAAGTGATTGCCTTGACATTTGACGACGGGCCGGGACCATACACCGCGCAGCTGCTGGATATTTTGGATCAGCATAGTGCCAAGGCCACCTTCTTCCTGATTGGCAGCAAAGTATCCGCGCAAGCCGACGTACTGCGGCGCATGCACGCGCGCGGCCATCAATTAGGCAATCATTCGTGGTCGCACCCAGAACTGCCTAAGCTGCCCATTGACCAAATTGCCGGCGAAATCGACCGTACTAACGAGGCCATCAGACAAGCCACTGGCGTCAAGCCGAGCATCTTGCGCCCGCCTTATGGTGCGGTCAACAGCGCTGTCCTAGAGCAACTTCGTCTGCGCGGCATGTCGTCAATCTTGTGGTCGGTCGATACCCGCGATTGGGCCGACCGTAATAGCGAAATCGTCTGCTCGCGCGCCGTCGCTGGCGCCCACCCTGGAGCTATCATCTTGATGCACGACATTCACCAAACGTCAGTCGGTGCCGTGCCGTGTATCCTTAGCGCGCTGAAGCAGCAAGGATATTCGTTTGTGACAGTGCAGGGACTACTCGGCAATATGGCGCCAGGAGCTGGATATCCGTAGAATTGTAGCTAAGTGTTACGACTGCGCGTTGCGGCGGCTATTCTGTTTTATCAACTTCAAAAACCTTATATTTCGAAGTTGCACCGCGCACTAATTTTACCTTTGACGGCGCCACGCCAAAATGCTTCGCCAGCAACTTCACTGCCGCCGCGTTCGCTCGCCCTTCAATGGCCGGCGCCTTGGTGTAAATCGTCAACGAACCATCATCATTCGGGACGACTTCTTCACGGTGGCGGGAGTTGGGTTTGAGATGGACGGAGATTTTCATGGTTAGAGCATTTATTTACAAAAATTACCAGGTGCCTTTTATTTTATGATACCTGTACGTTAAAATGGTAAATCGCTTAGGTCTACGTTTTGATTTTTTCTATCCGCAGATTTATATTTTGTTTTATAATAATCCCACAAAAAAAGCCCTAATGTAGCGCACGTATTGACCAGAAACACAGCCCACAAAGAATCATCAATAATATAGTCATCACCGCGCTTTCCGTGAACGCTTGTTTTTGAACTTCTGGCATTATCTATACTGCATATAATACTTCGAAGTTGTTTGGCTATAGTTTTTACCTCAGAAGGTGACTCACTGGAATTAAATCCTAAGCCTTTCAATAGGCAATCTATCTGTTTTGACAAGCTTGCGTTCTTAGTTACGGTATCATTCTCAAAAACTGGATCCTCCAAAATAGTCTTTATTATATCATCTAGCCCAGAAGACGCGTGCATAACAGCCACGTCAGGTTCTTCATATACTTTCTTTATAGCATTATTGAAATTGTTATAGGCATTGGAGTTATTTGATTTGATATCGTTCTTTATAGTAGCGATAGCGGGTAGCAAATCGGGTGTATCAATGCCAAGATCTACCGCTATTTTTATCACGATTTCACTATCCATTCTATGCAAAGTTTCTGTGAGGTCTATTTCTGTTTTGGCATTATCTTTATAAAAGACGTGAAAGTTTTCTGGATCACCATAGCTATCATAGTATTCCTCGTGCCACTTCAAAATATATCTTCTTACATTTTTGTATTTTGAGGAATCAAATAATCCCCAAAGTTCGTTTTCTACCCGAGGTATTAACTGCATTATATATTTCGGAGATATTTTTACACTACGATCCATTACATTATCCTCTTGATACCTAGCCTATCACGCAATATAGTAATTGCATTAGTAATTACTATATCATAGTAATACTTGTAGCTAACGTTTCAATTTTTCAACGCTGCTTTTCTATATACCCCCTATCTTTTCATTATATAATACCTGCTTAACTTATAGCTAATACTAAAAATAGGTGAAGTGATGACCGCAACAATGCAAAGTTACTCGCCATAAACCTCAAATTACGCTATGATTTATAAAGATAAAAAGAAATGAGGAGAAAGTGATATTTGCCAAGAAAATAAAACAATTGCGCCAACAGATGAACTATTGGATTATATGCGCACTGGCTTAGCGTCGGTAATACGCGAACCGCTTACTCTTGAGGTTTCATCAAAGAACGTTCATCGTCTGATTTGGCGGTACTGGATAAGTTTATTGAACCTCCAATTCTCGCGGCAAAATCTCCTGTACTTCCACCGAGCCCGCCACCAAATGATAACCGTGCAAGTCTGACGGTAAATCGCGCTCAGCCAACTGCCAATCAACTGGGTGATTTTCATCAAAGTAATCCAGCAATTCCGCATTCAAAAAATGGTCACGCGGCAGATCCACCGAACCGTCCTGATTGACAACCAGTGCTATCGATAAGCCCGACGTCACACCATCTTCATTCTTGGCATACGCCGCCGTCACCAAATGAACCAGCGGCTCAAACTTCAATACCGACTGGTCGCTCGCCTCTACCTGCGCCTGACCGCGGCGCGCTAGTTGCTGATTGATTTTTGTTGTCAATTCCTCAAAACTCGGCTTACCGTCGCCAGCGCGGCAATAGTCGCAACCATCTGCCGCCTCGACATATTCCAGCAGCAAATTCATATCAACGTCAGTATCTTTAACGCCATGCTGTGACAATTGCTCCACCATCTCATGCAGCGCACCCAGCAAACTATAATCCTTAGTATTTCTGGCAGCATCACCAATGCGGATGATGGCGCGAGCGACGGTAATAGGATTTTTAGACTTACTCATACACCTATTGTACCCTGATCTATCATAAATTAATGTATCAATCCAGCAAACTCGCTCCGCCAGCGTCATACGCCGCGCGTTTTTGACTCCACTCGTTGCCATAGCGCTTGGCCTGCTCTAATACCATGTCAGTTGCTAACGCCTGCTGATCTGGCGGGTAGCCATATTTTGCCAACGTCTTTTTGACATTAACCTTCAGTTTTGCTTGAACATTTTTACGCTCCGCCCAGTCAATCGTAGCATCACGACGAACTTGCTCTAGCAATACCTTTGCGATATCACGTAGCTGCGCGTCACCCAGTACTTCGCGAGCACTACCATTTTCAACCAGCGCATCATAAAAGATAATCTCATCCTCACTGAGACCATCAACCGCTCCGTTCTCAACAGTCTGGCGAATTTTCTGCCCGATGTTGATTAATTCCTCAATCACCTGCGCCGCCTCAATCGTCCCATTTCTATACCGTGTCAAGGCTTGATTGAGCAAGTCAGAGAACTTAGTGTCCTTGGCATAATTTCTCGAAAATCGTAGTTTAATTTCATCAGCCAGCAGTTTTTGCAACGCTTCCACTGCCAAATTCTTGCGCTCCATGTTACGAATTTCTGCCAAAAACTCATCGCTCAAAATTGACAGTTCCGGCTTTTCTAATCCCGCCGCCTCAAACACATCAACCACACCGACTGGCGCAATCGCTTTATCGACAATTTGTTTCAGCGCGCTGCGATACTCGGCGTCAGTCACCACCGCCGAGCTGGACACTTTCTCCAGCCGAGCTTTCACCGCCTGAAACAGCGCCACTTCTTCGCGAATTTTCAGCGCCTCAGGCCTCGGCATCGCCAATGCAAATGCTTTACTCAGTTCCAAAACATGCTGCTTCAACCGCTTCTCACCGTCTTCCAACCCTAAAATATATTCCTCTGCATCCAAGATAATTTGTAGCTGTTGGTCGGTTGGTGCGGTAAAATATCGCTGATAGTCAAAGTTACCAAACAAATCGCGCACCACTTCATAGCGCATCTGCATCTGTGCCACCGCCTCAGTAATATCAAGCTGCGGTGCGCCCTGCCCACCGCTTTGCGTATAGTCAGAAATAGCATCGCGCAGCGCCCCCGCTACACCCAAGTAGTCAACCACCAAACCGCCAGTTTTTCCAGGGAACACTCGATTTACCCTGGCAATCGCTTGCATCAAATTATGCCCCTTGAGCGGTTTATCCAGATACATGGTGTGCATACTTGGCACATCAAATCCCGTCAGCCACATGTCGCACACAATCACCAACTCAAGCGGATCATTTGGATCCTTGATGCGCTTTTCGATCGCCTTTACCCGTTGTTTATTACGAATATGCGGCTGCAAGTGGTCAGGGTCACTAGCGCTACCGGTAATAATCACCTTGATCACACCGCCTGCGTCATCATCACTATGCCAATCCGGCCGATACGCCACAATTTTTTCATACAAATCAGCCGCAATACCGCGACTCATCGTCACGATCATACCTTTACCACTCAGGACACTTTGCCGAGCCTCAAAATGCTCAATGATGTCCAGGGCGATAGTATTCAGCCGCTCATTATTACCGACGATGGCTTCTTTTTGCGCATACTCAGCCTTCAGCGCGTCCTGACGGCTCAATTCTTCGCCCTCCAGCAAATCATCAACTTCCTTATCCAACCACTGTCGCGTCGCTTCGTCCATGTTCAAATCAACCAGTCGACTCTCGTAATAAATCGGTACTGTTGCACCATCTTTCACTGCCTGCTCGACATCATAAATATCGATATAGTCGCCAAACACTGCTGGCGTTGACTTATCATCCGTTTCAATCGGCGTACCCGTAAAGCCAATATAGCTCGCACCCGGCAAGGCATCGCGCATATACTTGGCATAACCATACACCAGCTGAGCATCACTGGCTCGGACATGCGCCTTCAAACCATATTGACTGCGATGGGCCTCATCTGCCATCACGATGACGTTGCGTCGATCAGTCAGGACTGGCAAGCTATCCGCCTCATCCTCAGGCGAGAATTTTTGGATTGTTGTGAAGATAATTCCACCTGCTTCGCGCTGCAACAGTTTCCTGAGTTCACTCCGTGAATTAGCTTGCTTTGGGTCTTCCCCCAGTAGCTCGCGACAAGCACTAAACGTACCGAATAATTGACCATCAAGATCATTACGATCCGTCACCACCACGATGGTCGGGTTGTGCAAATCGCGCGACTTCATCAGTTTGCCAGTATAAAACACCATGCTCAAGCTCTTGCCCGACCCTTGCGTATGCCAGACTACGCCAGCCCGCTGGTCGCCATGTTCACCACTGGCCGCCAGCGTTCGATCAAGCGCCTTATTCACCACCCAGTATTGATGATAAGCAGCAACTTTCTTGATCAATTTGTCGCCATCACTACGCTCAAATACGATAAAATTCTGCACTATATCTAGCAAGCGCTCAGGCGTGCACGCACCACGCAGCAACACTTCCAGCATTGGCACGTTGCCAACTTCTTTCTCACCATCAATCGTCTTCCATGGCATCATTCGTTCCAGCGGACTGGTGATCGTGCCCATCTCCGCCTCTAGCCCATCGCTCGTTACGCACAATTCATTAAAACGGAACAGATCACTAATCTCTCGCTTGTACGTCTGAATCTGCTGATATGCCGCTACCAAATCCGCCTTCGTGTCGGCCACATTTTTTAGTTCAATCACCACCAGAGGCAACCCATTCACAAACAGCACAATGTCCGGCCGGCGATTATAGTCACCCTGCAGAACCGTCAGCTGATTCACCGCCGCAAAATCATTGTTTCTTGGCGAGGTAAAATCAACCACCCGCACGATATCGTGTTTTACTTCGCTGCTCGATGTGCGATATTGCACCGGCACACCCGCCACCAGCAGTTGATGAAACTCGTGATTATTCTCAATCAAGCTTGGTTTACTAATCTGCGTTAAACGCCGCATCGCTTCATTCAAGGCCGGTTCTGGAATGTGCGGATTGAGCCGCACCAAAGCACTATATAGTCGCCCAGGCAACACCACCTGTCTGAGCTTACGCTCAGCCGCAGCACCATCCGGACCAATATCCGGTCCGTGCAGAATTTGCCAGCCGAGATTAGCCAGAATATCAAGCGCGTATTGTTCAATTTGAGATTCGGTCATAGATATTTATTAATAATTACCAGTCAGCTACATTCTAATTTTATAGCCATTGTAGCACAAATCAAACATGACCCTAAGACATCTTTACCACAGCGACAGCTTTGGCAGCTATACTATACGCGCTCAAATTGTTTACATCTTGCTCACTAATAACGATAGGCGGCAAATCTTCTGTAGATTCTGACTCCAGAATAATCTGCTGGTTCTTAGCATCCTTGCGGAATTTCTTAAGATTTGCTGCTCCACCAATAATCGAAATGACATGATCACCATCCTTTGGACAGTAATTATCTTCCTTCCGAGCGATGATATAATCTCCATCATCGACCGATCTACCTCCAATGTCAGCCTTATTCATAGAATTGCCAGAAGCCTTCAAGGCAAAGAGATTATGAAAATCAGATATAGAAACAGTGCTAGGGGTTATTCTTAGGTAACCTTCTATTCTATCTTGAGCAAATGTCAAAGCCTCACCACAGTTAACATATCCATAGTAGGGTATACTAATTATCCCATCTGCCACATGGTTATCTTTTGGTTTAGATATCGCACCCGTTTTATAGTTCTTAACCAATTTTCCCTTTTTGACAAGTTGGTCTATAGCAAATTGAACCTTGTATGGATGGTCAACGTCAAGTATCTTAGCTAACCTGTAATACGTATGCGTACTTAGGTTAACTGTTTCAGCTAGGTCAAGAAGCTTTTTTTGTACTTCATTCACATTAACACTATAGCAAACATTGCTTAATCTATCAAGTGAATTGCTTATTTTACTTGCTCCGCTACATATAGCGTTTTCATGCTTGGCAAATAAATCACAGTATGCTACCATAGAACCAGTTATATACCTAACATAAAAATAGGGGGTATATAAAAACACCAGCTGGTAACTGGTGTTTGAGTACATATGTAGACCGGCAGTCATATATATGTGCTTCTCATCTTACCACAAAAATTAATATCATACCAGGCTAAGTCCGGAGAAAGGTGAGAAGTTTTATGAATAAACTTACTCTCGGGGATTCTATCCTCAATCTACAAATACTAAAACAACACACGACTGTCGTCGTCGAGCCAACGTCGCAAATGGGCGGAACATATGACTCGGCTGAAATAACGACTGTTTTCACAGTCAACAACGACCAAGAGCGCGAGGTAGAATTCATCCTACCCTACTCAACGGTCAAGTTCAGCGCATCAATTGCTGTCATCTCAGCTGGAGAACAGGCTTATGGCGAGCGAATAGCGCAAGTGGGACGAATAGGAGGTGATTTATCCAGAATCAAGCCATACTTGCAAAAGATTGGCTTATCTGAGGACCAATACGATACCAACAAAGAGCTAAAGTCCATAGCCAAACAGTTTAGGGCTGGAAAACTGAAGTTACCGCAAGGCCAGGTAACTATTAAAATTCAGTTGTCAGCCGTCATTGATGAAATAACTGGCGAAGATGGGGTGAAGCGCTATTCGTTTAAAGCTTATTCTCCACTGCCAGCATTTGATATGGCTGGCAGTAGGGTACCGCTGACACTCACAGCACTATTTAAGGGAGACGAGGTTATCAAGCCACAAGATATTACCTACAACATCACCAATCCCTTCGGCGACGGCACAAATCCAGTGATGGAGATGCCAAATCAACAACTCGGCGAAGATATTACTTTCTTCTGGAAGTGGCAGACTGACCCAGTGGTTGAATTTATTTATCGCTATTAACAAGCCAGGAAGAGTCGGGCATAGTCTCGACTCTTTTTAAATCAATTCGTTGCCTCTCTTATAGTTATCTGTTAACCTTAGGGGTTCTTCTAACTTAGTAGCTTTATGTCATTTCAACGAGTTATGATTTCGCTTCAAAAATAGTTTATGATCATTATTAATATTTCCTATGAATGAGAGGATGATCTTGTGCTGAGACTCTGGGCTACAGTAAACAGTCAATCTTTTAGTAGCCCTCGTGATGGCAGTGTAGAATATATTTTTTGTAATCTTTTCCTCGCTATCTTTAGTAACTACTACTTTTACCGACTCATACTCCAAACCTTGCGCCTTATGAATTGTCACTGCATATGAAACCTGAAAAGGCACCACCGATCTTAAGGTTTCAGAATCATCATCGCCATCGTTATTACGCCTCTTTTCTACCCTAATTCGAACCCTATTGTCGTCAATAAGTTCAAGACCAGCCCATTCAGCATTTAGTTCTGAGATTGTAACACCAATAATATCTACAACAAACTCAATAATTGCTTCATTAATTGCGTTAATATTAACAATTTTACCTCTTAAATTATTGTATAACACTTCACTATAGGCATTTGATTCATTAAAAATAATAGGGTCGCCAACCTTATAAATTTCACCATTCCACACAACTGGTTGGTTCTTATTTTTTGCTTGTAATATTTTATTAACATTATTTACACCATACAGACCATCGTAATTCAAACAAAGAACAACCTCCTCATCCGCCAACTCTTGAAAAATTGAACTGTCCAATTTACGAGAATAGCCTTGTCTCTCCATAATCTCTTCAATATCATTACTATTCATCCTGACGGCATTCCACAATTTCTTAAGATTGTCGTCTTTTGTTCGAAACGGGGCTTCGAGCTCAAAAACAGCCTGCTTGGGTAAAAACTTTCTGATAATATCAAACCAATTACCAAACCTAATTGATTGAATCTGATAAATATCGCCGGCTAGCACCAAGTGCTCAAACTTGATGTTCCGTAAAAGAGCAATCATATCCCTATTACTAATAGTGCTACACTCATCGATAAATAGAATCGAACAGTTTAAGCCCGAGCTTTTAATCGCTTTTGCGACAGTCATAAAATCACCCGAATTACCCAATCTCATTTTCAAGTTACTGACAGCTGTATTAGTATTCGCTAAATATATTTTGCTCTCAGAACTAAAATATGCCGAGACATGTTCTATCATCCTGGTTTTTCCAGTTCCGGCCGCCCCATAAATTATTGCTACTTTTGATGAATCAAATAGATTGGCTAGGATATTCTTCTTGACTGGGTCGTCTATTTTACTATCATTATTATTCAACCATTCTACAACATTGTCTTTATAATCTCCCCCACCGCCTGAACATAATGTTTTGAGTATTTTAACTATTTCTACAACATTTTGTTCGTAGCCTTTTATAAAATAATGCTCTGCGTATTTTTCAATTTTTCTATCAGCGTGCCCAGACCATAACTTAGCATTATACCGATTAATTGAGATATCTAGTTCATCGTCACTGGAGATTTTTTCTTTTGGAGAATACAGTAGACCTTCTTGTTCTGTGTTGATCATTACCCTTCTCGCTACCAGTTCATATTCTCGCCCATTAACTGGAATAGCAGACATCACATCTTCAAGACGAGGATTGTGATTCTTCAAAGAGGTACAAAACGGCATTTCATCAAATGGAAAAGTTTTCTTGCTTAGCCAGACACTATCTAGGCTGTCAAATTGATGATTTGGGCGCTGGTCTTTAATTGTTGAGTTGTGCATATTCAAAAGCAAATAGCGAATCACGTTTTTACCAGTTCTTTGTGTTTTACAAAAACATCTGAGCTCTATTATTAAATCTATAATTGTTGACTTATGCCCCAAAGGGCGTACTTGATTGACAAAATCCTTGAACAGTTCGTCACTCAGGTCAATAATATCTACTAGCGATCTATGGTAGTGGGTAATATATTCCATTATTGGCAAATAGTCTTTTTGTCCTCGATTAGCCTTTACATCAAACCCGATAATTCTACCTAGATTATTAAACTCACAAGGTCGAATATTCACCTTCCAAGCTTGGATTATTTTTATAGGAACTTTTATGCCATCAACCTCTATAATAGACTCACGAAGCCAGAGGTCTGTTGCATAATTACCAAAAATTCTCTTACTCGAAAAAGCAATCTTCCTATGAAATTTGCTATTGCGATCAATTGCTAGTGAAAAAGTTATCTCATAGTATACTTTTTGATTAACAAAGAACGGCTTTACTCTGTGTATATAATAGTTATCTTTAGTGCCACCGCTTTTGTCTGTATAACTTTCTATTTGGCTCGCTATTTTTTCATAATACTCTTGTTGAGATTCATCGGTATCGAGCGGAAAATCTTCGAGATTAGACAAAATATCGATCGAGAAACTATCTTTGAGGTATTTTTTTATTAGAATCAGCGATTCATAATACTTTAGCATAAGCCTTTCGGCACCATCACCGTCTGGTGTATAATGAGAGGCCGAAGCCTGAAGCTGTTTATAGAAAGTTCGCAGAAATACCAGGTCAACACGAGTCTCTACTAGTTTCATCGCACTCTCAATTGCTGGATAGTTACTGTCTGTATTTATGTCTTGTGTAGCGATCAATACCGCAACCTGATTAATCAAATTGCGAAGATTACTGATAATGTTAACAGACATTAAACCTCTATTATTCGCAAGTTCTACAATATTATTCGATATCACCTCGTCACAGCGCTGTATCTCATTAATAACCGAAGCCATTATTAAACCTCAATCTCTCCAGAAATTAGTTTTGGTAAAAGTGAGTCACGAATATTCACGAGAGAATTAATCTCAAATAAATTAGTTTTTATTTGATCAATTATCGGCGCAAGCTCCAAGGTCATCTCTTTAATATTCGGCGGCATTATAACCTCAGCCTGTTTTAGATGTTTTCGTTGAATATGACCCATAGTTGTAGCTTTTGATTTAGCAATTAATATAAACTGATCTAGGTGATATTTTGTCCAATAGTAATATAGCCATTCAGGATATTTATCTGAGGTGACTTTAAACAGGTGTTGATTAAGCGCACCATCTCCACCACTCCAAAACCTAACCATCAACGTACCAGACCACGAGAACAACAAATCACCATCACGTACGATATATTCTTCCGGAATATTAGCACTGGCGATATCAGTAGAGTCCGTTATTCCACTGGACATCTCTCGAATTTTTATTACAGGAAGAGTTGGTTGCCCATTGATTTTTGGATATTTTTGCATAGCTAAACCATTCAAGAAATTAGCTGTTTCATCGAGTGGTTTTTTGTCCCAACTCTTCGCCGCAGGATTATCAACAAAATAATGGCGAAAGAGGGTTTGGCTGAGCTGCTCGAGGGTTTCGTTCATGCGGCGATTGAGTTCAATTTTTTTATCAAGACTGCCGAGGATATTGGCAATTTTCTTTTGTCGGTCAAGAGGTGGCAGGTTGATTTCCATATTAGGAACCGCCTTGACTGATAAATGCATTACCGTACTGCCATTACTATGTGCCAGCATATACTCTCGAGCAATTGGAGATTTTAGATAATAAAAAAGATATCTAGAATCGACAATATCTGTATCCGTCACTATTATTTTTGATAGATCCAACGAAAAGCAAGCACTCCTACCTATATCTGGCATAATTATAGGACTACCGATAATTTCACGATTCTGAGTAAGGTCTGTGTTTGCTATCAGGATATTTCCCGGTTCAACATATTGCGATGGTTTTATTTGTCCTGCATAATATTTTATACCATCAGGGTTATATCCCCCACCTCTAGCAACAGACTTTAGATTCACAAAAGCAATACCATTTTCCGAATTAGAATAATCGGCACTTCTATATGAAATACCTTTGATGATTTCTGCAACGTCGCCAAGCAAGATAGTTTTTGTCATTTTTTTATTGCCCTTTCGGTAGCCTCATCCGCGTTCGTATAATCAGTTGCAAGCCTGTCGCGTTCAGTTTTTAATTCATCTTCAAGAAATTTATGTCTACACTCCACGTCTGCAAATACATCACTCCACTTTCTGACGTATATTTTACAATTATCCTTTGAAAATATTAGCCCTTTTTCTTTTTCCCCGTGCCCTTTATTGGTATCAATCTCACCCTCTATATAACCTGAGGTATCAAACTTATTACCAACAAGCATAAAATCCCAATAAGTGTTATTGCCATTAAATCGAGCATCTGAGAATATTGTTCGCTGATATTTCTTAATTTGAGACACCTCCTTCTCTCCAAGCGAAACAGATGGTCTCTTAAGTTCTATTACTAAATTATTGATTCGGTTATTCTCAACACTTTTTCTACATAGAAACAAATCCATTTCCTTATTTTTATCTGGTGATTTCATATTCACGTCTTGTTTTTTGCCACCGTGCAATATGTATAGATATTCTGATAATGCTTTTTCAAATTTGGCTTCAGTACTGGAAACAAGATTATATTCCTCTCCAAAAACCCAAAAATTATGATCCAAAACTCTTTGTACATGATCAACCTCGCGAGAATTGAAGTCATCATTAAAAACTATCTCTTTCAGGGCGCTAATCGTAACATAACGATCTTGGATCATCTTAATGGTTTGAATTATGGCATCTAATTTATTCACCTTTAATAGATCCGCTAATTGCTTCTGCTCTTGAGCGTCAAGTCGCACAACAGCATCAATTATAGTGTACACTTGATCACGCTGGTTCGAGTCCAGAAGTGCGTTCAGAAGGTGTACAAAAGTCTTTTTCTGCTCTATATTTTTTGAAGCACCTTCACCAAATATTTTTGGCTGGATCTGATAAATACCTTTTATGAGAGCTTTTAGTTCGTTATTGCGGGGAATTTCCCAGCTATTATTGACCTCAGGGATGACATTATCTTTTTCATACCGATCAACGAGATCATCTGCCATCTTTTGGAGATGAGGACTGCGCATACGACGCAGGTATTCATTCATCTCGGAAATGACATATTTAAATTCTTCGTCTTGCTTACTATTAAACTTTTGCTCTTTATTTTGTAGAGGGCTTTGGTCATGACTGATTTTATCCTCGTATGAGAACATGTCAAAATAATCACTTTTTATATATACACTGTGATAAAATTTATCGCCTTTATTGTTCAGTAGAGTTGTAGATTTATAGTTCTCCTTGCCAGTTGAATCTATTAGATAATATCGCGAGAATTCTTTATTTAGTTTTTTCTTCCACTGAATATACTTAACATCAAAGCGAGTTGATGTTGCATCGTGAATAATATTCTCATCCCTTTCATCAGCTATCATTTCTCTATAGTCAAGAGGGCTACCATTAATAGATACAGAAAACATCTTATCTTTGAACAATTCTAAAAACCAACAAAATTCCTGTAACAGGTATTGTTTTACGGTAGTCTCAATGTTACCCGAAGACAGCCCGCGTATCCCCTCAAATATAACCTTCGTTGACGTCCCTTGCTCAAGGTTCACTTCAGAAACAGGCGAATGAGCGCCCGTATAACTATTCAAATCATCAGATTTGATTTCTATATCATATTTATAAAGCTTACTGTTTTTTTTATATACAGTTATCCATCGTGCAATATTCGCAAACGTAAAAAAAGTAAGTCGACCCACTCCATTTTTGCCATGCAACAAAGAATGATGCCTGGAGTCTGTCTTATTTAGCGCCTTTTCTGATTCATGAAAAGGCTTAAACTTTACAGACAATAAACCCTGAGGTATTCCGCTTCCATTATCCGCTATAGTAATACTTCTTAACGATCCTAACTCATTTTCTTCGTAGCTAATGTCTATACTAGTTGCACCTGCATCAAATCCATTCCAAATATATTCGGCGATTGATTCCTGTGGCGAATAAGCACTTAATATAGATTTGACTCCGTCTCCACCAAGCTGAATCTCGTCCGAAACAGTTGCTTTTGCTAGACTATCTTTTAATACTGTACTATTAGTCATTTTTATACGATTCTTTTATTCTTTTTAGGTTTATAGAGATAGATTTTTCTAGCTCACGACTTTTCGCAAATTGCCCTTCAAGCTCAGCCGTTAACCGAGCAAATTTCTCAGCGAACGGCTCATCGTCCTCTTCAGTCTCTTCAACGCCCACGTAGCGGCCAGGCGTTAGCACATAATCATGCTGCTTGATTTCTTCTAGATCAGCGACTTTGCAGAAGCCCGGCTGGTCAGTGTAATCCGCGCTGGCGGTTTTGTAGTCATGATATGTCTTCGACACCCTAGCAATGTCTTCTGCAGTCAGTTCACGGTTGCGGCGGGTTACCATTTTACCCAAATTACGCCCATCGATGAACAGCACTTTGCCGTGACGATTGGCACGATTACGCGACACAAACCACAAGCAGCATGGTATAGCGACGTTAAAAAACAACTGGCTCGGTAATGTGACGATAGCGTCAACCATATCATTGAGCACTAACCGCTTGCGGATATCACCTTCGCCACTAGTTTGGCTGCTCATACTGCCGTTTGCCAGCACGAAACCAGCCGTACCACATGGGCTTAGGTGGTGAATCATGTGCTGGATCCACGCAAAGTTAGCATTACTCTTTGGCGGCAGACCATACTTCCAGCGTGGGTCGGCCTGCAAATGTTCTTGACCCCAGTCGCTAATGTTAAACGGTGGATTGGCCAAGATATAATCAGCTTTCAGGTCAGGCAGCTGGTCGTCCATCAGGGTGTCGCCGCGTTTGATATTCGCATCAATTCCCCGAATTGCCATATTCATTTTAGCGAGTCGCCAAGTGGTTTCGTTCAGTTCCTGACCATACACCGCGATGTCGCTGACACGCCCAGCATGCTCCTCGACAAACTTCTCGCTCCAGACGAACATACCACCGCTACCACAACACGGGTCATACACACGCCCGCTGTATGGCTCAAGCATTTCTACCAGCAGCTTGACGATGGAGCGCGGCGTGTAGAATTCGCCGCCGTGTTTGCCCTCACTGTCAGCAAACATACCCATAAAATATTCATAGACTTGACCAAGCAAATCTTTAGAACTAGCAGTATCAAATTTGATGTTTGTAAACAAATCGATAAGCTCACCTAGACGGCGTTTATCTAGAGCTTCGCGAGCATAATTTTTCGGCAAAACACCTTTTAAACTTGGATTGTCGCGCTCAATCGCCTCCATGGCACTATCAACTAAGACGCCAATTTCTGGTTGTTTGGCGCTCGCCACCAGGTGCTCCCAACGAGCCTCCTTGGGAATCCAAAAAACATTCTCCGCCAAATACCAATCCCGATCTTCAGGATCATAATTGTCATCAACCGCTGCCTGATATCGCACCGAAAACGCATCCGAAACATATTTTAGAAAAATCAGCCCCAATACAACATATTTATAGTCCGACGAACTGATATTACCCCGTAGTTTATCCGCTGCAGCCCACAACTGCTTTTCAAGCTCCCTCGTATTCATAGATAGATTATATCAGATTTGGGGGTCGTTTACTCTGGGTGTAGCAGACTTTTGTAGTCAGTTTTCGTAACAATAATATGATCATTAAGCGTAATGCCAAGTAGTTCTCCCGCTTCCGCCAGCCTGTTCGTGACATCTTTATCAGCCTGGCTGGCCTCCAAACTCCCGCTCGGATGATTATGCACCACGATAATCGAGGCAGCGCGATCGGCGATGGCATCGGCGAAAACTTCGCGTGGGTGCACCAGACTGGCGGTTAGCGTGCCGATAGTCACCACCCGCTTGGCGATCAAACGATTCGCACCATCCAGCGTCAGACAGACAAAATATTCCTGCTTTTTGTCGCGAATGTCAGACAGTAGATCAACCGCTTTCTCTGGGCTATTAATAATTGGCTGGTCGCTATCCAGCAAGTACCGCCGCGCCAGCTCCAAACTCGCCACAATCACCGGGATCTTCGCTTCACCCAAGCCAACCACACCACGCAGATCATCATACGAAACATCACCGCCCTTTTGACGCAAAATTTTCAGCACTTCGCGCGCAATTTTACCAACATCCGCCTGTTTATTACCGCTGCCAATAATCGCCATCAGCAGCTCCAAATCGCTCAGCCGCGCCGTACCGTAACGCGCTAGTTTCTCGCGGGGACGGTCAATTTTCGGCTTATCGAGTACCTTCATAGTCTTATTATATCAAGCTTCCGCCGTGCATCAGCTACTGAACTTCGCGCTACCGTTTCGCGCGGGTTTATTCATCGCTGCAGTAAACCAAGGTTATCAGCTGTTCAAAATAACCCTAGCTTGCCGGCCGCGCACCACGCACATCGCCACTACAAACATGCCGACCAACCGCGACACCAACGACGTGTTATACGTAACCGATTGAGTCGCTGCCGCAACCTCCTCTTCTGGATTGAGCCGGCTATCGTCCGGCCATAGGCCAGAGGATTGACGGCTTTTTACGACCAAAATATTGTCACTCACAGCGCTCGTTTCGCTATTATAACCGTAACTGTCAACCGCGCTGGCAACCGCCGAATCATTCTGTTCATCCACTTCAAACTCTACCGCCTCAGATACTTCAGTAGCAACAAGTTCTTCTTGCGCTTCAGGTAAATCAATAGCTGGCTCTACGTCGCTGGTATCCGTAATTATAGTTTCAACTTCATCATCCATGCGCGGTAAATCGCTTTTTTCCGATGCTTTCATAACTATATTGTCATGCTCCTCGCGAGGCATGATGCGCTCCTCTGAAATTTCCACTGCTGGCTCGTCCAACTTGACATCACGTATTGGTTCAATAGCCAGCGAGGTAGGAATAGCTATCTGCTCTACTGACTCATAATCATTGGTGATTTCAGGCACTGATACCGCCTTAGAATTGTCCAATTGACCCACGGACTCCATATCATTGTCTACGGAGAGTTTCAAATCATCGACTTCTTCACACACCGTAACGACTTCTGCCGGCGATATCACCGCGGCTACTTCAGTTAAGGCTAATTCTGATTCCACTCCCGGCAAATCCTGCTTCACAAAAAACACCTCTTCCTCAGCCCAAATCCTATCTTCGCTGCGACCGATGTCCGCGGTGGTGTCATAGCAATCAAGTTGCCTAAAGACAGGAATTTGCGGCTCGCTCGCATCCGTATCAACTGCTAATTCATCACCCAATTCCTGTGGCAGATCAACGGCAAGTTGAGTGCCATTTCTATCAACTGCTGTGTGCTTATCTGGTAGATTTGGCGTAATGTCTATCATTTCTACAGATGCCGCTACATCAGTTTTATCTGTTGTATTTACCACATCATTCGCTACGAATACATCTGTTTCTGTATCATCAGTCTTCGGCTGTACCAAATTACTATCAAAGTTGGCATAGTCGTTGATAGTCAAAGAGTCCTCGCTACTTTCGACAAGCATCTGCTCCTGTGACAATATAGCTTGCGGTGTTCTGCCAGATTGACCAATAGAATAACTGCTTGGCGATTGGTACGTCTCGTTTTTATCGTATTCCGCCGGCACGCTAGCCGCGACCGTTCGCTCCTGAGGTAGCAGCACATCATCTACGTCCGGCGTCAAGTTACCGGGCTGTTCATTATCAGTACCGTCAAGAGCTTGGATAGAGCCATCATAACCTGCCGCCGTGCCAAGTTCAGCTTCGCGAGGCTGTGTATTTTGTAGCGGCTTGACATTAGAACCATCAATTGATTCTGCCGCCAGCTTATCCATCTCTGTTGCATCAAATTGCGCTGCCAAGTGCCGTTTAAAAATTGGCGTAAAACTGTCTTCTGCCGCTTGCCTTGGTTCAGGATTAGACGATTTTGATGTTGCTATAACAACGTCATTTTCTTTTGGGTGTTCAATTGATGATGATTTTATATCAGACACCGCAGCAGCATCATTGCCATCATATGTATTTTCCACAACACTAGCAGTGTCCTTATCGTCGCTAGCCGTATGATAAGCTGTTTCATTTTTCAGCGAATTGCGATTCTCATCACCAGTTTGAGTATCCTCGCTTACCGCTGGCGATGACGGCATAGTTCTCGTTTTCGTTTGCGTCGTTATGTCTGAAGATTCGAATGCTGGCTGCTGGTTTTTTTTATCTGCTGCACCAGAAATAACATCAAAAGTCTGCTGTTTTATTTCTATCGACGGACGATTTTCCTCTGTTGGTTCGGCAAAATACTCCTCGCCAGATGTATTAACGGACGTTCCGCTGACATTTTCTGGCTGGGCTTCTCTAATCTCATCAACATCATCCGTAACAATTGCTGGTTCCAAAAACAATTGTTCCGCCTCCTTAATATCCGCAGGTTCGTCTGGAGATTCTGTTGTTTCACTAGTCGGGATTTCATCGTCTTGATTCGGCGGCGCAACCTGCTCAATTAGTTTATCCGTCTTATCGTCACTTGTTTCAGTGATATCTGCATTTATTGAATCCGCCCCGCTATCAGGATTAGCGTAACCCGCCACGACAATACCGTCATCGTCGTCACTCAGCAAATCTCTTAAATATGATTCGCGTTCTGGCGCTGGCTGCAAATTTTCATTAGCAAAATTGCGCATACGTAAAATCGGACAGTCGTCGCGTGCTGCGCAACTAGCACAGGCGGCGCTCGCCACACCTTGACATATTGCTGCCCTTCGCTCATCGCTCATCCGGTTTTCCGGCGAATTAATCTCGCTTTTGCCGGCAAGCGATAACGCGTCAACCGGCGCAGGCATATCTTTTAAGTCGGTGCTGCCATCCATGAAAGTATCAAGTTTTTCTTTGCCGCCAGCCACCGCTACTAAATCAAGGCCGCTTGCCGCTTCATCTGCATCGGCGCTCATCCCCTCACCAATGCCAGACGAAAAGTCCTCACCGACAGTGCTATCTCTCAACGACGAAAACACATTAAAATTGTCGCTATCGTTGTCATCGGCAACTGCCGGCGCCAATCCTAATTCAGCCGTCGCCACCTCGCTCATTGTTCAAAAAATGTCTCCGTTGAAATATGTGATTCATCGACGCCAGCGGCGGTTAGTTTTTGCCAAACATCGCGCACAAACGGCAAACTTCCGCAGACCAGAAAGTGCGCATCGTCCGGCGTTTCAGCGACGATTTTCGCCACCTCAAACCGCCCATTCCGCCAGCCGTCTTTTTCCTCAACCTGCTGGCGGGTACTAAACTTATTGACCTGGATGGATGAGGCCGCTAACTCCTCGGTAAACACCATGTATTCTGGCGATTTTTGGCTCAAATAGAGAAAAGTCGGCTGCTTGGTGTCCGCCAAAATACTCCAAATCGGACTGAGTCCGCACCCCGCCGCAATACCAACCAGCGGCCGCTCAGTCTGCGGATTGAAATCGCCATACGCCCGGCTAATGTGTAACGTGTCGCCAACTTTACGCGAACACAAATAGCTCGAGAATTCACCGCCCACATCCTTGACAGTAATTGACATCAGCTCCTCACTTGGACGCGAGGAAATACTATAGGCCTTGCCTTCACGCACCTGGCTGCACTCAATAAACACCGTGATATATTGCCCCGCCATAAAGTCAAACGGTCGCGCAACATACAGTGTCGTCACCTCGGGATTTTCCTGGCGCACGCGCACAATTTCGACAGTTAGTGAATCACGCATTCTTCGACATACCTTTCCATTATTTTTTGAGCGGCTCTAAACTCTTCGTCAGTGAAAGTGTGAAACCCGGCAAATTTCGGGCTAATGGTGATACCAGTGCGAAAATGTTGCAAGGCAAATCGCTTGGCGCCTTTGACTAGCTCGCCAATCTTTTCAAAATCCGCCACCTCCAGCTGCTCGCGAACGATCGTCGTCCGAAATTCATGACCAATCCCCGAATCAATCATCAGCCGCACATTATCTTTGATTGCCATTAGATCAATCGGCCGGGCCGCAATCTCCACATACTTTTCCAGCGGCCCCTTGACATCCATGGCGATGAAGTCAATCGTCCCCTCCTCAACCATGCCGCGCACTATATCCGGATGCGTGCCGTTAGTATCCAGCTTGACATCAAAGCCGAGACTCTTGATCATCCGGCACAGCACCGGCAAATCCTCGTTAACCGTCGGCTCGCCGCCAGAAATCACCACGCCGTCTAGCCGGCCAATACGCGATTTTAAGAATATCATCGCCTCCTCGACCGGAATGCTCGGTGCCAAACGCTCGGGCAATACCAGCTCCGGATTATGGCAATAGCCGCAGCGCATATTACAGCCCGAGAGAAACAGCGCTGCCGCCACGTGCCCTGGATAGTCCACCAGCGACAGCTTCTGAATCCCGCCAATCGCCACCTTAAGCTGGGACAGCGACGGCGCAAGCTCGCTGGTGTTCGGCGGCATCGTCATAATGCTCCCTCATGTCAAATTCAGCTTGCTTACCGTTATTCCACTGGGAAACTGGGCGCAAGAAACCAACCACCCGCGAGT
>ERZ773076.422-NODE-422-length-21863-cov-15.985877_pt1 | contig 21863 bp, 33 predicted proteins | sample MGYA00580613_ERZ773076 | MGnify/ENA primary metagenome ERZ773076 (study PRJEB29015, sample SAMEA2738005) | human oral metagenome | biome: human oral; feature: human-associated habitat; material: dental | place: China | collected 2057 ...
TATGGCAAGAAGAAATCGATGAATTTGCAGGCCGAGAGCAAGTGATTGTTAAGCTGTAATACTATTTTTACTGACTTTCTGAGTTGACTCTGATTTTGCGATAGATGGACAAGACAGTCTAAAAGGCATCAAGCCTTTTAACCAAAAGGGGAGCATGTTCAACAAAAATCGTAAACCAAAGATTGCGATATTTGCAAGAAGAGAAACATAAGATGAGCTTAATGATTCAAGCACTAGGTCATGCCAGTGATAAGGAAATAAAAGATTTGGAAGAGAAATACAAGCTAACTCTTCCAGAAGACTATAAAAACTTTTTGAAAGAAAGCAATGGCGGACGATGTCTTTCCTATGAGTTTGAAAATTCTATTGAGATAAAGAACATCAATGAAGAAATCAATGTTGCTGTTTTATATGGGATTAAGACTGGCGTGAAAAACTCTGATATAGAAGATTGGACTGATGAATACTTGGATGATCTTTTTTCTAATTCAATCATTATAGGTGATTCCTTGCAACATGGTTTTCTTGTTTTCTGGTTGAGTGGTGATGAGAATGAAGGTATTTATTACTATGATGATACATATAATCTAGAAGCTTCAAGTGATGAAAATAATGCCTATTTTCTAGCTAGCACTTTTTCTGAATTTCTAGAATTAGTCCAAAATTAATGGTAAAATGGGAGAGATTAGAATATGTACTCTCTCTTTTTGTTTAGTACTTATTTTTAAAAAGTAGTGGATTGATTAAATTGAACCCCAACAAGATGGCAAGAAATTTGGAGTGAGAAATGTTAAGAATTTTTCCTTACGATACAGAAGGTGTAGAGCAGGCTATAGCGGATTTTGAAGATAGGTTTACAATCAAGTTCCCAGAAAAATATAAAGAATTTCTACTTAAATATAATGGAGGGGATAGCTTACAAACTAGTTTTAGTATAAATCGTAAAACTTCAGACATACGAGCATTTTATGGTTTTAATAAAGCGAGTCAATACAATAATTTCCAATATTTGATTGAGAGTGGTTTTTTAGAAGAAGTTTTAGACAGAGGCTTCATTCCCATAGCCAAGGATAGTTTTGGGAACTCTATCCTTCTTGGTGTTACAGACAAAAATTTCAATCAGCTAGCTTTTTTTGATCATGAAGGTCAGCTTGTGCGGCCTTTAGAAATCAATTTTGAAGACTGGGTGGCTAAACTTAAAAGCAAAAAGAAAAAGATTCGCACGATTGAAGAAAGAATCGCCGATATGAGAGCTGTAGGCAGCAAAAAAGAAATTACACCTAGCTTAAAGGAAATCTGGCAAGAAGAAATTGATAAGTATGCTGGCCGAGAGCAAGTGATTGTTAAGTTGTAGTCTTATTTTGTTTAATGTGATAACCTAATGTTGTCACATTTTTATTTTTTGGAGAGTTTCTGTTATACTAGATCTGTTCATCATTGACGTTTTAAGCTACTTTCCTGATGGAACTGGCATTATCAATCTATCTCAGTCAAAGATGGATAATTTATCGGAACGTATTTCTATCATGAAAATGGTTATAGGAAAAGAAGGATTAGGATAATTGTATGGAAAATAATTTATTGTTGACAGGGATAGATTTCGGCCCGGTTAGTTCCTCTTCTCTTGAAAATTTGAAAAATGATCTACTGTTTTTATCTGATGAAAAAGAGTGTGTCTTACTCATCGCAGAAATTTTAAAGAAGGGAGATTTTTCGGTTAAACCGTTGCTGATTGAGCTGATGAATCAGACTAAAGATGAGTCTGTATTAAATTTGTGTATTCGACTTTTTTGCTTTATTTGTAGCAATGAAGATTTAAGGGATATTTCCAATCTTAGATTTTTATCCGATACGTCGGAATTTGCAATTTTTACATTTGTTACGGGTGCTGTGGAAACTATGTCCTATGAGGTGATTCCGTATTTACTTGCGCTCTGGGACAAGTGGGAAGATATGAATTCTGATATTGAAAATGCTATCAAAGATGCATTAGATTATTATTTTTATGATCAGGAATTGTTGACGGATGAATCAACTAAGGAAGAGGTTGAAGAATTATGGACTCTGGTACATGATCGTAGAGAGCCATATACCTATTATTACAAGGGATATCCTGTATTTCCAGGAATGTTTGCGAAGGAAATCATGACCTCATTGTATACAGGCATTCAAGTTGAAGGTAAATTTCATACATACCTCCAATCAGCTCTTCTTTCTACATATACTGGTAAAAGAGTTCCAGTCAAAAACAATGAAAGGATTTCTAAAAAAGATATCGAGTCTATGGTAGAATACATTGAAAATGTATCAAAACAAGAATGGATAGAAGGAAGAAAATATTTTTATGGTTTTGAAGTTAAATAAGTCCTTCAACTCGATGAATTGCTAGCAATTTGGCAAGAAAGAGGATTAAAATGACAATTGAGAAAGAGTTAAATAAAATAGTAGGAAGTATTTCATTGATTCAAACGAGTCAAGCTGATGTGCCGTTTTCAGAAGAAACTCTAGAAGACTTCACAGACTATTTAATAGACTACATTCCAAATCATGTAGGTTGGATACAAAAGGGAAATGAAAAGCTGGTTCAGTCCCTTACAAAAGACAATCAGTTGGACAGAGAAGCAATTTCACAGATGATAATAGGCCTACACAATCTATCTTTGGATTTTGAGGAATTATGTGATATATTGCTTAAACTTTCCGATGAAATAGATAGAGAAAGCTGAAATTTAAGTATGCTGGCTATTCCAGGTCAAAGAAAAGGAGAAAAGATGTTAAGAATTTTTCCATTTGATAAAACAGGTGTTTCAGAGGCAGTGGCTCAATTTGAAAAAAATCATGACATTTTGTTGCCGGAAGAATATAGAACCTTTTTAATAAACTATAATGGTGGAAATACCTTACAGACAAGCTTTAAAATAAAGAAAGAGAGTTCTGATATTCGAGCCTTTTATGGCTTTGAAAATGCTGATTACGAATACAATTTCCAGTATTTCCTTGACTATGATTTTCTATCCGAGCATATTCAAGCTGGCTACCTACCGATTGCAGAGGATAGTTTTGGTAATTATATTCTTTTGGGAATTTCTAAACAAAATTATAATCTCATAGCATTTTTTGATCATGAAAAACAAAAGATTATTCCCTTCCATCTTTCGTTTAAAGAATTTCTGGCTACTATTAAAAGTAAGGTATATAAGATTAAATCTATTGACGAAAGAATTCAAAAAATGAAAGAGGTAAATAGTCCAGTCATTGTTGATGATGAATTGATAGCAATCTGGCAAGAAGAAATCAATAGATATGCTGGTCGTGAGCAAGTATTTGTTAAGTTGTAATGTTATTTTGTTTAATGTGATAACCTGACGTTATCACATTTTCATTTTTCCTAGAGTTTTTGTTATACTAGTTTTATTGGAAATTGATTTTTAACAACCTGCCTATTTTTCGAGAGGCAGATATTGTTTTGAAGTCAATACTTTCCTGAATAGAATGAACTGAAGGGCACTTATGAAACAATTATTGCAAGAATTAACAAGCGTTTATTCAAAGTTAAATTCCCATTATAACGAGCATCTAATAAATCCAGAAAAGATAGCGGATGTTTATGATGACATTCATGAAGATTTCCAAGAAGACTTCGATAATCTTGCCAGAGGGCTTGCTAGAATGAAAAATTTAGACTTAGAATCAATACATGATACTGCTAATCAAGCCTACCTAAGTGGGATGTATGATGTCTATACTTCATTGCTAAATATTGAAAATTATGTAGCCGATTTAAGGGAGATTCACATTCAAATTTCAAAGAAGATTAGAGAAATCAATGGCGAAATACTTGATGAAGATGTGACTGGCAGAGAAGATAGAAAATGAGTTTACTCGGCGAATGGATCGATTTTAAAAAGGAGCAGTCATGAATAAATTTATGGCCAAAATAAAGTCAGATAATAGCGATACGAAAATTTTGAAAATAATTAGAGATTTCAGTCATGAGCCAATCGGAGCAATCAAGGAAAAAATGACTCATCATATGGCTGTGCTTGAAACAGAATATCTGAATGTAGAGCGCCTAAAGAGCTTTAAAAAGACAGTAGAAGAGATAACAGAATTGGGTGGAGAGCTTCAATTATTCCTTGATGATGAAAAGGTAACCATGCAATTTTTGAGTCATGTCATTGAGTCACAAGAAGATACCAAAAATCAAATTGAGGAAGCCGATTTCTATATGTTCGATGATGCGAAGTAATGGTTCCGACTTTCCAACATAGTAATAATGCGAAATTGTTCCCTCTCAGTCAAGATTGTGGTCTTTGAAGATAGAAGTAGATGATAAACATATGAGGAAAGTAGATAGTGAAAGAAGTATTAGAAAATTTGCATCAGATATGCTCAGCACTTAATGATAAATTTAATGGAGAACTGCTTGATCAGGAGAAGTTAGATGATTTTTTGGAGGACATTCGTGATGACTGGGATTCAAGTTTTGAACAGTTAAAAGATGGTCTTCAGATCTTGGAAAGTCAGGTTGAATCAATTGAATCTTCAAGAAATAGAGCCTATACAAAAGCTATTCTTGAAATTTTTGGGGGACTGAGACGACTAGAGGTTTTATTGGATGATGCGGACGACTTGCTGCTATCCTTGAATAAGAAATTGATGTTTGAAAGTGGAGAAATATCTGAGGAAGAATACCTAGATGATGGAATCCTAAATGTTAAATATCTTGATGAAGATGGTGACTCAGATTGAATCACTTTTCTCGCATAACTACAGATGGGGTGACCGAGTGAAGGAATGCTTTTAATGGAAGATGTTTATAAAGGAGCGAATGGTGTCAATAATCTACGCAAAGATCAAAATGTCAGGTAATATCTTACAGGCATGTAAAATAATGAGGAAACATAGCACTTTGCCAATTGGTGAAATCAAGACAAGAATAGAAAAAAATGATGCTTTGTTAGAAAGTGATTATCTGGATCTAGACCAGTTAATAGTTATGCAAGAAATTCTTGTCAGTCTCATAGGTTTAGGTGCAGAGATTAACTTGTACAAAGGACAAGCTGAAGTGGATATGGGATTTCTAAATAATACCATTGAAACCTATAAAAATATCGTTGCTGATAGAGAAAAACTAGATGAACTCATGTTTGATAGTGAGGTATAAAAGCTATAAGTTCTAGCATCAGTAGCATTTTTAGAATAAGCCTAGAATTTTTAATAGCGCGACTTTCAATATAAATAGAGGTGAGATATGGAGACTGAAAATACAGTATCAATTTGGGTTGGAAATTTTTCAAGTAGGGAAGAGCTGGATACCTATATCTACTTAAGGTATGATGATGACGGAGGAATCGTCAGTTCCAAGTTTTATGACGCTTTTCAAATTGATATCGATGATATTGACGACTACCTAATTGAAAAAGAATATTGCGATTACAGATTTTTAAATGTATATGACCATTTAATCGAAGCCTCATATGCAGATGTCATCATAGAAAATTTAAAGAAGATTGAAGATGACTTAGCTATACCTGAAAGTAATTCCATTATTTTGCTTTATAATTATAAATATCGTGGGCAAGTCGAAGAGCAGCCCAATATCAAATTTATTGCGACAGTTGATTATAGATAGGTAGAGGAAAATGAATGAGCTAGTAACGAGATATATCAACTTTTGGGAGAACTTAAATCAGAACTGCAATGGAAATCTTTTAAGTGGTGGCAGTCTAGATGATTTAAAAAACTGTGAAAAAGCTATAAATGAATGTTTGAATCAATTAAACAGTGGGCTTAGCTTGTTAGAAAAAAAGAAAAATGAAATTTCATCATCTCAAGAACCATCTTATACATCTGGATTTGTAGATATCTTTTTAGCTCTAGACGGCCTGGAGGATGCATTTTCTGAACTAAAACACATGTCAATAGCAATGAATAAACACTTTATGTTTGAAAGTGGAGAAATATCCGAGGAAGAATTCCTGAATGATGGTATTTTAAATGTAGAAATAGTGGATGCAGGAGATGAAGAATGAAGCTAGATACTAGAGTTGAACAAGCTTTAATAGAAATCAATTTCGTAGAACGATATGGAAATATTTCTAAAAAATACGATAGGGAGAGAACCCCAAAAGGTCAAGAATTGGATTACTTTGACGGCGATTTTTTGATGGAAATTGTTGAATTATTAGGCTACAAAGTTCGGTATGATAAACGAGAGCGCTTTTTCTATATTGACTTGGAGGAAATCGGACATTTTCGTTTTGGTTTTCATTTTGCCCTTGAGTATGGTCGCTTAGAATTGATTTGGGTTGCTTATGAAGGAGATAAAGTTGTCCTTGGTTCTCCTTGGACTAGATATCCAAGGTTGATGATTGCGCGTGATTATATTATAAAACAGCCAATTATTTACGACTATGTAGATTTTCGTGACGTCATGAAAATCGCTTTTGACATGTATGAGGATTTTAAGCAAGTATTTTTGAAGATTGCTAAAGATAAATAATTTAAAAAAATCAATATATGGCTCCTGAAAAAGTAAAAGGTACATTAAATGTATTAATCTAATACAATTGGTGTATGTACTTCGCGCATTTCTGGTATCACAAATGATGCTGCTAAAGAAGGAATTTTTTTACAATTTTCAAAAAAATATCCAGATTTAAAAATTGTGGTTACATCAGTCGAGAGAGAGGGTGTTAGAAAAGTTGGAAGGTTAAATTTCACAATCCAAAATGGAAAGTATTTGAAGTAGTGAGGTAAGGAAAGTAAAAAATGAGTAAAAATATAAACGCAATATATAAACTAGGGATTGCTACGTGGTTATCCAAATCTATGCAGGAAAGTAAGTTTTATAAAAATATTGATGAGCTTCTTGAAGCTTGTTGGGAATGGGTAGAAAATCAGGAGGTGTCAGCAGATTATTTATACTCTCTTCTTGATGATGGAACTGAATTCAGAGGAGCTTTTATTTATATGCAAGAGGATGATCCAAAATATGAATCAAGGTGGAACTGTATCTTTGAAGCGGGTGCTTCGATATCTTCATTAGCTTTTGAGTTTGAGAGGAAAAAATATATACCTGCTTTATTAGAAGAAATTGATTATAAACAAGAAGAGGAGTATTTCAATGAACAATTACAGGATATTTTTGGAAACAAAATTGATGTTTTAGAAAATTACAAAAAATATTTATCAAGCAATTCTGATATAACAAAAGATGGAATTTTAAATGAATTATCAGAGATACTCGGTTAAATGTGAAGTTAGTAATATTTCATTTTATCAGCTGTTAAACTGTTGGGTTAAATAAATGTATCCAAAACATAGAGTTGGTAGATAGCTTTTTTAAAGACTGATGAAGGAGATGAAGAATGAAATTAGATACTAGCTTAATGCAAATCAATTTTCTAGAGCTATGCTAGCTTTTGCAGCGTCCTAGGTTCAGAAAGGAATCAAAATGGAATTTACTCTTAACCCCCCTCTTTTGCAATTTATGCAAAAATTAACGGAACTGCTAGAAACATATATAGGCAACTCGGATTATAAGGAATATGTGCGTGAAACGTTAGAAATTGCAGGCCGATTTATTGATAGGCTTAGTGAGTCTGACCCAGACTTTCTGTATGCTAGACTGGAAAATTTAGACGAGGAAGACATCTTGACCTATTCGGAGCTGGATAAAAGCACCGATCCAGCTGTGTGGAGATGTATTGATGCTTTCCTTGCGTTAGTAGTTTATCAGTCATACAAAGCCGTTGGACAGCGGTATTTGCCCCAAACCATAGAGTGTGTGGATGAAGATACGCTCGAAGATTATTTTATTCATTATAAGCAACTGGTTAGAAGCTACAGTGACATTGCAAGGAAAACGAAATTGCTTGAGAAGGAAGCCTATGTCTCAGTCCCCTCTGTTATCTCCTACTTAGAATTTTTATTTGAGGAGTAAATGCGAGAATATGAATACCAATCAACTTTATCTCATGCTGGTCTATTCAGAAGCTATCCTCAGTCGTATGGAAACAGAATATAAGCCACAAATCCGAGTTGCCTTGGACGCTTGCTGGAGTTTTGTGAAAAATAACAGCAAAACGGGCAAGGAGCTTTATAGTCTGCTAGATGATGGAACGGATTTTAAGGGAATTTTCATCTACATGCAATTAGACGAGAATGAGGCTAATGTTCCATCGTGGGATAATCTTAGCTATGCAATCGGTGCAATTGCTAGGGAAGCCTATCTGCTGGACAATCAGCAACAATTGCCTTCTCCTTTGGCAAACATTGATTCAAGCTTAGTAGACTTATTTATTGAAAATTTAAAAGAAATCAATATGAATTTTTATAATTATCTTGAAGAAATTAAGGGCTTTTTGAAGAATAATTGTCCGCCTCCAAAAAATACTGCCTTGCAAACATTGGAAAGCTTAGGATTATTAGGAGGGAGTTGAGGTTTTAAATGGATAAGCATCAAATACAGGAAATATCGGATATTTTGTATTCTGAAAGCAATGCTAAAGCTGTGGCGAGCCTTAAGCAGCTTCAAACTGAAGATGAGCTGTTTGTCTTGCTGGACAATTTTAACTGGAATAATGGATTTGAAGTGCCAAAAGCAGTGCTTAATCATTCCAAGTGTAGTTTTTCAGTGGCTTTATTAGCTTTTTATCGTGCAGATGGCATCAGGTATTTACTTGAGGGAGAGGCGGCGTTTGCAAATCCTTTATCAAAGGAGTGGGAAAGTTTTGTAAAAGATGTCTATACTAAAATTCTCAGAGGCCAATTTTCAAGTGGGACTATCTCTTTTCAGCCCGAAATAACGAAGATTCAAAAATTTAAATTAAAAAAATTAAAACCTGAAATTGATGAAGTATTTCTTGATGGCATTTCGGGTAAAGATTTGAATGTAGTCATTTAATGAAATAAACAGTGGCCATCCAAAGGACTAGGGATGGTTTTTACGTTTTTTGAGATATTTTGTTATACTAGATTCAAACTTAGCAATCGTTCGTGAAGGAGTAAATATGAAACATAAAATCGCAATTCTCTCTGATATACATGGGAATACCACGGCCTTGAAGGCAGTTCTGTCAGATGCTAAAAGACAGGAAGCGACAGAGTATTGGCTTTTGGGGGATATTTTTCTCCCTGGTCCGGGGGAAAATGATTTGCTAGCCTTGTTAAAAGACCTTCCTATCACAGCGACTGTCCGCGGAAACTGGGATGATTGTGTCCTAGAGGCCTTAGATGGTCAATATGGATTAGAAGACCCAGAGGAAGTCCAGTTCTTGCGTATGACGCAGTATTTGATGGAGCGAATGGATCCTGAAACGATTGTCTGGCTACGAAACTTACCTATGCTAGAAAAGAAAGAAGTTGATGGACTGCGCTTTTCTCTTTCTCATAATTTGCCTGCCAAAAATTATGGTGCTGACTTGTTGGTTGACAATGATACGGACAAATTTGACCAGCTACTGGATGAGGAGACAGATGTGGCAGTTTACGGTCATGTCCACAAGCAGTTGCTTCGCTATGGCAGCCAAGGGCAACAAATTATCAATCCCGGTTCGATTGGCATGCCCTATTTTGATTGGTTGGCCTTGAAAAATCACCGTGCCCAGTATGCCTTGTTAGAAGTTGAAGACGGGGAACTGGTAAATATCCAATTCCGAAAAGTCGCCTATGACTACGAAGCAGAGTTAGAATTAGCCAAAGAAAAAGCTCTCCCTTTCATCGAAATGTACGAAGAATTACGACGTGAAGATAATTACCAAGGGCATAACCGAGAACTATTGGCTCACTTAAATGACAAGTATGGTTACGTAGAGGATGTTAGGCAATTTTTTCAGATAAGTGAACCAAAAGAAAATAAAAGTTGAAGATAGATGCTATTGAGTTTGGAAGGAAGGGCTTAGATGTTTGAGAAAATTAAATTAGATCCGTTGGACCAGTTTTATCCAGTGAATCTAGATAAGATTAGGGATAGTGAATCAAAGCTGGGCATTCAAATCCCTGAGCTCCTTAAAGAATTTTATGCCGAAGTCGGATATGGCTTTCTAAAAAGTAAGGTGGACAATATAAATCGTATCATGGATCCAGAGTCAGTATTAGACTTTAGATTGAGGCAACATGATTTTGAGTTTTATCCAGATGTTGAAATCTACAAGCAATTTGAGGATGATAAATTAGTTTTCTTTGAAGCCAATGAAGTAGCACTGCTATCTATCGGATTTGCTGCTGAAAATAAAGGAAAAATCTACTATTATGATAAGGAAATTACTCCTAATTTAGTAGAGCTTTTAGACCGGCTTATGGAAGATGATACCTTCTATTATGACTTGATATAGCTGGATTTTTTTGGCGAATAGAAACAAATACCGATTTTTATAATCATGTTGAAGAAGTCGAGCGCTTTATCAATAGTAGCCAACTAGCTTCAAAAGCTAAAATAATTAGATAGGATGATGACGATGACACAATTTGAAGATAAATTTATGGAAGTTCAGGCTAGCATGATTTCGTTAGCACTGGAATATGTACAAGATCAGGCAGATAAAATATATATCTATGCGATAGCGGACAGTTTGTATAGTTTTAATCTATTTTATGAAATTAAGGGAAATATTGTACACAAGCACTTAGTAAATGATTTTTTACCTAAAAAATCACAAGTTGATACAAGTTTACAATCTATCTTGTTGAAAGAAGGTGTCAAGGATATAAAAGCACTTCTTGATGTTTGTCAAGAATATGACCGCGAGCACCCAACTGAAATGTGGTTGATTTATGATGCACAGAAAAACAGCCTTGATAGTCGTTATAGTTATGAAGGGCGTTATGACAAGGATGAAGAATTGCTTCCACGTCTAGAGTTTGAAAAATGGTTTGAGGAAGTAAAAGGCCAATAACTGTTTTCGAAAATGAAATTGCATTGAATTGATGAAGCAGCGGAAAAAGACAGCGTAGAAGGTAAGAAAGATTTTTGTGGTCATCTAGTTGACGAACTTGGAGAATAAAGAAAACAATGAAAATAAATCATCAAATTTTCGGTAGCATAGACTTTAATAATGGCTGGACAAGACCTATTTCTATAACGATTTTCGGTAAGCAGCATGTTTTAGAGATAAATATTGATGCAGATGAGGATGCAGAATTTGAAATCAACCAAGAGAAAGCCTATACATTTTTTCAAGAGCATTTAGATGAAATTGTAACAGAGGCTAATGCTGCTATTTTATCGTACTATAATCGTGAAATATCAAATATTGTTTCCAGTTTTACAAATTTAGCTGAAAAACAATCTTTTTTAAATAAAATTGGAGATGATGAGCAAATTTATTCTCTGTTACAGCCTAAGCAGATCATGTTTCCTCTAACCTTTGATGAAAGTGTTGAAGAATTTGGCTTTTTATGTGATTGTGATTGGGACAAAGAAAATGGCATAGGAATAAAATTTACCAATGGCCTTTTGTCTCAAATTGGCTATCAAGATATACTTCTATAAGAAATTGCCTATCTTTTATATTTATTGAATAACAAGCACTTAGTCACATTTATCACATGCTTTTCAGCTTCAACCGCCCCATGGAAGACTTGTTAAAGGTTTTAGAAAAATCCAAAGTTTAATAAGAGACAGGAGCTAGAGTCGTTTAGAGGATTGGGAGAAAGGAAATCAAGTACGAATATGAAGTGGTTAAATTATAAGGGAATTCCCAAGGATATAATAGAAAGTGTGGAGCATAGATTGCAGATTACTCTACCAGATGATTATAAGCAAGTCGCTTTGAAATATGATGGTGGTTATCCTAATCCCAATCATTTTAAGGTAGAAGGAAAGATAGAAATTTTCAACAATTTAATCAGACTAGATGAAAATGAAGACAATAATATATATGAAATTGTAGAAGATTTACAAGATTGACTCGGCGACCAATTGATTCCCTTTAGCGGAAGATGGTTTTGGAAATGTATTATGTTTTGATTATTCAGCTGAGAAAAGCATCGTTTTTTGGAACCATGAAAAGAACTACGATGAGTTTAAAGAAGTGACCTTTGTTTGTTCCAGTTTTTCTAATCTAATTGAGAGTCTTTTTTAAGAAATATAGACTTTCTATGTACGACCTTCTTAGTGAATGATATCGACGTGCCAATAGTGAGATTTTAAGGATGATGGGAAAAGGATCGGATTGATACTGTAGATGAGTAGATACATGCTCTAGCTAAGAAGGTGGAACCAGAACAAGAACCAACCACCTATCTAAATGATCGCTTAACTGCTTAAACAAGGAGTCTATATGTTAAAAGGTTTTACAAGAGTGGTAGCTATGCCTCAAGAAGTAATTGAAAAGTACAGGGATCAAGTTCCAGCAGAGCTGGTTCAAATCTGGGAGGAAGATGGTCTGGGAACTTTTCTTGATGGATATCTGAAAGTGATTAATCCAGATGACTATCTTGAACTAGTTCAGGAGACCTATTTCAGAGGGGACATTTCCATTCCCATTTTTGCGACAGCTTTTGGGGATACTATAACTTGGGAGAAGAACGAATTTTTGGGGATTATTAAATATAAAGATGGTACATTTGATATTTTTTTAGAAGATTTATCGCTTTTTATCAAATGCTTACCTGATGAAAGTTTTACAGATGATTATTTTGACTTACCGCTTTATTATGCAGCGGTAGCGAGATACGGCTCGCTTGATTACACGCAGTGTTTCGGTTTTGTGCCTTTTTTGGGCTTAGGTGGGTTTAAAGATGTGAAACACTTAGATAAGGTAAAAATGTACGAGCATATTTCACTGATTACTCAATTAGTCGGTCCAATCGGAGATTAAAGTAGTCATAGTTTCGAAAAACTAATAAAATCAAAGAAATCTACGACGAACGCTTGAAGGATTTGGAGTATTTTCCCTATGATTTGTTGGTGCAGAGAAAATAGCCCATAGAAAAGGAGTTAACACATGATAAGAGATAGAATCAAAACTGAGGAATACTTCCAAGAAGCATTTGAATGGTATTCTGAAAGTTTGCGTAAGAAACTGGAACGTTTTGATAAGGTTAAACCAGACAGTCTTTCGGATCATTTTCGATTTAGAGTTATTAATTATGAAGATTTATTAAGAGTTGGCTACTCTCTAGGGAAGGATGTTCAGGAACTCTTTCCTTATTATCAAGGGATCCTCTCCAATTTAAAAGAAGTCGCTTCCGAGGGAGTTTCCTTTTATCGTGCAGTTGATGTCTTTGCCTTGGGAGTTCTTTACAGTGAGCGCAAGGAAGAGTTTCTGGATGATTTAAAGGCTATTTATGAGCAGATGGACCACACAGATGGCTTGATTGAATATTACATGGTTTATCTATTCCATGATAAGATAGTACCTTTCCATTCGATTTTAGAGTATCAAAATATGATTGAGGACACTTATGAGAGTGTAGCCAAGGCGCAGGGTTTCTGGTACTATAGCCACTCGGATGCTCCATGGTATAACAACTATACCAAAGATACTTATGTAGGCTACTGGAGTTTTGACACTGCCGCAACCTGCAAGATCAAAGGAATTTATGACGAGTGCTTGAAGGATTTAGAGTATTTCCCCTATGATTTGTTGGTGCAGGGAGAATAGAAAACGAAGCTTTTTATCTGAAAGAATAGCTTGATTTCTAGAAAGGGGATAAAGATGAAGATCCATTCAGATGTGATAAATGAATTAATAAATATTGACTTTTTGAAGGAAGAAAGAGAAACAAGCCTACCGATTACTCAGTTAAAGACTGTAAAAGAAGCGGAGAAGAATATTAATAGCTTAAAATGGGAAAATTTTGTCTTAGAAAAAGATGGTGACTTTAGTGTTTATCTTTTTAAAAATCATAGTGACATTTATAAGCACTGGAATGAACTGGCAAATAATGCAAAAGAGGAAATCATTCCTGAAATTGAAGAAGGTTTAGATAGACTAATTGCGGATAGTAAACTTCTTGCCTCAATGAGGAGTCAGATTGAATTTGATATCGTTGGCTTGGCCATCTACTTGACCATCAAAAAAGAGCTTCCTCAAGCTGAATCAACATTTTTCGATGATTTGTATGCTTTATACCAAGCGGGTTACATTCCTTGTGGTTTTGCTAAGGGATGCTATAAGGTTTTATAAGGATAGTTTTTTTCATAGAAGATGGAGTATTCAAAAATGAAATGAATTTTTTGAGAGAAAAAGATATAAAAGTGAGGATTTTTAGGAATAGGTGGAGTCCTTATAAATGAGCGAACAATACTTACCAATAAGAGATAGTTTAGGTTATCAGAATGTCAAGCAAGCTTTAGAGAAAAATTTTTCGATTGATCTTGATACGATTGCGATTAATGAAGGAGAAGATGAAAATTTTAATTTTCCGTTCGTGTATAACGGTTATCATATGACAATAGGTATTTCATCAACAGGTAAAAATACGCAATTGGAAGCAGGAGAGGGTGGATTATTTAACATTTGGTTTACTCAAACTGATGAAGAGAAATTTTCAGTCACCTTTTTATCCAAGCTTATTGATGATAAGAGTATAAGAAGAGTGTATGGATGTAATAAAGATTCTATTGAACATACTTTGCATATACTGAAAGATTTTCTTAACTCAGACAAAGCGGAAGATTCATTGAAAATATAAAAGGAATGTAGCAATGACACAATTTGAAGATAAATTTATGGAAGTTCAGGTTAGCATGATTTCATTAGCAATGGAATATGTCCAAAATCAAGCAGAAAAAGTATATATTTATTGCATTTCTGAAGAAGCATTACTTTCTTTTGATGTTTTTTACAAAATTAATGGAGTTTTTGTCAAATTACACAGAGTCAACACTGTTTTGGATACTAAAGTAGATGATTCTGATAATATGATGTTTTCAGTATTACGATACGGTAATGAAGATATACAAAAATTGATTGATGTTTGCCAAGAATACGGTCGCGAGCACCCAACTGAAATGTGGCTTGTCTATGATGTTCAGAAAAACAGGCTTGAAAGTCGCTATAGCTATGAAGGCCGTTATGATAAGGACGAAGAATTGCTTCCACGTTTAGAGTTTGAAAAATGGTTTGAGGAAGTGAAAGGCGAGCAGCAGTAGGAGAATAATATGACACAATTTGAAGAGAAATTTATGGAAGTTCAGGCTAGTATGATTTCACTAGCACTGGAATATGTACAAGATCAGGCAGAGAAAGTATATATTTATTGTATTTCGGAGGAAGCATTGCAATCGTATAAAGTTTTTTATAAGATTAATGGCATTGTAATTGAAATGGATAAAGTTAATGAAGTTGCGACAAAAAAAATAGATGATTCCGATAATATAGCATTCGCTCTATTGGGATATGGAGCTAAAGATATACAAAAATTGATTGATGTTTGTAAAGAATATAACCGCGAGCACCCAACAGAAATGTGGCTTGTATATGATGCACAGAAAAACAGCCTTGATAGTCGCTATAGTTATGAAGGACGCTATGACAAGGATGAAGAATTGCTTCCACGTTTAGAATTTGAAAAATGGTTTGAGGAAGTGAAGAACAGTACTCAAACTTAATGCTTGCGACAATCTCTAGTTGAATGATAGAAAAGCAGAGGCAAAATGCTTTCCATGCGACCAAGTGTGTGATGGGGCTGTTTTGAAAAGTAAAACAAAAAGAAAGTTGAAGACAGATGGGGCTGAATTTTGACAAGCATAAAGAACATTTGGAGAAGGATATTCGTGCAGAGCTCCAAAAAAAATTTGGATCTAATTTTGAAATAGAAGGCATCTCTGATATTATCTTGAGTTCATATTGTCCGACTTTTCTCTTTAAAATCAATCTAGAAAATTATAAAGAAAAGTTGGATATTTTAGTAGACGGCAGCGATTTACACTTGAAGTGGGGTGAAAAGCCTACATACGGGATACAATACAAGTATCGCCCAGAAACGTTGGAGGAAGGACTGGGAAGAATAAAAACCTACCTAGATCAGCCAGAACAGATATTTCTTGAACCTCTTACTCCCGGAAATGATTATCTGAAGATACGAGCTATTGAAGCGATGATTGAAAATATTTTCGATGGGAAAACGAAAACGGATAAGTGGGAGAAACCTGTTGAAAAGGGCGAAGATTATCGAATCATTATTACAAGTATATTACCTAGCTACAGAGCTTCTTTTACTCTGGAGCTGCTAGAACAAGATTTCATTGTGAGAGATATTGTCCCCTTGGACTCTAGTGTAGGAAGTCAGGAATTGTTGCTTGATTGTCCAGTCCAGTTAAATTCCTCTAATTTATCCTCTTTTCTGAGCAAGTGTAAGACTTATTTAGAAGAACATTTAGATAAAGACAAATCTAGCATAAGTTTTTCTATGGATTCTATGTCTGATTTAGAGCAGATTTTAAAGGCTCCCCTTAGTCTGGATACGGTTGATACAAAGGTTTTAGAAATACAGAAAATTATAGAAGAGCTGTTTTTAGGTAAGATTGAATTTGACAAAACGACGAAGGAAATGGAAGGCGACTACCTTTATAGGGCCTATTTCTTTGTAAGATCTAGATTTTATCAGGTTTCTTTCATGATTACATTGATTGGACAGCACTTTTACATCATGGTGTCACTTCCAGATCATCCAGAACTAAGAAAGAAATGGCCGTTACGCGGGTATCCCTACAAACTAACCGAAGTAAATCTGAGGCTAGTCTTAAAAGAAGTGGTGGCGTATGGTCTAAAACATAAGCCACAGACTGAAAATGAGGTGGTTCAGGAGATTCAAGCAAGTCAAGAAGTAACTGAACCTACACCCAAAATTCAGACTCAAGAGAGAGAAACTAAATACAGTGCGAAAGAGCAGGCAGATAAACGGGCTTACTTAGGATTGAGAAAGCTCTGGAAACTGCAGGTCTTTATTTTCTTTATCTTGATGATTATAGCTTTTGGCTTAGAGGTTTATATGGCTAGGTCAGGCTATAAAGCCTTCAAAATGAGGATTCAGTTTAGTTGGGTATCTATGCATAGTTTTTCGTTTCTCTTTCTTACCATGTATGGTTTTTTGACACTCTATCCCAATGGGATGAAGATAAATGAATTTTTGCAGCAGTATCCTCGTTGGAAAGTTTTCCCGACCAAAGGAGTCTCTCTTCCAGAAAAAGAGACTTTGTGGACGATATTTGTCTTGTTGCTGGTTCTACTGTTTGCAGCTATTGATTTTTCCGTGCGGAAACCTGAACCAAAAGTTGAAATTCATAAGTTAAATCAAGAACTATATAGAGGCTTTGAGTAAGAAAGAAACTCAAGTTGTAGTGATTTGATCAAGCACTGAAGAAAGTCAGGTAGTCAAAATGGAGAAAATGAAACTTCTACCAGGGAATAATCTTATCAAGTGGCAAGGGGAGACAGCTTTATTTGATAGAGAATGAAAAAATCCTTTGTGAAAAACCTCTGCAAGCTCTTTCAATTTGTGGTAAAATAAGAGTAACAGAAATTAGAAAAGGAAATCAATTATGAAATTTCTTGAATTAAACAAAAAGCGTCATGCGACTAAGCATTTCAATGACAAACCGGTAGATCCTAAGGATGTCCGCACAGCCATTGAGATTGCGACCTTGGCACCAAGTGCTCACAATAGTCAGCCTTGGAAGTTTGTAGTAGTGCGTGAGCGAAATGAAGCTTTAGCGGGTATTGCCTTTGGCTCTAACCAAGATCAAATCAAGGAAGCTCCAGTGACAATTGCCCTCTTTACAGATACGGATTTGGCTAAGCGGGCACGAAAAATTGCGCGTGTTGCTGGGGTAAAAAATTTTTCTGATGAGCAGCTTCAATTTTACATGCAAAATTTGCCAGCTGAGTTTGCTCGCTATAATGACCAGCAAAAGAGTGATTACTTGGCCCTTAATGCTGGTTTGGTGGCTATGAACCTTGTTTTGGCCTTGACTGACCAAGGTATTGGCTCTAATATCATCCTAGGATTTGATAAATCAAAAGTTAACGAAGTTTTGGAGATTGATGGGCGTTTCCGTCCGGAACTCTTGATTACTGTTGGTTATACTGACGACAAGTTAGAGCCTAGCTATCGTTTACCAGTTGACGAGATTATCGAAAAGCGTTAATAAAGTAAGATTTTGATAATTTGATTTAATTCAAAATATTCATTTTAAATCAAAGTGATTTATAGAGGTGAGAAAATGACAATTGATTTTAAAGCAGAAGTTGAAAAACGTAGAGAAGCTCTATTGGCAGACTTGTTCAACCTTTTAGAAATTAATTCAGAGCGGGATGATTCTAAGGCAGACAAGGAGCATCCTTTTGGACCTGGTCCTGTCAAGGCCTTGCATAAGTTCTTGGAAATTGCTGAACGCGATGGTTACCCGACTCAAAATGTGGACAATTATGCTGGTCACTTTACTTTTGGTCAAGGAGAAGAAGAGCTGGGTATCTTTGCCCATATGGATGTGGTGCCTGCTGGAAGTGGTTGGGATACAGATCCTTATACACCGACGATTAAGGATGGTCGTCTCTATGCCCGTGGTTCTAGTGATGATAAAGGACCAACTATGGCATGTTACTATGGTTTGAAAATCATCAAGGAATTGGGCTTGCCTGTTTCTAAGCGCGTGCGCTTTGTGGTGGGGACAGACGAAGAGTCTGGCTGGAAAGATATGGAGTACTACTTTGCTCATGTAGGCCTGCCTGAGCCTGATTTCGGCTTCTCGCCAGACGCTGAGTTCCCGATTATCAATGGTGAAAAAGGAAATATTACAGAGTACCTGCATTTTGCTGGTGAAAATGCAGGCGCAGCACGCCTACATAGCTTTACTGGTGGTTTGCGAGAAAACATGGTACCTGAGTCTGGGACGGCTGTCTTGTCAGGTCATTTGCCAAATCTAGTTGATACATTGGAGCAGTTTGCTAAGGAAAATGGGCTAGACTTCACATATGAAGAACTAGCTAATGACCAAGTCACTGTGACTATTATCGGTAAGTCTGCGCACGGTGCTTCTCCTCAGTCTGGTGTCAATGGTGCAACTTATTTAGCCAAATTCCTAACGCAGTTTGACTTTGCTGGCCCTGCTAAGGATTATCTAGATGTGGCTGGAAATATTCTCCTAAATGACCATGAGGGTAAGAACTTGAAGATTGCTCATGTGGATGAGAAGATGGGAGCTCTGTCAATGAATGCGGGCGTTTTCCGTTTTGACGAAAACAAAGCTGATAATACAATTGCCCTCAATATTCGCTATCCTAAGGGAACTAGTCCAGAAGAAATTCAAAATGTGTTAGAGCAGTTGCCAGTGACCAAAGTGACCTTGTCTGAGCATGGTCATACTCCTCACTATGTACCGATGGAAGATCCGCTGGTACAGACCTTGCTGGCTGTTTATGAAAAACAAACTGGACTGAAAGGTCATGAGCAAGTTATCGGTGGTGGTACCTTTGGACGCCTCTTGAAACGTGGTGTTGCTTATGGCGCGATGTTCCCAGACTATATCGATACTATGCACCAAGCCAATGAATTTATCGATGTTAAAGATCTATTCCGTGCGGCTGCTATCTATGCGGAAGCTATCTACGAATTGATCAAATAAAATAAGAACTCATTTGGCTATGCCAGGTGAGTTTCTTTTCAAGGGAGGAAATATGATGCAGACAATAGAAGATATTACCAAGGCCATTATAGCTGACCCACAGAATAAAGCTTTCACAGAACAGGGGATCACTCCACTCTTTGCGGCGCCTAAGAATGCTCGGATTAACATTGTTGGTCAAGCACCAGGTCTGAAAACCCAGCAGGCAGGGCTTTACTGGAAGGACAAGAGTGGCGACCGCTTGAGAGAATGGTTGGGTGTTGATGAAGAAACTTTCTATCAGTCTGGATATTTTGCGGTTCTGCCCATGGATTTTTATTTCCCAGGGCATGGTAACTCTGGAGATTTACCGCCTCGTAAGGGTTTTGCTGAGAAATGGCATCAGCCGATTTTAGAGCTCCTACCAGATATTGAGTTGACTATCTTGATTGGTCAGTATGCACAGAAATATTATCTGAATCAAAAAGGTACAGTTAAGCTGACCGAGACGGTCCAGCATTATCAAGACTACCTACCAGACTTTTTTCCCTTGGTACATCCATCGCCCCGCAATCAAATCTGGATGGCGAAAAATCCTTGGTTTGAGGCAGAAGTAGTGCCAGAATTGCAAGCGTTGGTACAAAAGATTATTCATCAATAAAGGAGAAAAACTATGGATGCTTATCAACAAGTAGCAAATAAGTTGCACGAGTTGGGGATCCCCTTTGATGTGGTGGAGCACCTACCTGCATTTACGACAGAGCAAGCAGATAGCTATATTGAAGGCATGGAAGGTGTTCGGACTAAGACCATGTTTTTGACCAATAAAAAGAAAACTCAATATTATCTTCTGATTATGGATGACCAAAAGAGTCTGGATATGGACTTGTTTAAAGACTTGGTCTCAGCCAATCGCATTCGCATGGCTTCAGTGGATTCTCTCTTTGAAAAAATGCAGCTACCACCAGGAACGGTATCGCCCTTCGGGCTTCTGAATAATCCAGAGCGAGACATTCAGGTCTATTTTGACAAGGACATTGTATCAGAGGATATCATGACTTTCCATCCCAATACCAATGAAAAGACGATTTTTCTCGCAACCCAAAATCTTTTTAAGTTCTTGACTCATCTGGGCTATGATTATCAAATTTTAGAACTTTAATTTTTAAAAATGCTGTGGGGCTTCTTGGCCTTGCAGCATTTTTCTTGACACAAAAACGTTAGGAAAATTATTATTCTTCTCAAAGAGAAAGAGAGAAATGGAAAAAAGCCTGAGTGACATTCAGGCTTTTTTGGATAGATTAGATAAGGGGCACTCTTCCAAATGTTCCTAGTTGGATGATTGAGTGCTGGACTCTGTTGTTGTATGCTGGTCTTGGCTTGTCGAACTGCTGTCAGTGGAAGTAGTTGTATGGCTCGTATTCGTTTCTGCGCTTGAAGAGCTTGAGGATGTTTCGGTCTCAGTAGCAGCTGAAGTTTCTGTTGGAGTCGAGCTAACAGATGTAGACTCTTTTTCTACCTCTTTGATGATGGTAGTAGTTGTTGTCGAGTTGCCTGTATCAGTTTTTGATTTTGAGTCATTGTTGTTCATAAGGTTCATGATGGTAAAGCAAGCAATGACGATTGAAAGAAGACTGGCAATTGTAGCAATAGTCTTTTGTAGGGCGGAAAAGCCCGTTTTAATATGCTGACTAGTCGGTTTTCGATTTGAATTGCTGTTATTTTTTTCTCTGCGAGAATATTTTTCCATGTAAAAGTCGCTCCTTTTCGTTCTTAATTTATTATACGTCTTTTATTTAGAAAAGTCTTCCAAAAATCTGAATTTTTTAAATGAAAACGCACACAATAGAATGAAGAACAACAGCTCTAAAAGGCGGAGAGATAAGCCTCTTAGAGCTGTTTGTTTTATTAAAATGTTAGAGCTGCTTTGGTGTCCTTTCAGAGTTAAGGGCAGCTTGGGCCACAGCTAGCCGAGCTGCTGGGACTCGATAAGGGGAGCAGGAGACATAAGTGACTCCTATTTCTTGTAAGAAAGGAATGGAAGTCGGATCACCTCCAACTTCGCCACAAACTCCGATGGACAAGTTTGGATCTACTTGGCGAGCTTTTTCAATGGCCAATTTCATCAATTGGCCGACACCTTTCTGGTCAAGGCTTTGGAAGGGATCCTGGGTGAGCAACTTTTTCTCTTTATAATCATTGAGGAATTTTCCGATATCGTCTCTTGAAAAACCAAAAGTCATCTGGGTTAAGTCATTGGTTCCAAAGCTGAAGAAGTCGGCTTCTTCAGCTAGCTGATCAGCAA
>ERZ773076.426-NODE-426-length-21722-cov-66.326395_pt1 | contig 21722 bp, 28 predicted proteins | sample MGYA00580613_ERZ773076 | MGnify/ENA primary metagenome ERZ773076 (study PRJEB29015, sample SAMEA2738005) | human oral metagenome | biome: human oral; feature: human-associated habitat; material: dental | place: China | collected 2057 ...
GGGTAGATTAAAATTTAAGAAAATATATTTTTTATTTATCGCAGTTTCCGCTGCGGTTTTTTAGCTCAAATCACCCCAGAGAGTGATGCGATTCCCTGCTTCGTCAGTTTGACCAATGGCCATGTAATTACGATTGCCAGATTCCCCAACGTAGGAGATCCAGCGGTAGCCATTAGCTGAACCCTTGCTGTCGTAATTAACAGATTCACCAGGTTCGTAGACATGCACGATTTCACCATTAAGATTTGGCTCACGGCGCACATTGATAGCTGATGCTCCTACCTTAAATGTGCCCGTCTCAGGCGTGAGCTCAATTTCGTCTGATGTTGGTGATACATCTGCTGGAGTAGCTGGCGCTGGGCCGTCGCTGTATGGTGGATAAAACCAGCCAATTACGTCCTCAAAACCTCGATTATTGTATCGAGCTGGCCCTCCAACAATTAGAGCATCAGCATTGCCGTCAATATTTTGCTCGACAGTTCGCATAGTAATACCATCAGAATCCTCAATGACGATGCCACAATGCCCATAGTTAACACCACCAAACCAAGCATTCATGTTGAAAAATGCTCCAGCTCGTGGGTTAGCATCGGTTGGCATGCGGTGCACTTCCCAGCCAGCAGCTTCTGCGGAATCTAGCAAATCAACGGCATTGCCCCACAAATCCACTCCAAAGAAATGTTTAGATGGGTAAGTCAGTAGATCGGCGCATTGAGTGCCTCCGAATCCATCTTTATCAACACCCATGCCCGAGTTCGCTAAGCCAATCGTAAATTGTACAAGTTCATTTGCTGTTGTCATTTTTTTATTTTCCTTTCAATTTTTCAAAAGCTACGAGCCAAAAGTAGGCCGCAGCAAAAGCAAACAGAGCAAGCTTCAGGGCCTGCCCTTTTATGTTATTTCTTAGGCTCGTCATAACCCAAAGCCCGTTGACTATCAGCTAGCCCAGCGGTCGTTGGGTCGTTAACAACACCGACGAGCACCAGCAAAGCAAAAAGTACATTGATAAAGACTAAAATCTTATCAATCGTTACCCCGAATTCTAGCTTGAGCCCGAAGATGTCACCCGCCGCCTGCAATAGCAAGGCAATAGCTGGTACCAAAGCCAGCCAGAAATTCTTGTTTTTCAGACGTACAGTCCAGTTAATCTTATTCATTTTTCCTCCTCTATTGGCAATTCCGAAAATTTTTCGTACAGAAGCTTGATAGCGCCATTTCCGCCAAGTTCGACATAGCTCTCGTAAAGGCGGGACAGTTCTTCCAGCTCATGCTGGGTAGTCTGGCCACGCCTCAACGCTTTTTTTAGATTTTCTTGCAATCGAAAGCGCTGAAGCCGTTGCAAGCCTTTTTGGATCAGGTTTAGATCCTGATTATTCCTGTTCCCAATATTTTGGATATCGATCACGGACTCTTTCAGGTCACCCAAATCTTCGGCTAAAGCTTCTATTCGCTTGTCGGTTTCTTTGCTATTTTGATTACTCCTATAACTAAAATAACTAGGGATAATCACGACCAAGACAGGCGTGATCTTGTCCACAAAATCAATAAAATGGTTCACATGTCACCGCCTCCTAATCTGTATTCTGCTCGTCCGAATCGCCAATTTCAGACAATTTCACGAGCTCGGCTACTTTCGCACGATAGCGTTTTGGCACTTCTTCGAGGGTGATCCACCCCAAATTTACTTGCATTGCAAAATAATTGATCATCATTGCTGATCCTCCTTTAATTTTATTCTTGATTTGGTTGATTAGACGATTCATGTTCTACCTCCTCGCCTGCTTCGTCGGCGGAGTCATCAATACCGCCTGCGATGATTTGATTGAGCGTTAGCGTGACCGTTTTGACAAGCTTACGATTCTCATTCGTAGATTCTTCAGCTTTTGCGATAGCCGCTTCCATTTTGGCCATTAAAGTCTTAGACTCTTTGATAGCTTGATCCATCTCTTCGATCTTCTGGACAGATTCTGCCATAGCGCGATCCGAAAATTCGGACTTAAAAAGAGCTTCCAATGCAAGGTCTACCAGCTCTTTCTCGCTCTTGTTCGCATGGTCGCCAAAAACTCGCTCAGAGAAAGTTGCGTAGCCGCTGGAGGTAGACGCGATAGCGATTTCGGTGTGCGAAATCTTGTTATCATCGTCATAAATTGGATATTTCCCTACTACAGTCCAGTTTCTCATGGCTCTACCTCACTTTCTGGTGCTTCTTCTGCGCGTGGCTCGTATGCTTGCGATTGCTTTTCAAGCTCTTCATTGCGAGTGAGAGCTTGCTCCAGTTGCGCTTGTAGCTCTTCGTTTTGAGCTTCAAGTTTTGCAATTGTTAATGATTTGCTAGCGATTTCGATCGCTAGCTTAGATTGGATATTTTCGTTCATTTTTTCTCCTTTTATCCTACATTCCGGACGATATTCCAATTTGCTTTCCTTGAGTTAATCAAGTTTTTCATGGCTTGGGTCATTGTCACTTGACCGCTCGCAGCGTGATTTAAAATGTCCCAAATGGCCGCTACACTCTCTTCCAAACGGATGAATTTTGTCGGGGCGTCTGTGTCGCTTCTTGTTTCACGAGGTACGACAAAATGCCGTGCCCAAATTTCAGAGTTTTTAGTCCAAATACCGGGCGTCATAGTCTGCGTTACGACGCTAAAATTCCAACCTTCATCGCCTTGTGCGTGTCTCAAATGGTTATAGTCCCCAAATTGATAAATTCTATCAACACTGTTGTTTGAGTTGTTATCAATAACTAAGCCCGCAAATGACGCTGATTTCCATGCGTTAGAGCCGCTACGATTACTACCAATAATTGTGCGGCCGTGATTCTGGCCGTTCTCTTGCTTGTTTTCGTAGCGGATGAATTGGGTTGGAAAACCCGCTAAGACCCGCTTGATGGACGCGTCATCGTTGTAAAACAGCACATGTCCATCATTTAGATTGATCTGCATTGCGTCGTTTTGAGCAGAGATTGTTTTTCCTCGCATCCACTCAATAAACGCCAGCTCAATCTTGGATTTGATAAAATTCGCATCTAAACCGACGATTTTACTAGCGTTTAAATTGACGATATTTACATTTGCAGCGTTGAGTGTGCCAGCTGTAATTTTATCAGCTAGCATGCTTTCGATCATTGCATTTTTGATCACACCATTTTTAATATGGGTCTTATCGCCGATAGAAATTAAACCCTCGTTGATTGAAATCGATCCATCTGGATTTAGATTGAGCTGGCCAAGGATATCACTAGCTGAGTTGAGGTTTTTGATTGACCAGCTTTCAGCTAGTTGACTCTGCACTGTCCTCAAACCTTGATTTTTGGACACTTCCGTCTGAAAAAGCTGATTGGTCATGATCATACGAGAGACCTTGTCCGTGATTTCCTTTTCGGTCGAGCCAATCAAGCGCTCATAGAGCTTACTTGTCTCTTGGACCCGTTGGAACTCGGTCTGATTGGCTTTGCCAGCGACCTGCTGAGTAATCGTGGTCAACTGCCCCTCTGCCGTCCGCTTAAACTCTGCCAGACTTGTCTTGGTCTCGTTAAGGGTCGTATCGACCCTGCCGACTTTATTCAGCGTTTCCTGAGCTGATTGTTTCCAGGTATTAAAGCTCGTCAGCGATCCGTTGGCTGTGTTAAGGGCAGCTTGCATGTTGGCCAGTTGGCCGTCAATACCTTGCTTGTATTCAGCCAGCTTCGTCTCAGAGCTGGTCTTCAGCTCCTCAAACCGTCTGCTTATGCTCCGCACGTCCTCTGTGTGCTGAGCTTTGGCCACATAGCCAGCCTCAATGAGCTTGCGTTCGGCAGTCAGCTGACGGGCTGTCTCCTCACGACTGTAGGTCCGCTGAGCTTCCGCTCTCGTACCGTCTGCGTTAACGTATGACTGGATAGCCATGAGGTCGGTGCGCAAGCCCTGAGCCGTCCGCTCAAAGGTCGCCTTGGCTTCGGTGATGAGGCCATCTGCATCTTCTGGAGCTGGGCTCCAATCTGTCTTAAATGAGCCTTGCTCTACCTTAACCTCCCAAACACTTTTCAGCTTTTCGGGGTCTTTGCGATAGGTATTGACCCGCAAGTGATAGATGCCTGTCGGACGAGCCCAGACAAATTCTGTCCCTGTCGTGCCAGTTTTTGCATCTGACACGATTTGGTAGTTCGCCACAGCTTTATCCATAATCCAAAGTACAACATTATCTGATTCTTTTAATCCGTCATGATGAGAGGTAAAGGTTCCATCAGTTTTAGCAGATATTCGATATCTTTGTCCATTGACCATGTAGATAGATGTCTCGTTGTGATAAAGTACATTATTATCAAAATTCGCAGGATTTCTGTTGGGCTTAAACGGGCCTTTCGAGCCCTTCAGCAAATTTCGCCCACCAACAATCTGACTCGCTATCTCCTCGCGGATCCTATCGGCTGTCTGCTTGACCTCTGATTTACTAGCTTTATCACCAATCTGACCTACGATTCGCGACATATTTTGTGCGTTGGTCTGCTCGTAGACTGTTTGCTGGGTTCGGATGATACCGACATCAGTTCGGATTTGGGCAATGTTGCTAGACAACTGCCCCTGAGCCTGTGTTAGGTCGGTTTTAGCACCCGTCAAGTCCTGATTTAGCTTGGTGATAGCACCCTTGGCCGCCTCGATAGCTGAGGCGTTAGCGCCAGCCGTGCGGAGGGCTTGGGTGGTTTGCTCCTTCAAAGCTAGGTCACTAGCTTTCATAGCCTTGTTCAGTTTTTCAATTTCGTCCGAAATCTTAGCACGCAAGGCCTCACTGCTAAAAGTGCGCAGGAGTTCTTCCCAAACCTCACCCGTCCAACGTAACATGATTTTATGTCCCTCATGTTCATGGTCTGGCTTGTACCAAATATCGTTGATTAGGACTTTTCCAGGGTGTTCCCTAGTCGGGTCTTCAGCGCCATACCAGTTATTATTAAAACCATCTGCAGTCGGCAGATAGTCAGGCAGTTTTTTTACAAAATTTGTAAATTCGTTAGCTACAAACTCATCAATCGCCTTTTCAGCAATCGTCTGAGCCTTGGCTTCGCTACTCTCTCCTATCCGATCGCCCAACTTGATGTCGCTTGACTGGTCGTTGAGACGGTTGAAAGTAATATCAAAGATACGGGTATCATAATCTAACCTTTTATCATGCCGAACGACACGAATAGTATCTCCGATTTTTGCGCCCCGCAAATACACACTTGAGGTTTTTAGAGCCAATTGAGGGCGCGCAGCATTGACTAACGCCTTGTAGGTGCGTTCCAACAATTGCTCCGGGTTTTCTTCCTCTGCAAAATCCACAAAGCCAATTTTAGGACGCATAGAGCCGTCAGCGTTCTTGATGCCGTAGAGCTTGGTCATAGCTGGCAGTTCGACGTACTTCTGACCTTTCGGCTTGTTGACTGGTTTTCCACTCGCTGTTGACCAGACTACATCTTCAAAAGTGATTTTTCGGCCGAAGCCGTTCGCTTGTTTTCCAGATTCTTCAGCCGAGCTGACTTGTTCGCCTTTACCTCGACCTACCAAAGCTGTGAAAATATTGGTTCGTTCGACTTCTTGGAGGATTTGTAGGGCATTATGACCATAAACCACACGCTTACCAATCGCTTGACCAATCTTTCTCTTAAAATCGATGTAACGAGCGCCAATTTTGTTCCCGTTCATTTCAACGAAAAATTGCATCTCTAAGTCCCAGACTTCACATACTTTCTTGAGTGCATCAAAGACAGAAATGTAATAAAAGTTGGTGCTGTGCGGGGTCGTCTCTCCAACAAAACGAGCTTGCCAGTTTGTGCCAGATAGCAGATCATTGATAACTTCTCTAGCTAGAGCGTTTTGAGGGCGCTTGTCGAAAACCGGAGATTTTCTCAGTTCTTCAATTCCCGACTGGACGCCGATTAACGTTGTTAAATTTTCTGATGATTTTTGAGCAACATAAAAATAGTGGAATGTGTGAGCATCTTCCATGGTCTGAATGGCCATGTATTCCACTTTTTCCAACTCATCATCGTTCAGAGCTTTCATCTCAACAGTCAATCGGTCAGACACATAGCGTTCTTTAGTCAGAGAGTATTTTTGGAGGGCGGTCTTAATAGCCGGTTTTCTGATGATTTTGATCAGCTTCTCGTCTTTATCGAACAAATAAATCATGCTCGCTCATCCCTCCAAACTACTTTTTTTACGCTAGCATTTTTAGATGTGATAGTATCGCCATTTTTGACAGTAAACTGTTCAAGCGGACTAAATCGGTCAAGCTCGCTGAGAATGCTCCTGCCGTTATAAGTAGCAGTTACTTCTTCTTGACCAAAAGTCACAATTATGTCCTTTCCAGCTACATACGAGCCAGAAAAAGATAATACTTTCGTGCCGTTGATGATTTGTACTTGGTTCACTGTTCCGGTCGGTGTGACTGTGATGGATTCGGGCAGCACTTCCAAGGCATCCGATAAAGTAACAGGCCCGGTTGAATTTTGAGCCTGTTTTTTCTTATAGCCGTCTGGTACAAGGATGGTAAACTTACTGATGATAGACAAGCTTTTTTCCTCGATAGCATCAGCTCCGCTGAAATAGCCGTAGTAGACATACTCAGGTTCGTCTTTAAAAGTGATTTCGAGAAAACCGCTACTTGCATGGGTCCGCAAAATTTTATTCAATTTCGCGAATTTATCACGCATTTTGGAGCTGGTATCAGCTTCAAGCTTGTACTTAATTTCAAGTTGACGCTCATCGTCTGAAACATCCTCTACCCAAACGCCACGCCGCCCTGGAACTGAGGTTTTTTTGATTGTTTGACCAAGTAAACCTCTTCCTGTTACCGTCAAATGACGATAGCCCTCAACCAATTGATTGAGAGGCACGCCATTGATGGACATATTGTCACTAGGCTCGAAAACCGTGATATTATTATTTTTTTCTAATTTTGAATAACCATACATAGCTTTCTCCTTCCTAGTAACTGTCCAAAATCAATTCCATTTCTTGTGCATTCGTGATATCTTCAGTAAATGTGCGATAGGCTATATTCCCCATTTTCAGCACGATTTCTGCCGCTTGTTGTCCAACGGTTAGTGTGCCGCCATCAAAGGATACAGATGGGTCGTAGGCTGTCAAACGCCCTAATTCGCCATCAACTGCGCCAAGCTCGCTTTGCAAGTTACCAGCGATGTCTTTGCCAGCAAAAGCATCGATAGCTCCTTGAGCCATGTTTCCGACTGTTTTTGCGACTTGGCCAGCTTTATTATTAACACCGATGATAAATCCTTCGTCTGTGTAGATACCAAATTGCTTAAACACTCGGGAAGGTGAGTGAATGCCTAAAAGGCCTTTCGCCCAGTCTATGGCACCTCTTACCGCACCGCCGACCGCGTCTATCAACGCTCCTGCTGCATTTCTAACCCCGTTAACAAATCCCATGATAAGGTCTCTACCAACACTTATTGCGCTACTGATAAAGTTTCTCGCAGCATTCACTGCGTTGTCAAAGCCACTTCTGACAGCTGATACAATCCTTGGCCCGGCATTCGTAACCGTGCTTACCAGATTGTTCCAGCCGTTTGTTACAGTGGATTTAATGTTTTCAGTGGCATTTGAAACGGTTGATTTCGCATTATTCCAAGCGTTCAGGATAGTATTTTTGATATTATCTAAAACGCCTGTGAGGAACGAAACAATCCCATTCCAAATCGATTCAACAATCGCCTTGATACCGTCCAGTGCAGCGTTGATAGTGGTTTTGATAAATTCCCAAGCTGCACTAGCTGCCGACTTGATTCCGTCCCAAATTCCTGATAAGAAAGTGACAATAGCATTCCAGATTTCGCCTGTTTTGGTCTGGATAATCTCCCAAGCATTTGAAATAGCTTGTTTGATGAGATCAAAATTGCCAGTCACCAAGCCTACGATAGTCAAAAGGATTGCTGCGAAGACCGCTTTTATAATTTCCCAAGTGGATGACCAGATTGTGCTTATGAGGTCGAGGACGCTTTGGATATATCCCCAAATAGTAGTTAACACAGACATAATCGTTGTAGAAATAGCATTCCAGACGGTACTCACTACCGTTGAAATGGCCGTCCAAATGCTGTCCCACGTCGTTTGAATGCTGGTCATAATGCTCTGGATTGTCTCCCAGACTGCCATAACAGCATTCCCGACCGTTGTCTTAATAGCTTCCCAGATCGGGGTCACAACCGACATGATAGCGTTCCAGATAGCATCCCAAATTGATTGCAAGAAAGCCATGCCTGCTTGTAGGACTTGAACTAGCCCGTCCAAAGCTACTTTTACCAGCGATTTGATACCTTCCCAAATCGTTCCAGCCACTCCTTTAAGAGTCTCCCACGCTCCGGACCAGTCTCCATTCATGATCTGCATTACAGCCTTAATGATGCCTAATACAACATTTAGAGCAGTCTGGATAACGGTTTTAATCACATCCCAAGCGGTCTTTACGATAGTAACGATGAGATTCCACGCCGTTTCAATGATTGGCGCCAAAACATTCATGACCGTCTCGACCGCTTCTTTTATAGCGTTCCAGACTGTTCTTGTCGTGGATAAAATTAAATCTTGGTTTTCGTTCCACCACGAAACCAGCTGACCGAATAATTCCATGACAAAAGACACCACAGCCTCAATCGCTGAGCTAATCGCCGTCTTGATAGCTTCCCAAGCAGCATTTACCTTGTTTCGAAACTCCTCACTGGTGTTGTAGACACCAACAAGGACAGCAATCAAACCAGCTATAATAGCCACAACAGCTAGAAAAGGTGCGCCCAAGGCTGACACTGCACCTACTAATTTTGCAAAGGCGAGGCTTAAGGCGCTCCCTCCGCTGTTTAGCAAAGCGAACCAGCTACTTACTTTAGCAAACACACCTCCGATCGTTGTTGCAATCGAGATGACCTTTCCTATTCCAGCGACAAGGCCGCCTAAGACCGTCAAAACAGGCCCTGCGGCCACTATGACGGCTCCAAGCCACTTTTGCCAAGGCGCTAGCGGTAAATTATCCCAAATTGTCCCAAGGACCCGTACCACATTGCCTTTAAATGTGAGGACAGTTTCTTTCAAGCTTTCCATCAACGCTTTGATGTCCGCTTCGTTGTTTCCGAGACCTGCCACAAGGTTCTGAGCTGCCGCTTTCATCGCTGCAAACGAGCCTGATACGGTCTCGCTGGCCTCTTTGGCGGTTGTTCCAGTAATTCCAAGGCGATCCTGAGTAATTCCGATAGCTTCAATCAAGGTATGGAAAGGGATGTCTTTGACATTTTCGGCCGTTGCTTCGAATTCGCCGTTTAACACACCCGATTCGTTGACCAGACGGGCCATTTCGCTAGCGGTTCCCCCATAGCCTAGCTTTAGGTTGTCCAGCATCGTGTAATTATCCTTAGCAAATCCTTGATAAGCGTTTTGGATATCAGTCATACTTGTGCCCATTTTGTTTGCATTGTCTGCCATCTGTATGATGGCTTTGTCTGCATATTGAGCAGCCTTGGCAGTATCCCCTCCTAGACCTTGCAACAAGGTTGCCGAGAAGGATGTGACCTGCTCCATGTAAGAGTTAGCCGAAACTCCAGCCGTTTTAAAGGCCTTATTGGCATTTTCAATGACGTTGGTGCCATCATTGGCCATTGTTTGATACAATTTTCTGGCTTCTTCTCGGGTCATCCCGTACTCTTTTGCAAGATTGTTTACGCTTGTTCCGTTTTGCTTAAAGAGTGTCTGAACACCTCCCAAGCTTTGCTCGAGGTCTGCGAAAGATTTAACGACACCTCCGACCGCTCCAACGACTGGAGCAGTGAAGCCGGCAGTCATCCCAGCACCGACCTTCATCATAGAACCACCAATAGCGCTCAAGCTACCGCTTATTTTGTCAAAGCTTGAGCCAGACTGATTTTGGAGGCTTTGAAGAGACATCTTAGCCTCTTTAAGACCATTCGCGAAGTCTGATACATTCGCTTTTAAAATCGCAGTGACATCAAATGTTGCTCCCATCAAAGACCTCCTTTCCCATCATGATTGAGTCTCCTATTACGATCTGCCATCGTAATACCTTTATTGACTTTTTTATCCTCGGTCTGGAAAATTCTTTCAAATTCTTCTTTCCGATTGTAAAAATCGTCAAAGGTTTTAAATGCAGATCTGACGCTCTTGCCGCTACCTTTCGTAGCTTGAACTCGTTGGTTCATCCAAGCTTGGATTGCTGCGTTATATCGCTTATCTTCCTGTTGTATCGCATAAGCTAGATTGTAAATCTCGAACTCAACAAGCGTTGTTCTGGCCGCTTCTAAAAAGCTCATTCCATGCCTTGCAATCAGCAAAGCGATAGCCTCGTCATATCCAAAATTTGAACCCGAAGCCCCTTCTACTCTGCTAGGTTCATTGCTTTTTTGAGCAGGGGTGACGCTTTTAACTCCGCAACAATCTCTTTGATTGTTTCGTCGTATTTGTCATTGATGATCAAGCCTTCCAAAAACGCTTCAATGCCTTCGTTGCTTGGCTTTTTGCCTTCTGTAACCGTTCCGGCCTTGATGATGTCCACAAAGGCCATTGGATCATTGAGGGCTTGCCCGGCATTAAAGAGAGTCATTGCTCCGTAGCCTGTTTTCATCCCTTCCAATTCTGCGGAATGGAGTCGGTTCATTTCGCGCAAAAATCCAAGACCAAATCGCAAAGTATAGTCACGTCCGTCGATGTGTAAAATCATATTTTCTCCTCTTTCAAAAAAATAAAAGGGGTGTTTAACCCCTTTAAGAATTATTAGACAGAACGACCTGCAGCAGTCGTTTCTTTGGCAAGCGTATGGTAGTCGTACTGCGCTGTTTCGACAGCTTTCTTTTGAGAGGCTGTCAGCGAGTCGGTGTGAATGACGCCGTTTCCGTCAATTGCCATTTCGTAAGATAATTCAATCTTGTCATCAGCAGGAGCGGAAAGTTCAAAGCTCTTGAAGTATCCTTGGTAGTATTCCACGTCGTAGATTTCTTTTCCACCAGATTGGCGCACACTGCCAATGTCCACGACCCAACATTCGATTTTTTCGTTGTTCATGAACCATTTTCGCATTTCCTTCCACATGTTGACCGTGTCACCGTCTTCGCGGTAAGCAAGCGATTTAAACTCACCACTTGTTTCACCGTCGGAAATCGAATTTACTACGCCGTCCTTGGTCTTGGTACTTTCAATCTCTTTTTCTGGATTGATTGTTAATTCGACCTGAAAGCGGACTTTTCCAGCGTCCTGCTTCGCTTGGTCTTTTAATCGTCGGAAAAAGACTACGTAGTCTTTTCCTAGCACTAATTCTGCCATTTATATCTCCTTCTTTGTGTAATTAAAAGTAATGTCCAGCACAATGTGTAGCAAAGGCTGGACGTCTGTGTTATCTGATATGACTTGTTTTTCGGTCGAAAGGTGAGCTAGCTTATGCTCGTGTCCATCTTTCAACAGCTTCACTGCTCCTTCTAAATAAGCTGAAATCTTATCTAAACGAGCCCTGTGCTCTCTTAAACCGTATAGATGGATTGTCTGCCTTACTGTCCCTAAGACATCGTTATTTGGGATGTCAGAGCCGTTGCTCTCTCCCAAATAAACAAAAGGATATTTAGTCTCAGCATCTGGTAAGTAGTCGTATGTATCGACTCTTACGCTGCAGATTGAGAATAAGTTCCTGAATACATCATGATTTGGGGTCACCTGAACGCTCCTTTCATCACTTTTGTCATGTCCTTTTGAAATTCGGGCTGGATTTGCTCCAGCATGGGACGAAAATGGGGCTTGCCAGGCTGAAATCGGGTACCGTATTCTTGGTAACCATCGTAACCCGCTTCTCCGTGGATATGAGCTTCCATACCAGGGTAAGAGGTTGTGATATGGTCTTCCAAAAACCCCGTATCCTCGGGTGCTAGATCTCTAGCGATTCTCTTCCCTTTTTCACCATTGTTTTTCAAAACCTGCAAAGACTGCTCGACTGCTTTCGGATGGGCGTTACTAATGGTAGCAGTCAATTTTTCTATGCCTTGCCATTTAATTCCCATACTAACCACCTACCTTTTTGAGTCTGACGGCCCCTTTAATCGGGGCATCTATCTGATCCATAGGGGCATATTTGCTACCGTCATAAATTGCGGTAGCAAAAGGCTTCTGTTCTTGTTGAAAACGACAAATCATGACCGTATCGGTCTGATTTCCGTAGTCTTTAAAGACTCTTGCTTGACGAATGAAATTAATCAGGCAGGGCACGACTTCTTCTTGACCTTCAGCAGCCTCATAGCTATCCGTTTCTGGATTGTATTTTGGCGTTTCAACCCCTCTAATAAGGGTGATTCGGTGCGGTGTTTTCATAAAAATACCACCTTTCCCCTCTCTCTTAGAGAGCCATCAAGACCAAAATCTTTGTTTAAAATGGCCATATAAGGCTTAAACAGGTTATCCCAATCTTGATAAGTTACTGAGTAACCATCCACGGTCTCAGAAGCTACACCCTCGGACCCTTTACGTCCATAAAGCTTATAAACAACATTTTCAATCATGAAATTGTACTTCTGATCAATCTCTGTTGTTCCTGTCAAGCTTTTAAAATAGCTTTCGGCATCTTCGACTAGGTCTTGCAACAAGTCATTTTCTTTTGTGTCGTCGGGAGCAATACCCAGCCGACGCTTAATTTTGGCTAGCTGAGTATTTTCCATAGCTATTCTCCCTCAGCGCCTTCGAGTAGGGTTTTTAATTCGTCCTTGGTGGCACGAGAACCATACTTGATGCCTAGCTCATCAAGTTTAGCCTTGAGTTCTTTCACGCTTGGATCAGGTTCAGCTTCAGGAGCTGTTTCTTCTGCAGGGATTGCTTCTCCCTCAGCGCCTTCGAGGGCGATAACTCCTTTTTCAAGCAGCTCCTTGATTCGATTATCAGACACAGTCAAGTCTGCGCGTGGATAAACTTCGCCCGCTTCGTACAAGCGGTCATTGTCCTTTGTATCGATAATGTTCGTGGTTACAATATAAGTCATTTACAAACTCCTTTCTTAAACGTTAGCAGCGTCTGTTAATTTAGCAAATGCATCTGTCTTCGTGATCATGACTGCGATATCCATTGTGGCACGGATGGCGATCATTTCTTGCTCGAACAAGTTGACAGGGGTTCCGTCTGCATTCTGGATTGTTGAGATTTGGCCTTCTTCTGAAATCTTATAGTTGATGTTGTAAGGCACACCATAGATGAGATTGTCAAAGTTACCAGCGAGCAAGTCGCCTTTTTTGAAATTCTTAGACTTCATGTCCACGGTCACGATACCATCAAGCTTGTTGTTTTCTTTGTCGTAAATCGTCTTCTTGTCGCCGTCACGAGCTTCACGAAGAGCTGAACGGTTTGATACACGAGAGACGAAAGCATTGATTTCAACGTCGCTGTCCAGCAACTTGTCTTCAAGCTTCAGAATATTTTCAAAGTTGATTGGACCACCAATAACCTTGTTTGCGTCTTTGGCAGCTTTCGCGACCGAATTAGCAAATGGCGTTTCATGGCCAAGTAGACCAGCTTCATCAATCTTGGTATAAAATGCTTCAACGATCTGAGGTTTCATGTCGTTGAAGAATTTCTCCCAAGTGTAATTCAGCGCCTCGCGAGAAGCAAGAAGGATGATACCGAGCTTGTGGGCTTTCAGCTTAACAGGAATCACTTCTGGCTTATCTGTCTTGATTTTTTCAGTTTCATTCACCCAGTAAGCAGAAACCCCGTCCGTTTGAACGTAGACTGTTTTTTCTTGCTCGCCGTCCATTTCGTGGTATTTGCCAAGCTGCATCACGAGCGAGTTCTTAGAGACCTCTTTCATGATGATGTCTGTAAATTTCTTGTGAAAAGTTCCGTCTTTTTTCTCAGAAACCAGAACTTTCTCAGGATTAAAAGTTTGTACTGTCATTTATTTCTCCTTTTTTCAGATAATGCGTGAGTCGCGGAAGATTTCTCCGGGACTTTTCGAGTCCGAACTACCAAACGATGATGAAACACCCGGTGGTTCAGATTGAGTGTATTCAGCTTTGATTTCGCTGATGATGCTTTCAAAGTCAGCAATTGCCTGTAAAGTGCCGTCTGCGGTATCTTTGACCACGAAAGAGAGCACCTTTTCATTTACTGGCAATTTTCGGCTGGAAAGCGTCTTGATAGCTTCGTCTGTCAATTCTCGCTTGGTTTGCTCTTTCTCCAAACTAGCGATTTTATCTAGCAAAGCCTGTTTTTCGGCCTCAGCCACTTGTCGGCGGTATTCCTCAAGCTCTTTTCCAGACAGTTCATTCTCTGCCTTGTACTGCTCAAGAGCCTTAGAAATCGCTTCTTGTGTTGATTGAGCGTGCTTTTCCTCCGCTTGCTTCAAACGGCGTTGCATTTCAGCAAGTGAGACCATCTTTTCAGCTTCTGGTTTTGGCTCTGCAGCGCCTTCTCCGTTGCCTGAAGCTTCAGGATCTCCTTGAGGCTCTCCGCCTTCGGCAAAAAATTGAAGATTGCGCAAGTTCATGCGCAACATGGATTTGTATTCTGCCATTTTTGGCTCCTTTCTTTACGCTTTTACGGGCAACCTCCCCGAACTCATGCAGCCTTTAACGTCTTCAGCACGGTTTGGACAAGCAAAAAACCGTACGGGATTCCATACGGCTAGGTTTCTATAAGGATAACTTCACAAGCCACCACAGAAATTCTTTTTACTTCTAATTCACAATCAAGGAAATCGCACGGATAACCTCCGTCTAAATATTCATTGTTGTGACACACAGAAACATAAGCTTCTTCATCAATTGCTTCACAAAGTTCTTTAACTTTCATTTTCTACACCTTTTCTGAATATCAAAAAACCGCATCGAATTCGACACGGTTTATAGTGATTTATAGCGGTTTATAGCGGTTTATACCTACTTTCTACCAAACCAATTTGATTTCTTTGGCTTGGTAAACGAAACGACAGCTTTATCCAAATCAAGCTTCATTTTCTCGTTGGCAGCTTCCAGCTTGTCAAAGCGCTCATTTGTTACTTGAGTATTTTGTGAGCTGATTTTCTCCATATTTTAAACAATCTTCCAAAGTTGCTTATTTTGTTCGAGTAAGAGCACAATAGCATTTCCTGCTATTCGCAAAGAGTTTTCTAGCTCACGTTTCTTTTTGATACGTTTGTTCATGGGTTCCTCCTATTTTCTGGATATAAAAAAGCACTTAGATTTCTCTAAGCGCTCGATTGTTTAGTAAGCAAAGTTTAATTTTGATTTTATATCTTGATAAAGTTTTAAGATTTCAGGAGGAGTATCTTCACGGAAGATAAACTGTTTCTTTCCTGAAATAGTTTTATCGCCGACAATCCAGTGGCGGATTTGTTTTGTAAAAATCAAAACTTCTTTGCTAGGCATAGCCATTACTTCCATGATAGAACCTCAACACTTTATCGGCTAGATTATCACCTTTATCCAAAAACGCCTGAACCGTCAATCTACAAAATCACTAGTTCTTTCCCATCTACATTAGAAACTCCATCAAATAAAACAGAAAGAATATTACGTGAATTTTTTCCAGAAGTCATCGCAACAAGAGCATCTTTAAATATATGACCATCAACGGAAATTTTAGAATTATTCTTAAAATCATCAGGAAGATTTTCTTCCAAAGTCAACACCAACCTACGACCAAATTTTTTAGAACTTAAAATTTTCATTTGTTAACCTCTCGATTTCTTTTTCATAGTATTTTATATCCTTGCGGACGCTATCGATTTCTATTTTAGGGAGTTTATATCGATCTCTTTCTTCGATTGACTTTCTCTTGGCGTTCAATTCATTTATCGCAACACTTAAAGCTGTACCATCATTTTCATTTCTTAAATATTGTTCAGCATGCTCCAACTCCTCAATGAGAGCAGAAATAGAAATTTCGTCTCTCTTTAAAATTGTATACGCATCTAAAGTAAGAGCTTCTGCTTTTTTCTCATCAAGGTATTCAATAGCATCTTCATCAGAAATAAATACTCCGCCTCTTTTTCTAAATTTCCTAGACAAACGATTTATCTGTTCCTGAGAGGCTCTTGACATTTTGGACTGATCAATTACTTTTTTACGATACATACCTTCCATATACTGATTATACACTTTTTCATCATCATTTTCAATAGTAGTATCCCAAAGTTCATACTCATCAAGCGTACTTCCACCTTCTTTATAGTCCATTTTGATATGCCCATAAGCTGAACACCGACAGTTTGGGTGCATCGGAAACATATTCACGCCTTTTTCAACTTTGTCGATCGGGATAGCCTTTTGGTCAAGTGGACCACAAATATCACAAGCGCCCGGCTCAGCTACGAAAATCATGTGCGTAAAGCCATTTTCTTTTAGCATAGCAAGCTGAGTATCTGCATTTATCCTGGCTATTTCAGTTTTGAGCAAGCGCTGCGCATTCGCTTTGCTCGTCTCGTACTTCTTAGCCAAGCGACCCATTTCCTGCTTGTAGCCCATCATATCCGTAAAAATACGGCCGAGAGTGCTTGAAACCTCTCCTTGCAAGTTCACTTGCAGACCTTTAGAACCCCAAATACGACTCGAAAATTTCTGTCCGTAGAAATCAGCACCTAAAACGCTCTGCATTCGCTTTTTCGCTCCGCTGGATGAAATACCCAAGATGCCAGCTTGACGCTTGTATTCAGCTAAAAATTCGTCCCTACGAGCCTTATCAAAGACCTCGTTTACATCTGAGGTCAAATTATGCATCTCAAGGGCTAATTCAGCCTTCAGGAGCTCCAGTCTGCTGACCTTCATTTTCAAATTGTAGGTCCTGAGCCAAGAGTTAGTCTTGGGGCTAAAATCTTTCTCTTTCACCGCTTTTTCAGCCTTCTTGGCAAACTTCTCAACGTCAAATTTAGAAGCCTTTTTCATCGCTTCTTGCTTGGTTAGACCCTCTTTTTTAGCATAAGCCAGATAAAATCTATCTATTTCGGACTGCATGCGGTCATAGGACTCCTGATAAATACGAGCAAGAACCTTATCTCTGTCTATATCCCGTTTTATCAACTCAGCCTGCGCCTGACGCTCAGCGTTGTAGCGTTGGTTACTAATCTTCTGCTTGCTTACCATCTGACTTACCTATAATCTGGCTAATCTCGCTGTCGCTAGCTCCATTTTCTTTCAAAATGCGTGCTTGCTCTGTCTTGTAGTCAGTGAAGCTGGCGCTGTTCATCAAGGTTTCTTGTGATAGATTGCCGCCCGCCTCAATGTATGCCTTGATTTCCGTCCAGACATCTTGTGGGATGTTAGGGTGGAATGTGAAAGTTAGCTTGTTAGCTTCGATTGCAGGCTTGTTGATTGCCTTGTGGATGTTACTAATGAGCTCGTATCTACGACGCAAAGCCTTAGTAAAATAAGCTTCTTTGTCTTTTCGGACTTGCTCAAGACCAATCATCTTGTAAAGCAAAGCAATACCAGACTGCGTCGAATTAAAGCGGTCATCTTCAAGATTCGGAATACGACTAAAGCGGTGAATATCATTCGCCAAACGATTTTTATAGGCTTCTGTGCCCTGCACGTCGTATTGCTTGTAGATATACCCAGCATCTGCGCTGGTTTGCTGCCCGTTTGTGCTTACTCCTGTCTGAAGCAGCAGCGTGTTAGCTTCTTTCATCTTCGCAGCGTTCTCAGCACTCATTCCGATAGCTTCTAAGTCACCTTTAATCAAAAGCAAAGCATCATTAAGGTCGCTCATGTAATTCGCAGTATCAGATTGTCCTGCGTCGTATGCGTCGATCAAAGAAATTTCGCTCTCATAATCACCCATTCTAAAGCGATTGTTCCACCATTCGACGACCGGCACATCCTTGTATTCGTGCTTCTTCTCGGATTCGACAATCAAATTGATCGAATTGACCGAAAACGGCTTATAAGAAATGATTCGATCTTTTGTGTAAACAGTAGCAGAGACCTTATCTGCGAAAATAGGCAGATGCACCGCGGCGATAATGTTCTGCTCGACCGTCAGATCACGAATAACAAACATTTCAAGTGGGCTGATCAAAACAACCCTGTCCACATTATCTTTATCCCTGAAATGATACTCAAAGGCTCGACCATAAACTGAAGCATCAAAAGCAAGATCACTATTCAGAGAATTGATATCGTTTTGCCACTCGATTTCTTCTATGACCTTCAACTGCTCTTCTTCTGCGCCTTCTAAGATGCCTATCGTGACTGGATTCCCGATGACGTAGCTTGTAGTGAAGCTCGAGATATAGCCACCCCATTTGTGGCGCACCCGGTAATCTGCTTTTTCTTTGTCTAACCGTCTACTGCCAGCCAAAATACTGTAATTATCGCCTTGTGCGTAAGAAGCAAGCACTCGCAACCTTTTTCTTTGAAGATTAAAAAACGTTTCGACCATATCCCGAAACGCCTTTTTGCCATTTTCTGTTGTCAAGAGCTCATCGCTTGAGACATGCCTAAACTGCTCATTTGACAAGCTGTCAAAACGCAAGCTATCCGACCTTGCTTTAGTAACAGTATCTATTCCGTGCTCAAATTCGTTTACTTTATCCACATTTTACCTCCTGAACATCTTATTGATGCTGCTGATTGTCTTGTTGACATCCAAGTCTTTCTTCACTTGGAAAATCCTATCTTGCAAAGCATATCTAATCGCATCAATGCAGTGATTGTAGCTATCAACTGGCTCATTGATGTACTCATTTGTCTTCTTGTCCTTTTTCCAAGTATAATTTTCAAGTTCTTCGATCAGCTTGACGCATCTTTCATCGACTACCCAATCGTATTGCAAGAGATACTGGATCCCTTGCATGACAGAGCCGGGGCCTTTCTGCACGTCAATGACCCGAGAAATTCCAAGATTTCGCAATTCCTGATTCGATTTCTTTTCTGCTGAATCTGCACGAATGATTTCTTTGGCATACCCAAGGGCCTTAATACTTTCTGCAATCTTGTCATTTGTCAAATTCTTTCTAACAAATTCTTCGACCACATAAAGCTTTCTGTTTGCATCATCAATCCTGATGTGCATCAAAGCTGACGGGTCGTTGATAAAGCCGTAGTCAAGACCAAAATAAGCCGGCAGATGCGCCAGCTCGTCTTTATTAAGTAGTCGTTTCTCGTATTTTGGAAAAACTAGCTTGTCCAATGTCGCGAACTCACCCAGAGCGTAAATCTTGTAGTACGCTTCGTTTCTGTTGGCCAGTTCCTCGATATTTTCAATCGTGACCTGATCCAAAAACCGATTATCTTTGTATGATGTATGATAAACGACTGTATTTTTGGGTTTCTTAACAAAAAAAGCGTTGTAGGTCCAGTTCACTTTTGAAACCGGATTAAACATCAAGAAGATCTGCTTCTGCTTGTGCTTTTTGTCCCGAAGACGCAAAGTCAGCTGCGTGTAATCGTCTAGCGTGAACTCAGAAGCTTCTTCCATAACCACGTCAGACACACCCTTGATTGACTTGATTTTCTCTGGGTTGTCCAGCCCTTTGAAGATGAACTGTGCTCCGTTAGGCAGCTCAATCCGATAAGCCGAATTATTAACCTTGCATTTGTCGAGTAACTGCCAATTATCCAAACACTGTTTTACATCCTCGAAGATTGAATCGTAGACTGTTGAGCCGACTTTCCGCAGAAAAAGGATCTTGCGTGGATATTTCCAATCTTGACAAGCTTTAAAGACTACCTTTTGGATAACGCCGTGGCTCTTTCCGCTTGAAGCTCCACCATAGTGAACTTCAGTAAAAGTAGAGTAGTCATTGAGCTTGTCGTAGATATGCTTGTTAAACACTCGGCTAGGATATTGAATGACAATATTGATTTTAGGCCTAGTCTTCGTCAGCATCCCAATCACCTACTTTAATTTCGATAGTATGTTTATGAGTGATATCATTCTCAAGCAAGTTCTCTTCACGTTTATTTTTCAGCTGCAACGCTCTGATGCGCTCTTTCTGTTCTTTCTTATCGAGAGTGTCCTTAGCATCTGTCGTTGTCAACTTACTAATCTGTTCAAAAGCTCGGACATTGCCCTTCATAGCCTTTTGCATCATGACCATAACTAGAGCCATTTCGTTAGTTGAGTCAAAGCCCAACTCTTCAAGTTGTTTTTTCACGTTTGGGCTTGCAACTTCGGCTTGTAGAATCGTTTCAAAAGCCTTTTTTAGGTTTGCTTTTTTTCGTCGAGCTTTGCCTGAAGCAATCCCACCTTTTGAGCCATTTTCTCTAGCTTCGCTCTTGCTTCGTTTGTTAGCAGGTATCAAGTTCTGCTCATTAGCCATCGCCTCACTTCCTTACTTTTTTAAAAAATTTCAACTCACTTTCTCAGCGGTAAGTCCCGTCTCTTCTTCCCAACGTCTAATTGTTCTTGCAACATACACCGGGTCAAGTTCCATACCGTAATAGATACGTTCTGACTTTTCACATACCATGAGAGTAGAACCACCACCGTTAAAACTATCAAGGACTCTGTCGCCTTTCTTGCTGGAGTTTAAAACACACCTAGCAATCAACTTCAAAGGTTTCATGGTTGGGTGAATGTCGTTTCTGACCGGCTTATCTTCGTAGAAAATTGTTGTCGGACTTGCATCTTGCATGGTCTTGATATAAGAGATTAACTCGCTCTTAGACATATCTTTCAGATTTTCTTCATCTTCCTCGATGACGGTTGCTAGCGAGCGATTATCTACAAAATAGTGACTCGCTCCATCTTTCCAGCCATATAGGCAGGGTTCATGTTTCCATTGATAGTCTTGACGACCTAACACAATAGCATTCTTGACCCAGATAATGGACTGTTTCAGTAGCCAACCTGTCTCTTTGACTGCCGCTCTGAAATTTAAACCTTCCGCATCTGCGTGCCAAATATAAAATGCTCCGCCTGGTTTTAGGTGGTTATTTGCGACCGCGAATGCGTCTCTTAAAAATTGCCTGAAACTGACATCATCCATGCTATCGTTTAGGATTGTCATAGCTTCCTCGGTTCCGCCCTGATAGGCCACGTTGTATGGTGGGTCGGTTACATAGAGGTCAATTGTTTCTCCATCGATTAGTTGAGCCATGTCCTCTGCTGATGTACTATCGCCACACATTAAACGATGACGTCCTAATTGGAAGATGTCTCCACGTTCAACGCCTGTTTCTTCCTCTTGAGAAAATTCTCTGGCTTCTTCTGGATCCTCAGACTCTTCAAAGTCATCCAAAGAGTAATCAATATCCTCAAACCCAAACATAGTCATATCCAAACCTTCTACACTTTCAAGTTCGGCATAGAGCAGCTCAGTATCCCATTCTGCGATTTCGCCTACTTTGTTATCAGCAAGCCTAAATGCTTTTATTTGTTCTTCAGAAAGGTCATCAGCAATAATGACTGGTACTGTTTCAAGTCCTAGAAATTTTGCAGCCTTGTGCCTTGTATGCCCGTTTATAATTTCTCCGTCTTTGGTTGCTATAATTGGAACCTTGAAGCCGAATTCTCTGATTGAATTGGCAACAGGTTCTACCGCTTTTTCATTGTTTCTGGGATTATTCTTGTAAGGAGTTAACCAACTTAAAGGCTTGTCAATGATTTTCAATTTTTCCTCCGAAACCAAAAAACACACATCATAAAGATATGTGCCTTTCGGGTTATATAGTCCTTTGACTTTGTTTTTTACAGCCAATTCTGTAAAAATTGGAACAACAGGATTCGAACCTGTGACGTCTCAATTCCCTAAACAGGACTTAATCCGTCTACCATATAT
>ERZ773076.440-NODE-440-length-21308-cov-4.267915_pt1 | contig 21308 bp, 19 predicted proteins | sample MGYA00580613_ERZ773076 | MGnify/ENA primary metagenome ERZ773076 (study PRJEB29015, sample SAMEA2738005) | human oral metagenome | biome: human oral; feature: human-associated habitat; material: dental | place: China | collected 2057 ...
GCACGCACAATCCCCGACGCATCCGCCTCCTCCCGCCATGCGGAAATTGGTCTGCCGTCAACGCAGAGCGTCGGTGCAATCTCCGCCAGCGGAACGAGCACAAAGGCGCGCTCCGTCAGATAGGGATGCGGCAAGGTCAGCACATCGTCCGAGGTCGTCACTCCATCAACGTGCAGGAGATCGAGATCGATCGTCCGTGCCCCCCAGTGTTCGCACCGCACGCGGCCGAGCTCCCGCTCGATACGCTGCATCTCTCCGAGCAGAGAGTGCGGCGCACCGGCAAAGGAAACACACGCTGCAGCATTGAGAAAAGGCGGCTGATCGATCTTTCCCCATGGCGGTGTTTCATAAAATGAAGATACGCAGTCGATTTGAACGAATGAAAGCTCTGCCAGAGCCCGCAGCGCCGCACGCATTGTCTCTCCGCGCGCGCCGAGATTTGCCCCAAGGCCGATGTATGCCGTCTGTTTCACGGCGCTTTCCGCTCCCGCGTGATGGATACGCCGACATCCGAGAAGATGCCCGGAATCGGTGCCTCCGGTTTATGAACGGTGATGCTGGCACCCCGAATCATCGAAAAAGAACTCAGCACCTGCTCTGCAATGTCCTCGGCAAGCGACTCAATCAGATTCTTCGGTGCGCCCTCAATCGTCCTGCGCACAATTTCATAGACCTCGGCATAGTTCACCGTTTCTGCAAGATCATCGTGCAGTCCTGCTGCGTGCAGATCGAGCAGCAGCTCCGCATCCACGACGAAGCGCTGGCGCATCTCCTTCTCGTGCGGCAGCACGCCGTGCGCTGCCGCAAAGGTCATGCCGCGCAGAAAAATCTTGTCCATATCATGCTCCCAATATCGCGTCCGTCATGCGGCACATGCGTGCAATCGGCTTCACATCGTGCACGCGCACAATGGAGGCTCCGAGCGTGATGCCCAGGACGCATGCTGCCCCCGTCGCCTCCATGCGTTCCTCGACCGGCAGATCAAGCGCCGCACTGATAAAACTCTTGCGGCTTGCCCCAAGGAGGATGGGATATTCCGTGCCGTCAAAGGAGATCAGCTCATCCATCCGCCGAAGGACATGCATATTCTGCTCCGCTGTCTTGCCGAAGCCGATCCCGGGATCGAGGATGATGTTCTCCCGTGCAAGCCCGGCCTCATCGGCAAGTACAAGCGAACGCGCAAAGAACTCCCGCATCGATGCGATGATATCCTCGCTGTATGCCGTCCCGTTCTGGTTGTGCATCACAACAACGGGCACATCCGCCTCTGCCGCCGCGCGCGCCATCTCTCCCGGCTCCTCCGCATACTGCAGGCCCCAGATATCATTCAGCAGATGCGCACCCGCATAGAGCGCCGCACGCGCCGTCTCCGCCTTGAACGTATCGACAGAAACCGGTACGGGGCACTCCGCCAGCACACTCTCGAGAAAGGGCATGAGCCGTTCGATCTCCTCGCGTGCGCCCATCGGAACGAATCCGGGGCGGCTGGACTCTGCACCGACATCGATGATGTCGGCGCCGTCACGCACCATCTCCTCCATATGGCGGAGTGCACGGTCCCGCGTGTTCCACTTCCCGCCGTCCGAAAATGAGTCCGGCGTCACATTCAGAATGCCCATGACGAGCGTCCGGCCGCCGATCGTCAGTTCCTTGCCGTCACGGAATCGATATGTTCTCTGCACTGTCCCATTCTCCTAACATCTGCCATGCCTGAAGTTCCTTTGCTTTATCTTCACGGAAAATGCCCCGGCATGCTGAGGTCGTTGTCCGTGTGCCGTGCGCGCGTTCCCCGCGCATCGTCATGCAAAGCTGGCGCGCATCGAGCACAACGAGCACGCCCTCCGCACCAAGCCCCCGTTCAATCTCGCGCGCAATGTCCTCCGTCAGGCGCTCCTGCAGCTGCGGGCGGCGCGCCATGAGATCGACCAGCTGCGTGAAGATGCCAAAGCCCGCCACGCGTCCTGCGTGCGGGCGATAGACAATATGTGCCGTACCGAAAAAGGGAAGCAGATGATGCTCGCATACCGAATGGAACGGAATCGTCCGCACGGCAACGAGCCCGTCCGTCTCCTCCGTCATCGCATTCGTCCAGAGTTTCTGCGGATCAGAGCGCAGCCCTGAAAAGAGTTCCGCATAGAGTTCCGCGGCACGCGCGGGAGTATCCTTCATGCCCTGCGCCGTGAGATCAAGCCCGACCGCCGCCAGAAACTCGCGCATTGCGTGCTCTGCACGCGCGAGGTCAATCTCTGTCTGTGCATCCGCCATATTTACTACCTCACTCTGCTTTTTCCTTGGCCCATACCGCAATCGCGGCAATATCCCGCGGCCCCGTCCGGCAGCATCCGCCGATGATACGTGCACCCGCAGCACGCCAGCGGCGGGCTGCCGCAGCAAAATTCTCTGCTGTGCCGTGCCACGTCTTATCCGATGCGTCGTAACTCTCCCCGGAGTTCGGGTAGATGACAATCGGCTTCTCCGTCTCCCGGCGGATCGCGCGGATGAGTTCCTCAACATGCTGCGGCGCTGTGCAGTTCAGTCCAATTGCCGCAGCCTCCGGAATGCTGTCCAGCCAGCGCGCACACACCGCAATCGGCGTGCCGTCGCTGATGTGTGCCGCATCGCGGCAGGAGAACGAAAACCACGCAGGGATGCAAATCTCCTTTTCGCGCAGCGCGCGCACAACAGCGCGTGCCTCGACAAGACACGGCAGGGTCTCGCAGGCGAGCAGATCGGGGTGTGCTGCAGCAAGAATCGCGAGGCGCTCCGCATGAAACGCGGTCAGCGCATCCTCGTCGATGCCGTAGTTTCCCCGATACTCAGAACCGTCAGCAAGATATGCCCCGTACGGGCCGACCGATGCCGCCACGAGCGGCGCACTTCCGCCTGCCCCGTGTTCCGCAAGATACAGATCGCGTGCCTCCTGCGCCAGGTGCACGGACGTCTGCAGGAGTGCCGTGGCTTCCTCTGCGCTGAACCCGCGTTTTTGAAATCCCTCCACGGTCGCCTGATAACTCGCACTCGTCACCACATCGGCACCGACGCGCAGATAGTCCAGGTGAACCTCGCGCACAAGATCGGGCCGCTCAAAGAGAGCCTTCGCCGACCAGAGAGCATCATTCACCGAAAAACCGCGCGCCTCGAGTTCCGTTGCAAACGCACCGTCGAGCACAATCACGTCCTGCACGGCAAGACGCTCCTCGATGACGTTCAATCCGGTCCCTCCTCCATATGGCTTTTATCCCAGTGCGGTCATTTCGCCGGCGGCTCCTTTCCGAACCACTTGCGGTAGATCTCCGCGTATTTTCCGTTCTCCTTGATCGTCTTCAGCCCTGCATTGAGCTGGCCGAGCAGTTCCGCATTGCCCTTCTTGACTGCAATGCCGAGGTCCTCCTGGTTGATCTGCGCAGGCACAACCTTTGCAATTCCCTTGCCTTTGTTCTCGACATAGTACTCATCGACAGGCGTATCATTCACAACGGCATCAACACCGCCGTTGTAGAGATCGAGAAAGGCATCTGAGATCGTGCTGAACTCGTGCAGATCGGCATTTGGAATGCCGCGTGCAGCCTCTGCGCCCGTCGAACCGATCGTCACACCGACACGCAGTCCCTCCAAATCATCAAAGCTGTTGATGCGCGTCTCATCTGCGCGGACGACCATGCTCAGCCCGGCCTTGTAGTAGGAATCCGTGAAATCCACGGTCTTGGCTCGCTCCTCATTGATCGTCATATCCGAGATGGCAATATCGAGATCCCCCGTCTGAAGCGCAGGAATCAGCCCGTCAAAATTGAGGTTCTTGATTGCAACCTCATGCCCCTGCGTCTCTGCAATCGCGCGGATGATGTCGATGTCGAAGCCGACATACTCATGCAACTTCTCATCCTGAAACCCAAACGGCGCATAACTTGCATCCGTTCCGACGCGCCAAACATTTGATGCTGTCTTCTCCCCTGTACCGCAGCCCGCAAGACCGAACACTGCAACGGCAAAAATAGTCAGCCCCAAAAGGCATCTTTTCAAATTCATACTAAACAACCCCCATTTCGTATGTTTTGCACATCTTACATGAAATGAGGGCGTCTGTCAAATGTTTTATTCAGATAAGATTGTGCGCACGCAGAGCTGCATCCAGCTTCGCCGCATTCGCAGGCTCCATCTCGGAGAGCGGCATGCGCAGGGGGCCCGCATCGTAGCCGAGGCGGCGCATGGCCGTCTTGACCGGGATCGGATTCACCTCGCAAAAGAGCGCATCGACGAGATCGGTGCATGCGATCTGCAGGCGCGCTGCCTCTGCGGCATTGCCGTCGAAATAGTTCCGGCAGATATCATGTGTGAGCTGCGGCGCGATATTTGAGAGCACAGAGATCACGCCCTGCCCGCCGAGCGAGAGAATGGGCACGATCTGATCATCGTTGCCCGAGTAGACCGCGAGCTCATCGCTGACAGCCGCACGCAGGCGCAGGATCGCCGAGAGATCGCCGCTCGCCTCCTTGACCGCGACGATGCGCGGATGCTTTGCAAGCTGCACATAGGTCTCCGTCTTGATGTTGACGCCCGTACGCGAGGGGACATTATAGAGGATCGAGGGGATATTGACGCTGTCCGCAATTGCTCTATAGTGCGCAATGAGACCGTTCTGCGTACATTTGTTGTAATACGGCGTGACAAGGAGAAGCGCATCTGCCCCGACCTCCTCCGCATACTTCGAGAGTTCAATCGCATAGGAGGTCTCATTCGAGCCTGTGCCCGCAACAACGGGAATACGCCCCTTTACCTGCTCCACAGCAAAGCGAATCGCCCCGCGGTGCTCCGCATCCGTCATCGTCGCAGACTCTCCCGTTGTGCCCGTGATAATGATGGCATCGGTCCCGCCCGCAATCTGGTCCTCAATGATGTGTCCAAGTTCCGGATAATTGATTCCTGTTTCGGTAAACGGCGTAATGACAGCAACGCCTGCGCCACGGAAAACAAGCTTTTTCATGGCAAGCTCCCCCTTCAAATTCATCTGTTCCTATTATCCCACGCACGACATGAAAAGTCAAAATTTTTATCGGATGCGTGTCAGGTACGAAGTGCGGGGCGCACCTCTCCAAAGAGCGCGGCATTCGCCCGAATTTTTTCCTCGCCGCCGAGTACGCAGCGCACGTCGGCACGCATAGCAGCCTCGACGAGCGGAGCAAGCGCACGGACATCCTCCTGACGCGCTGCAAGGATCTCCTCGCGTGCACGCTGGCGATCCTCCCATGTGATGCCGCGCAGGTAGAACGTCGCCGCGGTATCTCCCTTCATCTGCGGGGTCATCGGCGTATCCACGCCGCTCATCGTGCCGATGATGAACTTGTCCATCTCGCGGTCCGACACATCGAACGTCCGCACATAGTCCGCCGTCTCATTGAGCACGGCAAATGTCTCCGCGAGATTTGGATCGCGGTAGGAGGAGAATATCATGAAGCCGTTGCGGTTGAACTGCGTCATTGCGCCATAGGCGCCGCCCTGCACGCGGATGCGTGTCCAGAAGTAATCATAGCGGAGCAGTGTCTCAAGCACCCGCAGGACGCCTGTATAGTTGTAGCCGAGCTTGATGAAGTTCGCGCCCTTCGCCACATACTGCACGCGGCTCTGCGTCGTGAGTCCTTCGTTGCGCGCGGTTATCTCCCATGTATACGGCGCCGCTGGGAAGCTCTCTGCCGAAAGTTTTTTCTGAAAATCCGCCAGACCTGCAGCAATCTCATCATAGCCTGCCGCGGGTGCTGTGACGCTCACGATCAGACCGTTCCGATTGAATATCTGCGGCAGAATACGGGCAAACGCTTCCTGCATCTCCGCATGACGCGCAGAAAAGTCGTTCTTGAACGACGCGAGGAACTCATGGAACGGCAGCCCGCCGGTCTCGGCATAGCGTCCCGATGCCGTCAGATACGCTGCAATGCGCGAGGCAACAACCTGGTTTGCCGCACGCTGCAGGGAGAGTTCCATCCCCGTCTTTTCCTCGTCGATGAGCTCACGGATGCGCTTTGCCCCGGAGAAATCGCTCTCGGTGATCATCTCGGCGAGGAGATCAAAGAGACGCGGCAGATTCTCCTTCAGCACCTTTGCACGCAGCTTAAAACGCGGCAGGAGCGAGTCCGGCTCACCCGCGCGTGTATAGGCGACGATGTCCGCCCCGATGCCGCCCGTATAGAGGCTGCGCAGCTTCGCAAGCTCCGCATAGCTGTGCTGCGCCGTATCGACCGAGCCGAGGATCTCTGCAAGGAGATAGGCATAGGGCAGGTCCTTCTGCGCAACTGCAGCCATCGGGAAGTAAAAGTTCAGATAGACAATGCCGTTCGTCTCGATGCCGGAATAGAGCAGCTTTGTCCCTGCGAGATCACGGATCTCGAGCGGCAGCTGCTCCGCATCCTTTCGGATATCCGCACGCGTGAGGATGGGGATGGACGCAAGCGCCTCCTCCGTATCCGGCTCCTCCTGTGCCGCCTTGAGCTGCGCGCAGGAACGCATGACCTCCGCGATCTCCGCCGCGCTCATTGCCGCCTTCTTCTCTGCTAGGATCTTTGCCTGCGCAGCCTCGCGCTCCTGCCCAAGTGTCCGGCTCGGTGCAAGCGTCACGAGCGCCTCATGCGGATTCTCGAGGAAGGATGTACGGATAACCTGTTCGAAATAGCCGTCCGCAAGGCCCTCCTTGAGCGATGCCAGCACATCCTCATAACGCAGATAGTTAGCAGGTGCCCCGTCGTACAGCCATGTCTTCATCATGCGGATGCCGTAGATAAGCCCCTTCGGCGAGGTGCCGAAATCCGATTCGCGCAGACGGAACTCAAGTGTATTAAGCGAAGCCTGTACGAGTGTGTGATCGAGGCCGCCGTCCGCAAGCTGCGTCAGCGTATTCTTTACAATGCGTACGAATTCATCCGCGCGCGACATCTCCGACTTGCTGACAACAATGCTGAAGAACGGCTGGAGGATGTCGCTCTCAAAGTTGGAGTCAACATCGCGCCCAAGTCCCGCATCGATGAGCGCCTGACGGAGCGGCGCTCCCTGCATCCGCAGGAGCGCGTGATCGAGAATCTGGAGCGCCATGATGCGCTTCATATCAGACGTATCGCCGATCACCCAGTTCAGCGAGAGGAAGGAATTCTCCTCGAGTGGCTCCTCTGTTCCGATCGGATAGAAATGTTCCTTTTTGATCAGCCCCGCAAACGGCTGCTGGCGATCGATGCGCGAGGGCACGGGAATCCGGTCAAAATGCGAGAGATACGCGCGGTCGAGGTAGGCGAGCTTCTCCTCAATGTCAAGATCACCGTAGAGATAGATGTAGCTGTTTGACGGGTGATAATACCGCGCATGGAAGTCGAGGAACATCTCCTGGGTGAGATTGGGGATCGCTTCGGGATCGCCGCCCGACTCATAGCCGTAGGTTGTATCGGGATAGAGCGCGGCCATGATGCGGCTGCCAAGGAGATCGTCGGGCGCGGAGAGTGCTCCCTTCATCTCGTTGTAGACAACGCCGCTGTACCGAAGCGGCGCATCTGCATCGTCCAGCTCGTAGTGCCAGCCCTCCTGCATGAGCACCTGCGGATTCGTGCGCATCGCCGGATAGAATACGGCGTCGAGATAGACATCCATCAGATTCTGAAAGTCGCGCGCGTTGCGGCTGGCGACGGGATACATCGTCTTGTCCGGAAACGTCATCGCGTTGAGGAAGGTATTGAGCGAGCCCTTTACGAGTTCGACGAACGGCTCCTTCAGCGGGTACTTGCGTGAGCCGCAGAGCACGGAATGCTCCACGATATGCGCCACCCCTGTATCATCCACGGGCGGCGTGCGGAAGCTGATTGAAAAGACCTTGTTGTCATCTGCCGTCTCCAAAAAGAAGAGACGTGCGCCCGTCTTCTCGTGAACAAACGTATGCGCCGTCCCCTCTGCCTCCTTAACCTCCTCTGAGCGAATCCGGCGAAACCCGTGTATCACGTCATCTATCTTCATGTGCATAATCCTCCTTCGTTATTCCTGCCATTATAGCACAGAGCGTGCCATTCTCAAAACAAAAGGGATGCCGCACAAAGCTTTTCGCTTCGTACAGCATCCCTCAATATTCATACCGGAGGAAATGCCTTTGCAGGATACATCTCCCGCTCTGCGGCGTCATAGCGCCCGATGCCGAGAAAAATCCCCTCCGCATACACGCGATAGAATCCCGCGGCAAGTTCCATGCGCCGCTCCGACGTCGAAAGCCCGCTGTAAAACGCCTTGATGCGCTGCGGGTCGAGTTCATAACGGGGAAGATCAATCGCGCTGTCAGAGGGCCGCAGCGCAGCTTCCCTCACCTGCGCCAACTCCTCGAGCGTATGGGCGTCCGCAAGGGAAAATCTGCCGACACGCACGCGCAGGAGAAAGCTCATCGTTGCGGGCAAACCAATCGCTGCGCCGATATCCATGCAGAGGGAGCGAATGTACGTCCCCTTTCCGCAGTCCACATCGACGAGAATGCGCCGCCGCTCCGCATCGGCGTACAGGAGCTCCAGACGATGAATCATAACACTGCGCGCCCTCATCTCCACCTCTGTCCCCTGCCGTGCCAGGTCATAGGCACGCTGACCGCCAATCTTGATCGCTGAATACGCGGGCGGCGTCTGCCTGATCTGCCCGACAAAGCGCAGGAGTACGGCGTGCAGCTCCTCCTCCGGAGGGAGGACAGGGTGCGCGGCGGATGCGATGACATCACCGTAGACATCTCCCGTATCCGTCGCATAGCCGAATGCAATCTCCGCACGATAGGACTTGTCCGCCCCCTCCATGTACTCCACGAGACGCGCAGCCCGTCCGAGTGCAACGGGCAGGACGCCCGCCGCCGCAGGATCGAGTGTCCCCGCATGACCCACGCGCTTCTGCTTAAAAATACGCCGCACAATGTCAACGACATCGTGCGACGAAAGCCCCGTTGGTTTCAGCACATTGATGAATCCGTCCACAGCTAACGGTTCAGCTCCTCCCCAATCGCGGTGAGAATCGTCCGCTTCGCCTCATCAAAGGAGCCGTAAAGCGTGCAGCCGGCCGCGCGGATATGTCCGCCGCCGCCGAGCCCCTGCGCAATGCGCGAGACATTCGGCCCTTTCGAGCGCATGCTGACGCGATAGGTGTCCTTCTCCAGCCATTTCATGAAGAAGACGACCTGCGTTCCCTCAATCACGCGGAGTTTATCGAGCAGCCCCTCTGTCGTCGTAACCTCACGAGCCTTCTCCTCGTCGATAAAGACCGCGGCAACCCGCCCGTCGTAAAACATTTCCAGATTGCGGATCGCCTTGACCTGTGCCATCACTTCATCGTACGACTTCATCTCCATAGCAACCGCAATCTTGCTCTGCTTGACGCCGATCTCCAAAAAATCCGCAGCCGCACGCATCGTATGCGGCGTCGTATTGGAAAAGCGGAAGAACCCCGTATCCGTTGCTATACCTGTATAGAGGCAGGTTGCAATATCCAGCGTAAACGTGCCGCCCATCTGGAGAATAAGATCATGCATGATCTCGCATGTGGCGGCATCATCCGAATTCAGATAGAGAAACTCTGCTTCCTCATCATTCGTTACATGATGATCGATGTTGAGCACGTGCACCGCATCCACGGACGGCACGACTGCCCCCGTACGCTTCAGTTCGACATCGCAGACGACCAGCAGATCGGCAGTATAACGCACGCCCTCTTCCGGCCGCGCAATCGTCTCTACGCCCGGAAGGACGTTGAAGATCCGTGGGATCTCATCGTCAATGAGCACATGCGCATCCTTCCCCTGGGCACGAAGGAAGTGCATGAGGCCGAGCGTCGAACCGACGGAATCACCATCGGGCCGAATATGGGAGGTGAGAATTATAGTCTGCGCATCCTTGAGCAGCTTTGCCGCCTCATCAAGTGAGATCTTCATCCTTCCTCCTCCTTTTCTCCCGCCGGACGATCCTCATGAATCTCATTCAGCAGCCGCTGGATATGATCGCTGTAACTCAGAGAAGTATCGAGCGCAAAGCTGATCTCCGGCGTAAAGCGCAGACGAATCCGTTTGCCGATCTCGCGCCGCACAAATCCAAGCGAGCTGTTGAGCCCGTTCAGCGTATCGCGCGCCTTCTTTTCATCGCCCATGACGCTGACGTAGATCTTCGCCTCGCGCAGATCCTCTGTGCATGCGACAGACGTCACTGTCACGAAACCGATCCGCGGGTCTTTCAATTCATGGAAAATAATGTCGCTGATTTCCTGTTTCATAAGCTCCTGGAGCTTTTCAACGCGAACCTTTGCCAAGGCACGCCTCCTCTCTCTAGGAATCACTGATAAACAACGCTATACAAAGAGTACAGCCCCCTGCCCCCGTTGGAAGCAAAGAACTGCACCTCTATTTCAGATGATTTATTCCGCCGTCTCGCCGGCTTCTGCTTCTGCCGCAGCGGCCGCGGCAGCCTGCGCTTCGCGCTTTTGCTCCGCCGCCTTATTCGCCTCGGCAATAGAGGTCTCGATCTCCTCCATCGTATAGGCCTCGATGATGTCCCCTTCCGCAAAATCACGGAAGTCGACGATGGAGATGCCGCACTCATAGCCTGCGGCAACTTCCTTCACCTCGTCCTTAAAGCGGCGCAGGGAGTCGATCTCCCCGTCGAAAAGTTCGACGTTGTCGCGCAGAATACGGATCTTCGAGTTGCTGTGAATCTTGCCCTCGAGAACATAGGAACCCGCGACAAGAGCCTTGGAGAAACGCATAACCTGGCGGATCTCAACGCGCCCCTGAGTGACTTCCTTATATTTGGGCCGCAGCATGCCGCTCATCGCATCCTTCACATCGTTCAGTGCATCATAAATGACGCGATAGGTACGGATGTCCACGTCCTCCGTATCGGCAAGACGGCGCGCGTTCGCGTCCGGACGGACGTTGAACGCGATGACGATCGCCTTGGACGCGGTTGCGAGCATGATATCCGACTCACTGACCGCACCGACGCCCGAATGCACGATGTTCACGCGTACCTCGTCGTTCTTGTTGAGCCCGAGGAGCGCGGAGTTAAGAGCCTCGACGGAGCCCTGCACGTCAGCCTTGACGACGATGTTGAGGTCTTTGATGTCGCCCTGCTGGATCTGCTGGAAAAGAGCATCAAGCGTGACGCTCTTCGACTTGATGAGATCACGGCGCTGATTGCCGAGGCGGGCCTCAGCAATGGAGCGTGCCTGCTTCTCGTCGACAGCGGCGAGAATGTCGCCCGCCGCCGGTACATCGTTCAGGCCGAGAATCTCAACCGGCATCGACGGGCCAGCCTTCTTGACATTGTCCCCGCGGTCGTTGATCATCGCGCGCACATGGCCGTATGCCGTGCCGACGACAATGGAGTCGCCGATACGCAGCGTACCGCTCTGAACGAGCACGGTTGCAACGGAGCCGCGCCCCTTGTCGAGTTTCGCCTCGATGATGACGCCGCGCGCTTCGCGGTTTGGATTTGCTTTGAGTTCCTCGACCTCGGCGACGAGCAGGATGTTCTCGAGCAGGTCATCAATGCCGGTGCGCTGCTTTGCGGAAACGGGCACCATGATGGTGTCGCCGCCGTATTCCTCAGCGACCAGCCCGTACTCCATAAGTTCCTGCTTGACGCGTTCGGGGTTGGCTCCGGGCTTATCGATCTTATTGATCGCAATGATGATGGGTACCCGGGCCGATTTCGCATGGTCGATCGCCTCAATGGTCTGCGGCATAACGCCGTCGTCCGCTGCAACAACGAGAATCGCAACGTCTGTGATCTGCGCGCCGCGTGCGCGCATCGCTGTGAACGCCTCATGACCCGGCGTATCGAGGAAGACGATCTTCTTGCCTTGGCAGATGACCTGATATGCGCCGATGTGCTGGGTGATTCCGCCCGCCTCATGCGTACTGACGGAGGTGTTGCGGATGGCATCGAGCAGCGAGGTCTTGCCGTGGTCGACGTGACCCATGACAGTGACGACCGGCGGACGATCTTTGAGCGACTTCGGATCGTCCTCGACCTCCGGGATCAACGTCGGATCAACATCCGGCGGCAGTTCCTCCGTTGTCACGCCGAACTCTCCGGCGACGAGGGCCGCCGTATCGTAATCGATCTCCTGGTTGATGCTCGCCATAACGCCCATGAGCATGAGCTTCTTGATGACTTCGGTCGCCGTATAGCTCATCTTGCTCGCAAGATCCTTGACGGCAATGCTCTCGCCAACCTTGATGTGCGTCGGATGGGCGATCTCCACTTTGGGAGCTTGCTGCTTCTGGCGTTGGTTGTTGCGGCCGCGATTGTTCTTGTTGCCAAACTTGCCGCGATTGTTGGCGCCGCCGCGATTATTCCAACCGCCCGCATTATTCGCATTGCCAGCACCTGCGGCATTGCCGTTGCGATTTCGATTGCTGCCCTGTGCGTTGTTGTTGCGCTGGTTGGCATTGCTGCCGCGCTTGTCCTGCGAAGGTCGCTTCGTTGCGTTGGAGCCATTTGAGGAGGCCGCTCCCTGTCCGCGTTTCTGCTGAGGTGCACTGCCTTGACGCGGGCGGTTCGTCGCAGCAGCAGGAGCAGAGCCGTTGCTGCTGCGATTCTGTCTGCGATCATTCGCGTTCTTTTGTGGTTGGCCTTGGGCTTGCTGTCTCGACTTATTTTGAGACGCTTTTCTTGCTGCATCCGCCACAGGCGCCTTCGGTGCGTCAGAGACGGTCTTCTTCGGTGCAAAAGCGCGTGCAACTACCGCCCGCTCCTCTTCGCCAACACTGCTCATATGGTTTGCCACACGGAATTTATTGCGTGTTAAAATATCAAGGACAACCTTGCTTTCCGTATGGAACTCTTTTGCTAATTCATAAACTCTATACTTCGACATCGATCCACCCCCGCTGATATCAGCTTTCTTTAGACGCCGCTTCATCTTGGAAAATTTCTTTTCTCAGCGTCTCGTATATGGCGGCTTCCATCTTGCTCTTGAAAGCCCGCTCAAAGCCATGCTCCTTTTCCGCACGGCGGAAACATTCTTCGTTTCGGCAAATATATGCTCCCCGTCCAGGGCTTTTGCCTGTCATATCTACGGAATATACATTTTCCGGGCTTCGGACGACACGAATCATATCCTTTTTCGGATGAACCGTACGACAGCCCAAGCACATGCGTTCCGGAATCTTTTTCTGACCTTTCATGTCAGTCGCCCTCAGCCGTAAAGGATTCCTCGCCTGTCACTTCAATGACGCTCATGGACTCATCGAGCGTCTCTGCCGCAGCCTGCTCTTCATTTTTGATATCGATTTTCCAGCCTGTCAGTTTGGCCGCCAAGCGGACGTTCTGTCCTTCCTTGCCGATGGCAAGAGAAAGCTGATAGCCGGGCACCACGACACGCGATTCCTTCGCCTCTTCATTGATTGCCACGGAAATGACTTTTGCAGGGCTCAAGGCGTTCGCGATGAACTTTGCAGGCTCGGGATTCCACTTGACAATATCAATTTTTTCATTTCTCAGTTCATCGACGATCGCCTGCACGCGCATCCCTTTATGACCGACACTAGAGCCTACGGGATCGACATTCTCATCCTTGGAATAGACGGCGATTTTTGAGCGCATGCCAGGCTCGCGCGCCACGGACTTGATTTCCACGACACCTTCTTGAATCTCGGGAACTTCAAGCTCAAAAAGCCTCTTCAAAAGCCCTGGATGCGTTCTCGATACGAGCACCCGCGGCCCTTTGACCGTCTTGCAGACCTCGATGATATATGCCTTGATGCGATCGCCGTGGTGGTACTCCTCCCCCGGGATCTGCTCTGTCGCTGTGAGGACAGCTTCCGTTTTGCCGAGGTCGATGAATACATTCTTTGCTTCTACGCGCTGCACACGACCCGTGACGATATCGCCGTCACGATTGGAAAATTCCTCATAGACGATGCCGCGTTCCGCTTCGCGTATATGCTGCACGACGACCTGCTTCGCCGTCTGTGCTGCGATACGCCCGAACGTTGCAGGGGTCACCTCCAGTTCGATCTTGTCATCAACCTCATAATTGGGATTGATGGCGCGCGCATCTGCAAGAGAAATCTGTCGGGCGTCGTCCTCAACCTCTTCAACGACAGTTTTCGTTGCATAAACATGGTATTTTCCTGTCATGCGATCCAAGGCGACGCGCACTTGTTCGGCAGTCTTGAAGTCTTTCAGGTAAGCAGAACTCAGAGCCGCTTCGATTGCGGCGAAAAGCACCTCGGCTTCCAAGCCCCGCTCCTTTCCCAAAGCATGTACGGCTTCCAAAAAGTCCCCGTCGTTATCCTTCTTCTTTACCTTCTCTTTCCTGCTGGCCAAAGCTCTTCCTCCCAATGCTTAAAAATCTATGTGCAGACGCACCTGTGCTATTTTTTCCAAAGACAATTCTTTTTCCCCATCCAGCACGATGGCATTCTTTCCCGGGTCATATCCTGTAAGCGTTCCCACCCACGTCTTTTTGCCGTCGACAGGCGCATAGAATGTCACATCTACCGCTTTCCCCTGCTCGCGTTCAAAGTCGCGCGCTTTTTTCAAGACGCGGTCGAGCCCTGGAGACGATACTTCGAGGATATACGCCTCCGTCAGCAAATCTTTTTCATCAAGAATCTGCTCAAGCGTTTCGCTGACCCTCTGACAGTCGTCAATCTCAATGCCGCCTTCTTTATCAAGGTAGACGCGCAAATACCAGTCGCGCTCCTTGACATACTCGACATCGACAACTTCCAAATTGGAATCCTGAACGATCTCTTGTACGATAGCCTCAACGGCCTCTTCTATGTGTTTTGCCACAAAAGCCCTCCTCTTTTGCCGCGCATATTGCAGCCCGCTGTGTTAAACGAGCTCTTGTGCATAAGATTAAAGAGTGGGCAAACGCCCACTCTTCATACAAACGACTTAAATTGACTCTTGTCATTTTACCATCAATCGAAAGAAATGTAAACAGTGAAATCTATGCAAACCGGATTTACGTTACGTTACGTTACGCTTCCCCCAAGATACGAACTTCGGGAAACAGCTTGACGTGATGCTTTTCAAAGACACGGTCTTGTACTTGCCGGATAAGCTCCAGCACATCCTTCGCCGTAGCATCTCCTGCGTTCACGACGAATCCTGCATGTTTATCAGAAACCTGCGCTCCGCCGACAGTGAAGCCCTTGAGTCCTGTCTGTTCAATCAAAGTTCCCGCATAGTGTCCTTCGGGGCGCTTGAACGTGCTGCCGGCACTTGGCATCTCCAATGGCTGTTTGCTTTCCCTGCGCTCGGTGAAGCCGGCGATCTTTTCTTTGATTTCCTCTGCATTGCCTGGCGCAAGAGTCAGGTCAACCTCGCAGATTGCGCAGCCGTTCCCTTGAAATATGCTGTGACGATAGCCGAAATCCAATTCATTTGCCGCAAACTGCACGATCTCCCCTTTGGGAGAAATCGCGCGAACCGCAGAAACGATGTTCTTCATTTCTCCATCGTAAGCCCCGGCATTCATAAATACGGCTCCACCTATGCTTCCTGGTATACCACAGGCAAATTCCATGCCGGAAAGACTGTTTTCAGCCGCAAATTCCGATACATCACGAAGAAGCGCACCTGCCCCTGCTGTAAGTGTATTCTTCTTCTTCCGAATGGCAGAAATCGGAGAATTAAACTTGATGACGGCTCCGCGAATCCCCTTGTCCAATACGAGCACGTTTGATCCATTGCCAAGAATCACAAAGGGAATGTCATGTCTTTTCAAACATTGGAAAACGAACGCCACATCTTCCATGGATGCAGGCAAGATCAAGCAGTCCGCCGGCCCGCCGATCCGAAATGTCGTATGATCCTTCATCGGTTCATTTAAGAGGATATGCTCCGGTGCCATTCGACTGCGAATCTCGTCAACAAATTTCTGATTGCTTTGCAAATCCATTCAGCCCCATCTCAAAATCGTTTTCTTCTCGTAACTGTAAACAAGATACTTTTCCCATCATCACGCTTTCCTCAACTTTCATGCCAATGCCCAGAAGAGTCAAGTCCTGGAAAGCCGATCTGGCGCATGGCTTCATAGGCCACGATGGCAGCGGCGCTCGAAAGATTCAAGGAACGTGCTCCGGGACGCATGGGAATGCGAATGCAGTCTTCCCAGTGCTCTTCAAGCAGAGTTTCAGGAATTCCCGCAGTTTCTTTGCCGAAAACGAGGAAGTCATCTTCGGTATAAGATACAGCATCGTAAGATCGAGGCGCCTTTTTTGAGCAGTAATAAAACTGTCGGCCTGCAAAAAGACGCAGAACCTCGGAGAAATTTTCGTGATAATGCACCTTCACCAAGTGCCAATAGTCGAGTCCCGCACGCTTCAGATACTTGTCCTCGACCGAGAATCCCAAAGGTTTGACGAGATGCAGTTCTATACCGCTGACAGCGCAAAGACGCGCGATATTTCCCGTGTTGCCGGGGATCTCCGGCTCAATCAAAACGATATGCAAGAATGCCTCCCGTGCTTACTGCAGAACAGCGCCCGTGCTCGCCGATGTCGTGAGTTTGGCGTAGCGAGCGAGGTAACCCGTTTTAATCTTCGGCTCAGGCTTCTTCCATGCTGCCTTGCGCCGCGCAAGCTCGTCATCACTGACTTCCAAGCGCAGCGAGCGATTGGGAATATCAATCGAGATGATGTCCCCGTCTTCGATAAGCGCGATGGGACCTCCCGCCATGGCTTCAGGAGAGATATGCCCGATGCAGGCTCCCTGACTCGCCCCGCTGAAACGTCCGTCCGTGATGAGTGCCACCTTCAGCCCCATGCCTGTGATGACGGCCGTCGGATTCAACATCTCCTGCATGCCAGGGCCGCCCTTAGGGCCTTCGTAGCGGATGACGACGACATCACCGTCGTGAATCTCTCCAGCCATGATGGCGTTGACGCCGGCCTCCTCCGAGGAAAAACACTTCGCCGTTCCTTTATAGACGAGCATATCTTCAGCCACAGCTGACGCTTTGACAACGGCGTAGTCCGGTGCCAGATTTCCCTGCAAAATTGCAAGGCCTCCCTGCTTGCGGTAAGGGTCGTCGACCGTGCGGATGACATCGGGGCGCACGATCTTCGCATTCTTGATGCGCTCTGCCACCGTGCCCGTGACGGTCAAAGCGTCGAGATGAATGAGTCCCTTGCGCGAAAGCTCCTTCATGACAGCGGGCAAGCCCCCTGCCTCATTGAGATCCTGCATGTGATGCTTCCCTGCTGGACTGAGCTTCGTCAGATATGGCGTGCGGCGGCTGATTTCGTCGAAGAGCGGCGCAGGAAGCTCTATACCAGCCTCATGGGCAATGGCAGTCAGGTGAAGCACGGTGTTCGAAGAGCCTCCTACGCCCATATCCACTGTGATGGCATTTTCAAAGGCCTCGCGCGTCATGATGTCACGCGGCTTCACATCGTTTTTGATGAGTTCCATGATGACGGCACCCGCACGTTTCGCCAAGAGTCTGCGCGCTCCCGTATAAGCCGCAGGAATCGTGCCGTTGCCCGGCAGCCCCATGCCGAGGACTTCCGTCAAACTGTTCATCGTGTTTGCCGTAAAAAGTCCAGCACAGGAACCGCAACTCGGACATGCCTGCTCTTCGAGCTCTTCCATGACGCTTTCGTCGATGAGTCCTGCGGCAAATTTGCCCGCCGCTTCAAAAGACTGGCTGACGCTGACATCCTGTCCGTGGAAGCGCCCCGCGAGCATCGGTCCGCCGCTGACGACGATCGCCGGAATATTCAAGCGTGCCGCCGCCATCAACATGCCGGGCACGACTTTGTCGCAGTTTGGAATGAGAACGAGTCCGTCAAAGCCCGATGCCATTGCCACGGACTCGATGGAGTCGGCGATAAGTTCGCGGCTGGCAAGCGAATACTTCATTCCCGTATGCCCCATGGCAATGCCATCGCAAACACCGATGGCAGGAAATTCTAACGGCGTACCGCCAGCGGCCGCCACACCGAGCTTCGCCGCAGCCGCAATCTCACGCAAGTGGATATGCCCGGGAATCACCTCATTAAATGAGTTGCAAATGCCAATCAGCGGCTTCTGCAAATCCTCAGGACCATAGCCCATCGCATGGAACAAGGATCGATGCGCACAGCGCGTCGCCCCTTTTTTTACAACATCACTTCTCATAAGTATCCCGCCTATCTATAAAAAACACAATTCTTCACGAAACATACCCTAGATTTTATCGCAATTCGCCTTTACATTCAAGAAGTTTATCGAGACTTAGAACTCAATTCCTTTTTGCGCACGTATGCCCTTTTGAAACGGATGCTTTATGAGCCTCATTTCCGTCACAAGATCGGCGCAGTCGATGATGGCAGGCAAGGCGTTCCTCCCCGTCAATACAAGATGAAGATCCGTGGGTTTTTGCGATAAAAGTTCCAATACTTCCTGCTCTTCGAGCAAACCGAATTTCAAGGCATAATTGATTTCATCGAGGATGATCATGTCCCATTGTCCACTCGTCATTTCTGTCAAGGCTTCCTGCAGTGCCGTCTGAGCTTTTTCCCTGTGTACCGCCATTTCTTCTGAAGAAGCGTTCCTTGTAAATCCTATGCCCGTCGGACGGATTTCTATGCGCCCGTCGATTTCGGCAAGAGCCTTGAGCGCGGAAAGTTCGCCATACTTCCAGCTTCCCTTGATAAATTGCAGAATCAGAATGCGAAAGCCATCCCCCCAAGCGCGCACAGCAAGACCGATTGCCGCCGTCGTCTTCCCTTTTCCCTCACCCGTGTGCACGAGAACAAGTCCTTTTCTTTTCATCACAGATCTCCTTTAACGCATAAGTTTTTTCTCGTCTGTCTATTCCACAAAGTAAAAACATGGTATACTAATACTTTAGTTATTATTATAACCTTTATTTTCTTTTTGTGGTGCTGTTATGAAAAAATTTCTTTTGTTTACCTTCGTCATCTTATTCTTTACCTTTCTCTGTATTTTCTTGACGGAGAAAACCGATGTGCTCGGCCTGCGCAACATACCGTTCGACCCAATTTTTGAAAACAAGGGCAACCATGTCGTGATTTCATGGAAGAGGCTTCCCTATCCATGCTTCTACCGAATCGAAGCGCTTTCCAAGACGACGGGACTTGTTGAAGGCGAGCCGGAATATCATGCCTTCGAGTCTGAGTTGACCTTCAAGGCTTCCTACGAGATGCCCGCGACGCCGATTCCCATGTATTACCGCATCACGGCATTCGGGATGTTCGGGCAGCTCACACCTCCTTCCAATGTTGTTGAAAATCCAAATTTCAAAGAGCCGCTGCGGCCGCGTCCCATCTTCGAATACACGAAAGATCATCCGGCAAGCCGCAAGCCTTTCCTCGTCTGGCACAGCATTCCCGGAGCCGTCTGCTACGAGCTGGAAATTCTCTCGGACAAGCCCGATGCCGAAGGCGGTACAGCAATGTCGCGCAAGAATCATCTTTACAGTACGAAGCAGATATTTACAAATGGCTATCAGGTCGATCTTACACCTTTTGTAAATGGCGAGACGGGCATCTTGTATTGGCGTGTGCGCGCGCTTGGCTTCCACCATGAAACGATTGGCGAATTCTCCGAGGCTGAGCCGATTTATATCAAGGCCGATGAACCGCTGCCAACGAAACCCTTGATTAACAACTTCGATCAAATGCCAAATGCGACAGAACCTGTTTATCCCGTTTATCAATGGATACCTCTGAACGGCTGTGAGAATTATGAAGTTGAGCTTATGGTCACTCCTCCTGCATCCGACGAAAACAACAATACGCAGCCTGCCAAAAATCGTCAATGGGCGCAAAAGGTTGAAGGTGCCTTCAGCTGTTATGATGAATACCCGCGTCCCTATGCCGGAGAATATTATTGGCGCGTGCGTGCGATTGACGCAAATGGCAATACGATCGGCACATATTCGGACGTGGAGAAATTTACCGTAAAAGAAAAAAACAGTCGCATTTTTGCCGCCGCTTTCGGCGACAGCATTACACATGGTGGCGGAGCTTTGTCATTTTCTCCCATTGACCTTGAGTATAGTTTTACAACCTACCTTGATTTTCCCACTGTCAACATTGGGCGAAGCGGTGATACGGCGCATACGTCGATGCTCCGTTTTGAGAAAGACGTTCTATATTTCCATCCCTACAACCTTTTGATACTCACAGGATCGAATAGTCTGCGAGCCGAAGAAATCAGCGCCGAACAAATCATCTCTGATCTCGACGCTATCAAAAAGAAGTGTGAGGCGAACGACATTCGACCGATCTTCCTCACGCTCATGCCCATCAACCCGAAGAATATCCGCAGCGCATTCCATGCGGATACTGATCCTCTGTGGCAGCAAAAACTTGCACGAGTCAATGCTTATATTCGCAGCCAGAAGTATTACGTCGATCTGGAACCTTACTTCTATGATGCGAATCATGCTGTTATGGCGCCGGAGCTTTCCGTAGACGGCCTTCACCCCGATATTCGCGGCAAAATGCTCATGGCGGAAATCATCAACCGTCGGCGAGATTTACTGCGACAATAAGGAACGCCCCATGGTCACGCGACGACCATGGGGCGTTCTTAATGAAATTGCTCGGATATGTGAATACGGGCGACTGAATTTATGAGTGCTTCCTTTGTTGTCGACAAGAAAAGCGCTCTAACTGATTTTTCTCAAAGCCGCTTCGGCTTCCTCCGAGGATACAAGGATTTCGCGCGGCTTGCTGCCGAGACTCGGTCCGATGATTTTCATCTCTTCCATCGTGTCAATCAGGCGGGCGGCGCGTGTGTAGCCGATGCGGAAACGTCTCTGTATGCTTGATGTCGATGCCTGCCCGGAACTCATGACAAGCTCGATCGCATCGCCGAGAAGTTCATCAATCTTTTCCTTCGCTGCATCCTTCTTACCGTCATCGGCTTCCATGGCGGCATTTTCCGTGTACTCAATAATCTCCTGATTTTCTTCCATCTGTTGCCCTTGTCCTCGGATGAAGTCGAGAAGCCTCTCCACTTCTTCATCGCTGACGAAAGCACCCTGCACGCGCTGCGGTTTTGCCGATCCGACGGGATAAAAGAGCATATCGCCCTTTCCAAGCAGCTTTTCAGCGCCGCTCATATCCAAAATCGTACGCGAGTCAATCTGCGAGGACACGGCAAACGATATGCGTGACGGAATATTCGCCTTGATGATGCCCGTGATGACGTCGACGGACGGGCGCTGCGTTGCGAGCACGAGATGGATGCCCGCTGCGCGCGCCTTCTGTGCAAGGCGGCAGATGGCATCTTCCACGTCGTGCGGTGCGACCATCATGAGGTCGGCAAGCTCATCGATGATGATGACGATGG
>ERZ773076.442-NODE-442-length-21256-cov-3.013301_pt1 | contig 21256 bp, 13 predicted proteins | sample MGYA00580613_ERZ773076 | MGnify/ENA primary metagenome ERZ773076 (study PRJEB29015, sample SAMEA2738005) | human oral metagenome | biome: human oral; feature: human-associated habitat; material: dental | place: China | collected 2057 ...
ATAAATAAATCCTACCCTACCACGCCCCCGGCAGCGCACCATGCGGGGGAATACCCGGGCACCACCCACAGGGCTGGAGCATCCTCACCCGAGACCCACGTCGCTATCGCAACTACTTCCCCAGCGTCAGGCTCATCACCCCCGAGGCACCTCCTCCCAAGGCCCCCATCGGCTGATCCTCCCTCGCGATCATCCCTTCTCGGCCCCCCCATCTCGACTGCCGCTCGACTACTGCCATCTCGGCCACTGCCCTCTCGTCTGCCCCTGTCCTCGACGGATCCTCCCTGATCCGTTCCGCGACCTCCCTGTCCCATCATCCCGGCCTCATCGTGGCCAAAGCCCATTGACAACCCTCAACAAGAATAAGTATCAATAGAACTAGCATTCATTACGTCTAGAGAGACACATGGCCCGAGAAAGGCAGCATGGCTGCCACCATCGGCATCAACCAGAACACCCTCCCAAGGAGAACACCATGAACGCCATCCGTCCCATCGCCACCCTGCTGGCCACCGCCGCCCTGGCCACCCTGCCCCTGGCGGCCAACGCCCACAAAGACAACGCCAAGCACGACCACGGCACCAACGCACATGCCCAGGAGCCCCAGGGCGTCGACAAGGTCCTCACCCCCGAGCAGATCGACCTTTCCTCCGGCAAGGCCATCCTGGACGCCAACGACCACTACCACGTCCGCATCCTGCGCATCCAGATCCCCGCCAACAAGGAACTGCAACCTCACGGCCCCAAGGAAGGCTACTTCTTCGTCAACGTCATCAGCGGCACCCTGCAACTGGGCTTCGGCGACACCTACGACGCCAGCAAGCTGCAGACCCTGCCCCCCGGCAGCATCTTCACCCACCCCGCCGGACAGCAGCACTTTGCCAAGACCGGCAACGAACCCGTCGTCCTGCAGATCACCGCCATCAACCCCCACGGCGGCAAGAAGCATGACCACCACCATCACAGCAAGAAACACGACCATGCCAAGGGGCATCAGCATGGCAAGTCGGGCGAATAAGGACCGCCCCCTCGCGTAGTCCCCCAGGCCGGCGTACCAGATCGCCGGCCGTCCCTTCATCAGACCGCCACCGGAGCACCGACAGTCGGCAGGCATCAGCCGCCTGCCCCATCCCGCCGCCCCATCAACGAGAACCTTGCCGTCCTGACCATCCTGCTGACCACCTTTCTGGTGGACGGGATTGTCTGGAACATCGCCAGCAGCCGACGCATGCATGCCGGGCAGACACCGCTCAACGCCCACATCATCGACATCCTGTTGGGCTAGAACGATGCACCAACCATCCCACCAATAGTGGTGGAAAGCAGATCACGCCACGGTGTTACCCTGATCGGCGCCCTCCTTCTGAGGATCCTCTGAAAAACAGGCCTTGCGGCCATCGCTCCCTGTTCCATGGCGTGCCTGCCCGCCGAGCCTGCTCAGAGAATCCCTAGGTACGCTACATCACGGCAGCATACCCCACGCGACAGGGCACATCACTTTCCGAAAGGCCGGTTCACGGCTCAGCCCCGCGCCACATCGGACGCCTCATTCATCCGGGCGTCTCATTCGGAAATCCTCAATGAAAAGCTCCGTAGGAGAACCCATACATGCGCTTGCCAAAACACACCACGCTGAAAGCAGCCCTGCTCACCCTCGCCGCGGCCGCCAGCCTCGGCGCCCATGCTGCTACCGTCCAGGACGAAGCCATCGCTTTCGCCACCAACAATCCCATGTCGCTCACCGTGCAGGGTGATGACATTGCCGTCAATCTCACCACCAACACCGCGCTGCAGCCCGGAGCGCACGTCGAACAGAAAAGCGACAAGCCATGCCCCGTCAGCCTCACCACCGCCAACAACAACGGTAACGAAACCCTCACCATCAAGCGCGTCGACAATACCCAGCCCTGCACCGCCGTCGTCGCCGTCAACCTTCCCGAAAAAAGCACGTTGGGAGTCCGGCAAAAGACCCCATTGATCTATGCCAACGGCAACTTCGGCAAGATCACCACCGATAGCGAACACCTGACCTTCACCCTCCAGGGCCGGGTCGACAGCCTGGAACTGAACGCCGCTGGTGCCGTCACTTCCAGCATTCATGTCCAGCAGCTGCCCATCTCGCTCATCAGCATCCGGGCACGGCACATGGCCACCAGCATCAGCCTGCCCAAGGGCGCAACGGCAGCCTATGAAATCAACGCCCCCTTCAAAGTCTTCGAGAAGGGCGTGCCAAGCGCAAACCCCGGCGACACCACCATCCGCCTGCAGGGCGATACCGTGGTCGGTTCGGCCAGCAACGAGTAAGGCTGATCCGCTGTCATGATAGGTCTGCCTGGATAACCGAGCGGCCAGGACGGCAGCCGCCACCAAAGGGGTAGCCCTCACGAAGCCATCAGAGGTTTCTGACGGGATGCCCCTTTCCCATCACTGCGTCCGAAATACCTCGTCCATGCTCCGGGCCGAGAGCAGGTTGCGGCCCCAGCGCTTCAACGTCTCCTCATCGGCCTGCTCCAGGCGCACTTGCACGGCTTCATCCAGAGCGCCGAAACGCTCGGCCAGCAGATCGGCCAGAAGCCCGAGCTGCCCTTGCCGCAGCCCTTGCTGCAACCCCTTCTGCACGCCCCGCTGCTCACCCTGATCCAGTAGCCGCTCACTCCACTGCATCATCTGCGCATCCTCCGTCACATAAAGTTCTCTATACCGCCGCCGCTCTTCCTCGTCAAGCGCGCCATAGGCTTCCACGAAGTCGATGTACTTCTGCTGTCTTTCCCAGCTGGACTCCAGCGTCATGAGCCCGCGGACGGCATGACCATAGGCGTGTATCCGCTGGCCCTTCCTCAGGCGCATGTTCACCAGGTTAAGGCGGGCCACAATGTTCTGGCTGTTCAGATGATCCTCCACCGGGATCTCCGGCAGCACACAGGCGATGTAGTGAAAATCCAGATAGCACTGCTGATCGCTGCCCATGCGCAGCTGGCGAGCAATCGAAGCACCACTGCGCAGGAAGATGACCACCGGCACCACCCGATCGGTGTCATAGAACTCGCCAATGGCCAGACAGTAGGACGCCAGCTTGCGGATGGAAAAGCGCGCCGGATCCGTCTGCTCTTCCACCACGAACAGCAGCGCCTCTCGCCTGCCGTCCGGCCACTCGGCCAACAGCGGTACATCCAGCTCGAAGAAGCGGTCCCCCAGCCTGTCCTTGGGCAACTCTTCCCGCACGGAGCGGATTACAACATCAGGCGGCAAGGCCTTTGCCTCTTCTGGCGCAGAAAAGGCCAACGCCTGCAAAGGATAGTCAAGAATCAGGTTCTTGAAGTTCTGGTCATGGCTCATGGGCATGATGAAAACCCCGAGAGATTGTCCCCGTACCGCCAGCCCACGCCCCTTCAGCGAAGGCATGCGCAAGCGCTACGGCCACGCCATAATACTGTTATTGCATACAGTGCTCAACTATCAAGCCAAACTTTCCAAGAAGCTGTCAAGAACACCGGCGGCCCCATGCCTCGTTCAACGCCACACGGAACCGGGCAATCACTCCTGCCATCAACAGCCTCTCAAAAAAGCCAGGGAATCCATTCTGGCTCCACCCCTCGCCACTTGTTCGGCCGCTGATCTTCAGCCGTCACGCCCCGAAGCCGGATGACCGCTTGCGGCTCTCCATACGCCAGAGCAATGTCCACAAACCCGCATGAGCCGGCCACGAAAGGACATGAAGTGTAGGTTATTGCTGTACACCGCATGTTCCATCTGCTGAAGCAGCTGCTCATTCATGTACCGGCGTCGTGAGTTTCCGGGACGATCCATGAACTCCAGCACGACGCCAACACTTCCCGGACCAGGATCCCTATCCGTGAACAGAAGGAAATCGGGCACATGCAAGACGCCCTCCCGCCTGTCATGCGCCTTCTGCTCCTCAATCGATCGAAGCCTTTCCTCTTCCTTCTCGATCAGCTTGAACATGTACTCTTTCGTGCAGTTCTGACAGAACATGGTCTCGCCCGGCTCCGTACCCTTCAGCCACACAATCCCTTTCTGATCAGAGTACTCAATCCAGTCACACGGCGTGGATGACCCTCCCAACGACGGAATACAGCAGTCCTTCCGGACCTTCCTCCCTCGGCGTTTCACTGTGGGCCTGACCCCAAGCCTCTCCCACCGTGACAGGATGAACATAATGTCCAGATCATTCATCGCCCCATCCCGAAACAGATGTTCGTCAAACCAGATGGGCCCGCTGCCCACGAAACCCCGGTAATCCAGCAGGCACTGCACCAGCCCGCCCGGGTACTTCTGGCGGATCACATCGAAGGGAATGATGACGTTGACACACTCAAGTGCAATGGCCATCAGATCGCTCCTCGTGTCAGGTCGGACCTTGAATGAAACACTCCGAAACATAGCGTGCCAGCCGTGCATGAATTCCAACAGAAGGAGTATGGCCCCGGACTTGCGCCAAAAGCGGCTCGCCGCCCAATATCAGGTTCATGGCGTCTCATCCAGTTACATAGTGTCTAGGTCGGGCAACCGATCTTTGGGAGCCATGGTCTAGATTGCCGACCCTGCACTGTGCTCGGAGCGTACCCCGGACACCATGAGCACGGAGCGCTCGCGGACTTCATGGAGAACGTCGTTGACTTTCTCATCATGGCTCCATCGGTTAAAAGACTGGTGTCTCCGCCGAACCCTAGGGCGCCGCACCACTCATGACAGCAAATCGACCGTCTGCTTCCCAATACTCACACGCGCTGCCCAGCTATGATAGGTTAAATTCAGTCAATGCCAAGCACGACTTCATTGCCGCCTTTTCCAAGAGGATCACCCAAACGTAGAGACTCCGGCAGTGGGAAGCACCACATGGCATGCCACTACACACGGATCACGATCAATCGCATAATCCAGGTTATCCAACCTGGCCCGACCAACGAGGCACTGACCCCAACAACGATGGGGTGAGTATGTTCAGGAGGCAACTAATGCAGTTCATACACCAAGGCCCCGATGTCCCCGAACGTCTGTTACAGGCACATGAAGATGGGCGTGTAGTGTTCTTCTGCGGCGCAGGTATTTCCTACCTGGCGGGCTTGCCGGGCTTCGCTGGTTTGGTGAAGCAACTTTATGCAGACCTGGGAGTCAAGCCCAGCGCAGTGCAGAAAACAGCAATAAATGCCAAGCAGTTTGATACAGCCATTGGCTTATTGGAAGCAGAAGTCGTCGGTGGTCGCGAGACGGTCCGTCGGAAGCTCGCAAGCATCCTGACCCCAAAACTTGAAGCACAAAATGCGACCGCCACGCATGATGCCTTGCTGACGTTGGGCAAGTGCCGCACTGGCCATACGCACCTCATCACCACCAACTTCGACCGTCTGTTCGAGGAGGTGATTGCTAGGAAATCTCTAACTATAGAGCGGTTTCAGGCACCGCTTCTTCCACCACCAAAGAACCGCTGGGATGGTCTGGTTTACCTGCATGGACTGCTGAGTGATCAACCAACCCAACGTGAACTAGATAGACTAGTTGTCTCCAGCGGAGATTTCGGGTTGGCCTATCTCACAGAACGCTGGGCAGCACGATTCGTCAGTGAATTGTTCCGTAACTACACCGTGTGTTTCGTCGGCTACAGTATCAACGACCCGGTACTGCGCTACATGACGGATGCCTTGGCCGCTGACCGCCTACTGGGCGAGTCACCACCAGAGATGTTCGCCTTCGGCAGCTTCTCCGAAGGCAATGAGCAAGAACAAGCCAACGAGTGGCGAGCCAAGAACGTAACACCCATACTCTATCTCGAACATAACCAACACGCTTACCTGCACGAGACCCTCCATGCCTGGGCTAAAACCTATCGTGACGGTGTGCGTGGCAAGGAGCATATCGTGCTCGATCCTGCCATAGCCCACCCCTTGGCCAGCACTCAGCAGGACGGCTTCGTCGGCCGGGTACTGTGGGCGCTGAGCGATCCAAGCGGTCTTCCCGCCAGATGCTTTGCGGATCGTGATCCGGTGCCGTCACTGGATTGGCTGGTCCCGCTGAGCGAAGAACGCTACCATCATGCCGACCTTGAGCGCTTCGGTGTTGCCCCCGGATCGGCCGTCGATGACAAGCTCTCCTTCAGCCTGACTCGTCGACCTTCACCCTATCCCCTGGCGCCACTGATGTGTATCGTCGATGCAGGGATGCATGACTGCCGCTGGGACGAGGTAATGCTGCAACTGGCGCGTTGGCTGGTTCGTCATCTGGACAACCCTAGTCTATTGCTGTGGATAGTCAAACAAGGCAGTCATCCTCATCAGGATCTAGTCCGACAGATCGAAAACCGTCTGGAAGAGTTGACAGAACTGGAACGCCAAGGTAACACCGACGAATTGGCACGCATTCGTCGAGGCGCATCCAATGCCATTCCGGGCCCGCTGATGCGGACACTATGGCGATTGTTGCTGACCAGGCGCATAAAATCGTCACCGCACGATATCAACCTGTACCGCTGGAAAGTCCGCTTCAAGCGCGATGGTCTCACCCCTGCCCTGCGCCTAGAACTACGTGAAATACTGACACCGCGTGTATCGTTGTGCGAGCCGCTCCAGGGGCCAAGCAAGGACGGTGAAGCCCATGAGCTGCATTGCATCAAGGAGCTTGTGGACTGGAAGATCGTGCTGTCCGCGGATCATGCCCATGGTAGTCTGGATGATCTGCGCAAGGACGATCGCTGGAAATCCGCGCTTTCAGAGCTTCTTCCCGACATCAGTACCCTGTTGCACGACGCACTTGATCTCATGCGCGAGCTTGGTGGCGCCACGCACTGGAGCGATCTGTCCTACATACATCACCCCTCAATCGGTGAACACCCACAGAACCGGCACTTCGACGATTGGACCGCGTTGATCGACCTGACCCGAGATGCCTGGCTCGCTACAGCCATCCGATTCCCGGCGCAGGCTTTGCTCGTGGCGCAGGTATGGTGGCAGACACCCTATCCACTGTTTCGCCGCCTCGCTTTCTTCGCCTCCGCACAAAACAATGTAGTCCCTCATCGCCAGGCGCTCGACTGGCTGCTGGCGGACGGCCACTGGTGGTTGTGGTCATCAGAAACAAAACGGGAGACTATTCGTCTACTGGTAGCACTGGCACCGAAACTCGATAACGTGATGATGCAGGAACTGGAACAGGCCGTACTCGCCGGTCCGCCACACGACATGATCAAAGACCGCACTGATCCGGCGCACAGGGTCCGAATTATGGAACGCGAAGTCTGGCTTCGGCTGGAAAAGATCGCCAAGACCGGCGCAGTTTTGGGCTCAGAAAGCAGCGTCCGACTAAGCAACCTTTCGAAACAGCATCCGGAATGGATACTACAAGAGGATCAGAGCGACGAGTTCCCTTACTGGATGGACGTTGGTAACGAGTTGCGCGGCTTCATTCCCACACCGCGCCGCAGGCGTGAGTTGGTCAAGTGGCTACAGCAGCACCCCAGCCCAGACTCTTGGCAGGAAGATGACTGGCGTCAGCGCTGCCGCGACAACTTTGCTTCGACTGCTTGTGCGTTGTACGCCCTGACCAAGGAGAATGTCTGGCCAAAGGATCGCTGGCGCGAAGCTCTGCAGGCGTGGTCAGAAGAGAAGCTCCTGAAACGCTCCTGGCGTTACATAGCGCCAACCCTGGCCACCACACCTGACAACGTATTGCAAGCACTCGCTCACGATATCAGCTGGTGGCTACAAGCCGTTGCCAAAACCTTTGAAGGACATGAGGCACTCTTCTTGGAGCTCACTCACCGTATCCTGACGCAGGACCATCAGGACAGAGTCGATACCAGCCCCCTCGTCGGGCTAGCCGACATCAATCACCCCTTAAGCTACGTTACCGAGGCACTGCTGCGCTGGTGGTATCGACGCTCTCTGGAGGACGGACAAGGCTTGCCTGAAGAAATCAAGCCCATGTTCACCGAGCTTTGCAATCCCCAGATAGACAGGTATCGACATGGGCGTATGCTGCTGGCGGCCCATGTGGTTACCTTGTTCCGCGTCGACGAAAACTGGGCCAAGCAACACCTATTGCCGCTTTTTGACTGGCAGCGCTCTGAAACCGAAGCACGCACGGCATGGAAAGGGTTCCTATGGTCACCGCGACTGTATCACCCCCTGATGCAAACTCTCAAACCAGCCTTTCTTGAATCCGCACACCACTATGCCGCATTGGGCGAACAAGGGAGTCAGTATGCAGCGCTACTGACATTCGCCGCCCTTGATCCGACAGATACATTCTCCACCGCCGAGCTGGCGACTGCCACACGCTCATTACCCTTAGATGGTTTACACGATGCAGCTCAAACATTGGTACGGGCTTTAGAAGGAGCGGGAGAGCAACGTGCCAACTATTGGACGAACCGGATTGCGCCGTATCTGCATGCCATCTGGCCCAAGGCGAAAGACCGTGTTTCACCCGCCATCGCAGATAGCCTCGGCCTCCTTTGCGTCGCGGCACAGGAATCATTCCCCGAGGCTCTAATGCATCTTCGGGCCTGGTTGCAATTGCTACCACCGGCCCATCCAGACTATCTGGTGCATCGGCTACACAAAGCGGATCTCTGTAGCAATCATCCGAAACAGGCACTGGACTTCCTAAGCCTAGTGCTAAAGGATCAACCCCAATGGCCGATGAGCGGTCTCAAAACCTGCCTAGACAAAATAAAGATGGCGAGCCCAGAACTCGAAACTGATCAGCGCTTTGAAAGGTTAACAACGTATCTTCGCCAGCATGAATAATACTGAGGTAGTGTCGCAGACTTCTTCATCAATAAACAAACCAGAAGTTGGGACTCCTCGAACTGCTCCCACAGGCGCACATACATGCAGGGAGCACGGCCGACATGAGGGAGACAGCCCCAAGGCCGTCTCCCCTACCACACCTCCCGGCCTGGAGATCATCACCCTGCACAGGGCCTGCCTCATGTTCTCCTTCGTCAGCGCCACCCATAGCAAAGCCGATCCTGCCCCCTGTTCATCATGACGCGGCACGCATGGCTTCCTCGCTGGCAAGTTCGCTCTACCGAACAGAGCCTTGTATCCGGTTCTTGTCCATCAGCTCGCAGATTGCGCCATCACGCCTTCTCCCAACAATCATATTTTCACTGTCTATTCGTCGTGAAAAGACTCCGCATGCAGTCGCGCTTCGCTTCACTCGCCGTGATCAACTTGTGACAGGACTTACACCCGCAGGCGTACCCCCCATGCTGGACGCGCCACGCAAAAGGCCAGCACGAAGCCTGCCCATTCCGAATAAGAGAACTGATCCCATCAAAATTTGCAAATCCCATCTTAGGCAAATTAAGATTTTCCAATACCAGCCCAACCCTAAAGAACCGACTCAAGCTACGTCACGAATCACATGAACCCATCACCAGTTTCCGTGCAAGTCAATTTCGGTAGTTTGAAAATAGGCTCAAGTTCTTCCCGAAGGCCCTCACACCTCGTCTTATTTTGAATATCCCACAAGAAATCACCGCCACCCCCAACCCATAAGTGAACCAAATCAGAGACATCGATCAACTCGAAACGAAGCCCAGCTGGATATAACAAGACCTCTCTCCCAGAATAGTTTTCCTGGATGTGTCGAGAAAAACTAATCTCGGCCTGATTCAATGCCTCTTTCATCATAAATTCCTCCGTAAGAGCAACCTTCGCCTCCTCAAAGGAATTTCTGTCAGCCTTTATTATCTTAAACTCCAATCCGGAGTGCGGCTCAGGGAAAACACAAAAAATCTCCCCATGGAACTCACCAATCGTCTGAAATGCGGTTGCGATTACGAATGCCGGCAAACCAAACCGAGTGACCCGAACCCTGTAAAACTTGTTCATTACAAACCTCCTTGAAAATGAGAGCACCTGCAGACCGAATCGCCTGCGTTGACGAAAGACTTAATCAGAAACATCCAATCCGACCGTCATGGACTTGCACTAACGTTCTTTTCCTCACGGGGACCACATACAAAAACACCCGCTGACTCACGCCAGCGGGTGTTCGTTCTCTTTCAGCCTATCCAAGTCACACTACAACTCGGATCCGAATCAGACGGCTGCCTGATCAGCGGCACTCAGCAGGAGCGAAGCGTGCATCCAGCGTACCTGCCGTACCGAAGCCTGCCGTAGCACCTTTGGCCTTGCAACGCCATTGCAGAGCATCCTGGATCGGCGAGAACGCAGCTTTTGCCGACTCCAGAGCCGTTGCCGTACCTTCCTTGGCATCGGCGGTTGCCTTAACCATCGTGAAGGGAGTCAGCGTCAGCGTATTTGCTCCGTCGGCGGCAACACGCGGCTGATAGGTGATGGTGATCACACCCGTTGTCTCAGCAATCGCGACCGATGAGACGTTGGTCGACTTGGCCGGTGCGTTATAACCGGTGGCATAGCCTTTCGGCCACGTGGAGTTATCGTTCGCACCCGACGTAGCAATCTCCGCCACGTTCAGCTTGGCAGCAGCAGCCAGCGACAGGCCTTCCGACACGCGAGCGCGGATCGTGTAGTCCTGGTAAGCCGGGATGGCCACTGCGGCCAGAATACCGATGATCGCCACGACGATCATCAGCTCGATCAGGGTGAAACCTTTTTGAACTTGTTTCAGCATCATGTTTGGACCCCTTGTCCAATGAGGTGAGGATGTGTTCGGGTTTCGCCTGGTGGCTGGCCCGGTCGCTTTTCACTTCGACACCCACCCTGTAGCGAGTGCCGTGCCAGCGCATGGCAACGGCATCTCCGGCCCGACCAGTGGCGGGCTGCGTCCTGGCACGTGACGGAGTTCACGGTCAGCGGACGCAGCTTGCCGTCCGGCCTGTCGCGGTCGGGCGTTGTTGGGCAGCCACAGGTGCCCCTGGGTGACGCATTGCGTCAGGGGGTGACGCAGAGGGGCAGATTCGAGGTGGGCAGATCTGGACGTCCACGGCATGTCGCTGCATTGGACACATTCCAAGATAGCTACTGTTCCCTCTTGATAACTGTATAAAAAATCAGTATTCTGCGATTGTGCCCTTAAGCCACGGCTTGATGCCATGGGGCATCAGCTCACCGCCCTTCTTCCCTGCGGCTGTGCATGAAAGCACCTGCTTCAGAGCTCATCTCATGTCCACATCTCACGATCAGAACTTCAAGAATCTGATCATCGATTACCCCCGTCAGGCGCTGGCTTTCTTTGCCCCCACCGAGGCTGCCAGCCTGCCGTCCGACGTGAAGATCACCTACATCCGACAGGAGCTGCCCAAGGACCGACTGGGCGATCGTTTCTTCGAGATGGATGTTCCGCTTCTGGTGGAGTGGCCCAACGGTCAGCGTGAGGCCCTGCTCTTCATTGTCGAAGAGGAAACGAAACCCGGCCTCTTCTCCATCCATCGACTGGCCATCTACTGCCTCACGCTGGCTGAATTCTCAAAGACAGACCGCGTGGTTCCGGTGGTCATCTTCCTGCGCGGCAGCACAGACATCCCGCGCGACCTGCATCTGGGCAGCGAACAGGGCAGCTACCTGGACTTCCGATACATCGCCTGCGTTCTGCCCGAAATCCCGCTGCATGAACACTTGGACAGCGACAACCTGGTGGCCCGGCTGAATCTCGTGAACATGCAGTACAGCCCCAGCGAACGCGTACACGCCTACGGCCACTCCATCCGCGGGTTGATGACGCTGGAAAGCAACCCATCTAAGCACTTGAAATACATGAATTTTATCGACAACTACTGCACGCTTGACGATACCGAGAAACAGCGGTATAGAGAACTTTACAAAGCGGAGGATGCCCAGATGATGCAATGGACAGAGCGGGTAAGAAACGAGGGACGGCAAGAGATGCTGGCTGACCTGCTGGCCACGCGCTTCGGTCCAGTGGACGAACCCACGAAAGCCCTCATCATGAGTACCGCCGACGACGAAACCCTGAAGCGCTGGACACGGAACGTGCTCACCGCCCAGACGCTGGAAGAAGTCTTCCGGATTCAGTAAGGGAACATCAGCCAGCAATCTGGCCGTATCAGGGCTGCCCCTGCCCTGCCGCACCCCAAGCCAAGCCAAGCCAAGCCAAACCAAGCCAAGCCAAGCCAAGCCAAGCCAAAAACAAATTATCAATCCCGAACAGGAATCATCCTGCAACCGCTCGCGCTATACCCAAAATAAATAACGAATCGCGCCTTTAAATCCGTCCGCAGACGGAGCTTTTTGATCATACAACGCCCTCCTTGATTTCGTTGACTCTTGTCAAGAGTCACGCGTTTTGCAGATGATTCGCGGCTTTACGACCTCCTGCCGGTCCTGCTCTTTTGTTATGGTGAGCACTGCTTTCCCTCTTTCACAACAACAAGGACAAGCACCATGAGCACCACAAGACGGCAATGGTTGAAGACGGGCGCAACGGGCGCTGCGGGGCTGGCTGCAGGCAGCCTGCTGCCGGGCGCGCTGAAGGATGTCGTGGCGGCCGAAGCCGCCGAAGGGGCCGCTGGCGCAGAAGCCGCTGCCAAGGCAGCTGCATCGGGCGCCCCGGGCTCGGCCAGTTTCACGGGAGAGGTGGCGCACGCCACGCACTACGGCCCGTTCATCGGCACGGTGAAGAACGGCCGGCTGGAAAAGGTGGTGCCGCAGGCCTCGGACAAGCGCCCCACCCCGATGCTGACGGAAGGGGTCATTGCCCGGACTTATGACAAGACGCGCATTGCAGGGCCCATGGTGCGCAAGTCGTATCTGGAAGGTTTTCGCACGGGCAAGACGAAGCCGGCACTGCGAGGCAAGGAACCTTTCGTGCAGGTGAGCTGGGATGTGGCGCTGGGTCTCACGGCCAAGGCCATTCTGGACACGATCGAGAAGCACGGCAACGAAGGCTGCTTCAGCTCCTCGTATGGCGGCTGGTCGCACGCGGGCATTTTTCGGCCCAATGTGCTTCAGGGGCGTTTCTTCAACCTGCTGGGTGGTTCGTCCATGACAGCCGGCGACTATTCGGCCGGTGCAGGCCAGATCATCATGCCGCTGGTGCTGGGCGATCTGGAGGTGTACTCGGCCCAGACCAGCTGGGAAGAGGTGGCCAAGCACACCGAGGTGCTGGTGTTCATCGGCTGCGACCCGGACAAGAACAACCGCATCGAATACACGGTGGCCGATCACGAGATGTTCCCGAACTGGGAGGCCATCCGCAAGGCCGGCGTGAAGTGCATTTCCATCAATCCGCAGCGCACCACGACCGATGAGGTGATGGACGCAGAATGGGGGCCGATCATTCCGAACACGGACACGGCCCTCTTCCTGGCCATGAGCCACCATCTGCTGGTGACGAATCGCTGGAACCGTGATTTCATTCAGCAGTACACGGTGGGCTTTGATCGTTTCCGTGCCTATCTGGAAGGCAAGGACGCGGACGGCACACCGGCTAAGACGCCGGAATGGGCCAGCCGCATCACGGGCATTCCGGCCGCACGCATCCGGCAGCTGGCGGATCTCTTTGCCTCGAAGCGCACGCAGCTTGCGGGCTCCTGGGCCATCCAGCGCGCACACCACGGCGAGATGCCCTACTGGGCCATCGTGAACTTTGCCTGCATGCTGGGCAACATCGGTCTGCCGGGCCAGGGTGTGGGCTTTTCCTGGCACTATGGTGGCGGCGGCACGCCGCAGTCGGGCGCAACGCCGCCCACGGGGCTTTCGCAGGGTCGCAATGCGGTCAAGAAGATCTGCCCGGCCTCGCGCATTTCCGAGATGCTGAACAACCCCGGCAAGGAGTTCACCTACAACGGCAGCCGCTACACCTATCCGAAGGTGAAGCTGATCTACAACGCCGGCAATAACTTCATGTCGCACCAGCAGAATCTGAACGAGCTGATCCGTGCGCTGCAGAAGGTGGACACGGTGGTGGTGCAGGACTGCTGGTGGACGGCCTCCGCCCGCTGGGCCGACATCGTGCTGCCGGCCACCACCACGCTGGAACGCAATGACATTTCCTCGGGTGGTACCTACAACATCAACAAGTTCTACGCGATGAAGCAGGTCATCGCACCGCAGGGCGATGCACTGGACGATTTCGAGATCTTCCGGCGGCTGGCCGACCTGTGCGGCGTGGAGATCGGCTTCACCGAAGGCAAGGAGCCAATGGATTATGTGGAGGCCGCCTACGAGAACAGCTCGGCCGCCAAACTGATGCCGTTCGAGGCGTTCTGGGAAAAAGGCGAAATCACGTTGCCTACCCCCGCAGCCGCGGACGGCTGGGTACGTCACGGGGATTTTCGGGCCGATCCGGCCAAACACCCGCTGCACACGCCCTCGGGCCGCATCGAGATGTATTCGGCCACCATCGAGAAAATGAACCTGCCCGACTGCCCGCCCATGCCCAAATGGCAGGAACCGGCCGAATATCTGGGCAATGCCAAACCGGGGCAGCTTCACGTGGTCAGCCCGCACCCGTTCATGCGCCTGCATTCGCAGATGGCCAATGCCGAACCGCTGCGCAGGACCTATGCCGTACAGGGGCGCGAGCCACTGCTGATCAACACCGAAGACGCGCGCAAGCGCGGCATCCGTGATGGCGATCTGGTCGAGCTGTACAACGAGCGGGGCGCGCTGGTGGTGGGCGCCCGCGTGTCGGACCGGATCATGCCGGGCGTGGTGAGCATCTACGAAGGCGCCTGGCCGCAGCTGGACAGCAAGGGGCGCTGCAACAACGGGCTGGTGAATTTCATCACCTCCAGCCGGCCCGCCAGCGGTCTGACCCAGGCCACCACGGCCGACACGTGCCTGGCCTCGCTGCGCAAGTGCCGTGATGCCGACCCGGGCGGCAGCAGGGCCTTCGAGCCGCCACGCATCATCAGGAAGACCGGTCTGAAAATCGACGAGGAAGTCTTCGGGCTGGACCGCGCCGAAGCGCTGCGTGAAAAGGCCATCGCCTCGATGTCACCGGGCGAGAAGATTTTCTACCAGCGCTGCACCGTCTGCCACGGTCCACGCGACCCGGCGCAGTTCACCCCACGCCAGTGGCAGGGCATCACGCAGAGCATGTTCCCGCGCGCCGGCCTGACGCCGGATGAACAGAAACTGGTGCGGGAGTTCCTGATGAAGAATGCCAAGGCGGAGTGATATCCGTCAGGCTGGACGGGACTGCGCCGGTACCTGCCCTTGCGACGCAGCCTGTCCAGGCACCAGACGGGTCACGGGCATGTTCTGCATGTAGCGGTTCCAGGTACCCATGTTCATGACGGCGCAGCCTGCCACATGCGGTACTGGCCATGCCCGGCCGCCGGGGCCGCGCAGGGGAAGCTGGCGTCTGAGCGCTTCGGTACGGTTGAGCAGCTCGGCTGCCGTCAGCGTGCTGCAGGCGATCAGCACGGCAAAATGAACTGGTTTTGCAAGCCTTCCCTGCGCATGCTCATAGAGCCACGAATCACGATATTTGGTCTTGAGGTCGTTATCCAGACGGCCGCTGCGAAAGTCATGCAGAAAAACCTCGCGTGACCGTTCACCAGCACGTGAGTGTTCGGGGTCCTTGAACTCGATGAACCAGATCCGGTCGGCCGTTTCAACGATGAAATCGACCGCCTTCATGCAATGCGTCAGCCCATGGGTTGCCGGGTCGTCGAAGCAGCGTCCCCGAGCACCCACAGGCAGGGACAGCTGCAGCTCGCCTTCCGTGAGCGTATTCATCTGCGAGAGGGCTCCCGTACCACGTCATCACTGAGCTGCCCCATATCCATCCCCAGGCTGCGTGCCATTTCGCGGTCATACAGACTGGTGTAGGTATCGATAATCAGGTTGGGATCGACACCCGACAGATCGTCGCTGGCCAGGGTCTGCACTGCGCCCATTTCATCGCGGAACAGCGACAGATAACGGATCTGGTCCTGCTCGCGGCTACGCAGATCGAACTCCTTGAGCAGCACATAGTTGTGTGTTGCCAGAAAGACCTGCACGCCCATGCGTTGCAGTCGCAGCAGAACATCCACCACCAGTCCGAGCAGGGCCGGGTTCAGATTGGCCTCGGGCTCATCCCAGAAAAGGACGGATCCATTGAACAGGGTTCCGTTCTGCACCAGCAGCGAAACCAGCGCCAGCTTGCGCAGGCCCTCGGCCAGCAGCGTGAATTCCAGTTCCCCCTGCGCATCCTTCAGGAAGAAATGCTCACCCCGCGTCACCACCTGGCCGGCAATGGCAGCCTGCAGCCCATCGAGCAGCTGCTGCCAGGCTGCATCCAGCGGTCCCTTCAGCCGAGGGAGAAAGGCCCGCTTGATCACGTCCAGATAGACCTCCTCGAAGGCAATCTCACGCCGTGCCGCCGTGGACAGAAAGCCCGGCGCATGCGCCAGCATTTCCTTTACCGGAATATATACGCTGGACAGTTCCTCACGCTCCCAGTCACCCTGCCCCGTGACGTGCACAGTCTCTGCCCGCACGGTTTCGGCCGAAAAGCGGGCAGACAATGAGGCGTTCCCCTGCCGGGTCACGGACACGCGGGCGTCGCCATCTCCTGCGGCGTCGGTGCAGACGTGCTGTGTACCGGCCACGGGCTGCAGGGTCTCCTGCATCAGGAAACCCCGTGCATCGGGGCCATGGCTACGGCCGGCGGGTTCCGCACCGCCCCCTGCATGCTTGACCTGCCCACGCATGCCGCGACGCACAAGCCGCCCAATGTTGCCCTCATGGGGATTGAACACATTGCGCAGCTTCAGCGCAAACCCCTTGTCCCTGTCTTCCCCCACCGTGACCGCACAGGCGGCATACAGGGTTTTCAGCAGATGGGTCTTGCCCGTGCCGTTGGCGCCGATGAGGATATTGACACCGGACGAGAGCGGCTGGTCGAAAGCGGCAAAGGACGTGAAATTGTCCAGCCGGAGGTGAGTGATCTTGCTCATGAATGGCATCTGGCGACCCCCGCAGGCAGGGGATCAGCCGGGGCGTTTCGGGTATCCGGGCATTGTATAGGCCGACCCCCGGTGCAGCCAGCGTTCTGCATACGGGTGACCTGATACTCCGGTACCTGTCCCCTCTGCCGGCAACCCCGCCCCCTGTCGTGTGGCAGGCCGAATCCGTACAATCCCGCCTTCCTGTCCTGTCCCTATCCTCCCCGCATGAACACCCCTTCGGGCCACGACGGCCAGACGGCGCCCGCCGTGCCGGCATCCACCGCGCCCCCCCTCACCCGCTACGAATGGGCCCTGCTCTGCAGCGCCTACATCAGCCAGTGCGTGGCGTTCAGTTTCTTCTTCGTGGCGCTTTCCAGCATCCTGCGGGGCAACGGCGCAGAGCTGGCAGACCTGAGCTTCATCTACCTGCTCGGCGTGGCACCGGCGCTCAAGTTCCTGTGGGCACCGCTGATGGACCGCTACGGCTTCGGCCGCTGGGGGCACTACAGCCGCTGGCTGGTACTGATGCAGACCGCGCTGATCGTCACGCTCTGGGCCATGGCGCAGCTGAAGATCGGTGGTGTGCCGCCTGAGCTGGCTGCCGGCGCGACCGGTGCAGCGGCTGACATGAATGAGGCTGCCGCAGCACTGGGCGGTGCAGGCGGCACGGGGGCTGCGGCCCATCCCCCCCTGCCCTGGACCGGCCTGATGCTGGGCTGTCTGGCCATGTCGTTCTTCACCGCCTGTCAGGACATGGCGGCCGACGGCCTCTCCACCCGGCTGCTGAGTCCGTCCCAGCGGGGGCTGGGCAATGCGCTGCAGATGGCCTGCGGTTCCATCGGCTTCATTGCCGGCGGGGGCGGTGTGCTGGCCCTGTACGAATACGCCGGCTGGCAGACGGCACTGATGTGCCTGACGGTGCTGAACGTCGTCACGCTGGTGCTGGCGCTCTTTTACCGCGAGCCCGCCCATGCCCGCCCCGACGTGGTGGTGCGGGAACGGATGCTGGATTACTGGCGCGAGATCGGGCGCTTCTGGGTTCGCCCCGACACGGGCTGGCGCTGGGCCTTCATCATCGTGATGCTGCAGGCCGGCGTGTACATGGCCTACAGCGTGATGTCGCCGATGCTGGTGGATGCCGGCTGGAGCTTCACCAAAATCGGCCAGGTAGCCAATGGGTACGGCACGGCGCTGGGCATGGCCTCGATGATCGGCTTTGGCTGGCTGCTGCGCCACTGGTCACTGAACCGGGCACTGCACGTCATTCTGCCGGCGCAGGTGGTGGGCGTGCTGCTGCTGGCCATTCCACTGCTGCTCAAGACTGGAGCCCTGGGTGCGGGTCTGCCGGAAATCGCCCAGGGAGCCGCCGCAGCCGGAGGTACGGCAGCCCCGGATGGCGCCGCAGCGGCTGCCGGGCAGGCAGCGGCATCGGTGGCGCAAACGGGCGGTATCGGCGACATCTGGATCACGCTGGGCGTGGCGGGGTTCATGATGTGCTATATGCCGATGGGTGTACTGGTCAGCACGCTGATGATGGGGCGCAGCAGTGCCCATGCACCGGCCACCGATTTTTCGGTCCAGTATGGCCTGTATCTGGCGGCGGGTTATGGCGCCGGCGCACTGGGTCTGCCTCTGGCGCAGCGCATGGGTTATGCCGGCCTGCTGGCGCTTGCGGGCGCCGTCTGTGTGCTGATGGCCGTGCTGATCCCTGTTCTGCATGCGCGACTGGGGCGTCCTCCGTCTGCAGCCACGGCCCGGGCATGAAAAACCCGGTCTGCCCCACCAATTTCGGCAGTTACATTCATGAGCGATCACGCCGGGTTTGACTGCGGCCTGAATGATCACGGCCGGAATAATAGCCGTCGCAGAATGATGGCCACGGCAGAAACAATGGCCGCATCACGTATGACGGCCCTATCGCGAATAATGGCTGCGTCATGAATGGTTCATGAATGATACCCGTGGCGTAAATGCTGGCCATCGCATGAATAAATCCGGTCTGAACCACGCCGTTCCGTTCATGAACGACACGGCCTGTTCATGAAAATCTGCCCCCTCAATAATCCATTCCGACAACCATTTACATATGCACAATATCGATACCCTGTTGTAACGGGTATATCGTTCGGTGCATGGCAGAATCCGGCGCTCTGATACCTTTTTTAAGGAGGGCTCCCTGCCATGCCCGAGGACGGCAGCGACCATACACCGCCGCCCACTGCTTCCCCTCATGCCGGCAGCCAGTTACTGGACGATTATCTGCACCACGTATTGGCCCACGAAGGCATGAAACCGGTGATCGCCGTGGATGGACAGGGCCGGCGGGCCTGGATCGACACGCAGTCGCCATGGGCACAGGGACGCATGGCGGCCCAGCTGTTCGACAGTGGCCTCATGACAGTCTGCGTGCAGGGGCGACTGCTGGTACCCTATACCTCACTGTATGAGGAAAAACACTACACCCCGCCGGTGGCCCTGACGCTGAAGATTCATGGTGCCTTCGAATGGACGGATCTGCGGGGGCGCGAGTTCCAGACGCCGGGCGACAACGAGCTGTGGTTCCAGAGCGGCATAATGGACTGGCGGCACAGTACACTGCACGCGGGCGAATGGACGGAGCTTCAGCTGTCCATGCAGACACCGCTGGTCGAGCGCTGGCTAGCCGACGGCATGCTGCATGACCAGGCACGCCGCCTGCTGGAACAGTGCCTGCAACCCCGGGGCCAGGGCATCATGCAGGTGCATCCGATGCAGGCGGACATGAACGTCACCATGCGTCAGGCCCATGCGCTGCTGGCCGGACTGGCCCCCATGCAGGCCATGCCCCTGGCCGAGCAACTGCAACTGGAAGGCCAGATACTGTCCCTGCTGGGCCAGTGGCTGGCACTGCCGCCCACGCCCGTCAAGCGCCGGCAGGACCGCTGGCGACGGGCGGTGGACGACGCCATCGACATCATCCACAGCGAATACGGCACCGAGCTGTCGATCAGCCGGCTGGCCTGGCGGGTGGGCACCAACGAGTGCTACCTGAAACAGGGCTTTCGCGAACGCACCGGCATGGGCATTGCCACCTACCTGCGCCAGCAGCGGATGAAAGTGGCACTGGCCCTGCTGGAGGAAGGCAGCATGAATGTGGGCGAGGTGGCCCATTATGTGGGCTACCGCAGCCTCGGGCACTTTTCGCAGGCGTTCCGGACGGTGCATGGCTATCTGCCGTCGACCGTGCAGCGGCCATTGTCTTCCCCCCGCCCGCCACGACCATCTGGCACACAGCCGGCTGCGGCACCGGCCAGCAAAAATGCAGACCAGCCGGAGGCAGGTCATGCGCAGGAGCCCGAAATACTCCTGACCAGCGAGGAGCGCTGACGGGCATCACTCACCCAGCTGCGGAAGCGCCGATACACACAAGAACGGCCGGAACAGGCACGGCAGGAATAACGGCCACCGCACGAATGGCGGCCCCTTCACAAATGCGGCCCCCTCACAAATGCGACCCTTTCACAAATGACGGCCACATCACGAATCATGGCCACATCATGAATGATGCCTGCAGCGCAAATAATGGCCGCCACCTGAATCACGCCGGCCTGTTCATGAACGCTCAGGTCCGTTCATGAAATATTGTCGGGTGCATGGCAGAATCCGGCGCTCCGATACCTTTTTCAAGGAGGCTTCCCTGCCATGCCCGAGGACGGCAGCGACCATTTACCTCCGCCCGCCACGCCTCCCGCGGCAGGCACCCAGCTGCTCAACGATTATCTGCAGCACATCCAGGAATTCAAACGCATGAAACCGGCGATTGCAGTGGATGGGCAGGGGCGGCATGCCTGGATCCGCATGAAGACCCCATGGTTGCAGGGGCACATGGACGTCCAGCTGTTCGACAGCGGCATCCTGGCCGCCAGTTCCCGGGGACGGCTGCTGGTGCCCTACACCTCACTGTACGAGGAAAAACACTACACCCCGCCGGTAGCCCTGACGCTGAAGATGCATGGTGCCTTCGACTGGACGGATCTGCGGGGACGTGAGTTCCAGACACCGGGCAACAATGAGTTGTGGTTCCGAAGTGGCGTGATGGACTTGCGGCACAGCACGATGCACGCCGGCGAATGGTCGGCGCTTCACCTGTCGATGCAGGCGCCACTGGTCGAACGCTGGCTGGCCGACGGCATGCTGCATGACAAAGCCCGTCGCCTGCTGGAGCAGTGTCTGCAGCCTCGGGGCCAGGGCATCATGCAGGTGCATCCGATGCAGGCAGACATGAGCGCCACCATGCGTCAGGCCCATGCACTGATGACCGGGCTGGCCCCCATGCAGACCATGCCCCTGGCCGAGCAGCTGCAGCTGGAAGGCCAGGTGCTATCCCTGCTGGGCCAGTGGCTGGCACTGCCGCCCACACCGGCCAGG
>ERZ773076.446-NODE-446-length-21204-cov-12.942645_pt1 | contig 21204 bp, 17 predicted proteins | sample MGYA00580613_ERZ773076 | MGnify/ENA primary metagenome ERZ773076 (study PRJEB29015, sample SAMEA2738005) | human oral metagenome | biome: human oral; feature: human-associated habitat; material: dental | place: China | collected 2057 ...
TTTTTTGGAGATTAAAAATACCCAGATTTAACAACCTGGGTGGTACTGATTTATTAATCAATCGTTGAGTTACTGTAGCCGTATAGAACATAAATAAGAATACCAATGATAACAGCTACACCAAAAGCAATCCAAGTAACTGTCATGAATTGACTCATTAGTGATAAACAAATGACGATTGAGATAATGGGCAAGAAAGGAACAAGAGGGGTTTTAAATTGATCCGCTTCTGTTTTCCCCTTATCCCGACGCAATTTAATCAGGGCTACTGCAAGAACAATCAGGTAAGCCAAGGTACAGATATTGACAAACTCTGCCAAGGCATTCAGAGGAACGATACCTGCAAAAATAATGGCAAAGAAACCTACCAACACCGTAGCACTATCGGGAATCTTCGATTTTTTTGAAATATGCCGAAATGCTTTTGGCAAGAGACCATCTCGGCTTATACTATAAACTGTACGAGATAGGGCATAAGTCATTGAGATACAAACCGTGATTAGCGTCAAAATGGCAACCGTGGAAACGTAATTGGCTGCCCAAGACAGACCAACATGACGCAGGGCAAAAGCAACCGCATCGGCAACACCTAACTTAGTGTAATGGACAATTCCTGTCAAAACTAGGGTAACGACAACATAAAGAATCGTCACAATAATCAAAGATAGGGTAATGCCCCGTGGAACAGTTTTATGGGGCTCCTTAGCCTCATCAACTGTCATTGACAGAGATTCAAAACCAAGAAAGGCAAAGAACATAATTGAAGCCCCAGCAATCATCCCTGTTTTGCCCCCATAGAATTGACCGATACCATAAGGCATAAAGTTAGACCAGTTAGCTGTTTTAATAAAGAAGAGGCCAGTTATAATAAAAAGAGCCAGAGCTGAGAATTTCAAGATAACCAAAAAACTATTAAAGCGTAAAACAGACTTAGAATTCATCAAAACCAAGGCTGTCACAGCCACCATTACTAAAACTGGTAGCAAATCAATATAGGTTCCCTTGTTTGGATCAAATGTCCCATTAAGGGCCGTTGGTAGAGTAATATTGAAATTGGCCAAAAGTCCCTTGAGGTAGGTTCCCCATCCTGAAGCCACACTGGAGATAGCAATCAAGAATTCCATAATAATCATCCAGCCAACCATCCAAGCTGGAAATTCTCCCAAGGTAGCATAGGTATAGCTATAAGCACCACCATTAGCTGGTAAGCGAGAAGCAAACTCTGCATAAAAGAGGGCCGAAATTCCTACTGCAATTGCAGCAATAACAATGGAAATGACCAAACTAGGTCCAGCATAGTTAGCAGCACCGATCCCCGTAATGGTAAAGATACCAGTCCCTACCATTGACCCGAGACCAAGAAATACGAGGTCAGCTACCCCTAAACTTCGAGCCATTTCTGTTTTGATCTGACGAGGATCTTTTTTTCGAAAAATATTCACTTATCTCTCCTTGAATTTTCTACAATTGTAAGTTTATCATAGGGAAAATTGATTGTAAATACTTTTGAGCCAAAGGAAGCGCTTAGTCTCACTGCAGGGAGTCCGAAGGACAAAAGAAAAAGAGAGACGCAGCTAAGTTCTCTCTCAATCTTGTTATTCAATAGAGTCTACAAAAAAGGAGCTTAGCACCCCTTTTTCTTACTTTAGTTTTCGCTCTTGTTATCAGTTTCAGACATCTTTTCCTTTACTTCATCGTAAGAAAGAGCATGATTTTCTTTTTCTGATTGGTCTAGGTCTTCTTCAGGCATCTTACCTGTTTCGTAGATAGACTTGATTTGAGCAGCATCCAAGGTTTCGTATTTGAGTAGGGCTTCTGCAATCAACTTGTGTGTTTCACGGTTTGAATTGATAACATCTGCAGCCTTATTACGAGCTTCATTCAAGAGTTGGCGAACTTCTTCGTCAATCAGAACGGCTGTTTGACTAGAATAAGACTTATCGCCTGGCATTTGTCCAGGGTTCATGGCATGGTTGCCTTCATACTGAACAGGGCCAAGCTTATCACTCATACCGTACTCAGCTACCATGGCCCGAGCCAGAGCAGTGGCTTGTTCAAAGTCATTGGAAGCTCCTGAGGTTTGAACATTGAAGATGATTTCTTCAGCGACACGACCACCCATGAGACCAGCTAATTGTTCTTTCAACTCATCCTTAGACAGGAGGTTTTGATCTTCCTTAGGCAGGGAAATCATATAACCACCGGCACGGCCACGGGGGACAATCGTTACCTTGTGGACATCGCGGGCACTTGATAGAACCAGACCGACAATGGTATGACCAGCCTCGTGGAAGGCCACAATTTGCCGTTCTTTTTCAGAAACCTTCTTGTCTTTCTTAGAAGGTCCAGCAATAACACGGTCTTCAGCTTCATCAATATCGCTGGCATCAATCTTGGTCTTATTACGGCGGGCTGCAACCAGAGCAGCTTCATTCAAGACGTTTTCAAGGTCAGCCCCAACAAAACCTGGGGTTTGTTGAGCAATAACCTTGAGGTCAACATCATCCTTGAGTGGTTTATTTTTTGAATGAACCTTGAGAATAGCTTCACGCCCTTTGACATCAGGACGACCAACGAGGACCTTACGGTCAAAGCGTCCTGGGCGAAGAAGAGCTGGGTCAAGAACATCGCTACGGTTGGTTGCCGCAATCACGATAATGCTTTCGTTACCTTCAAAGCCATCCATTTCAACTAAAAGCTGGTTGAGAGTTTGTTCGCGTTCGTCATTTCCGCCACCCATTCCGGCACCGCGACGACGACCAACAGCATCAATTTCATCAATGAAAATCAAAGCTCGTTCAGCCTTCTTGGCATCTTCAAAGAGGGAACGAACACGACTAGCCCCAACCCCAACAAACATTTCAACGAAGTCAGATCCCGAAATGCTGAAGAAAGGAACACCTGCTTCACCAGCAACGGCCTTAGCTAGGAGAGTTTTACCAGTTCCGGGAGGGCCTTCAAGAAGAACACCAGTTGGAATACGAGCCCCCAATGACCGATATTTTTTAGGATTTTTCAGAAAATCAACAACTTCAACTAGCTCTTGTTTTTCCTCTTCTGCACCAGCAACATCAGAAAAACGAACCTTGATATCATCCTTGCTGGCAGCCTTAGCTTTGTTGCGTCCGAAACTCATGGCACCCCGGGCGCCGCCGCCACCGCCTTGGTTCATCATGAAGTAGAAAAGTAGTCCCATGATAACCAAAGGAACAAAGAGGCTAAAGACATAGGACATAATTGTCCCACTGGAACTTTCAGGAATAACCTTAATCTTAGTCTTTGACTCATCGGCTGCCGTTTGCAACTGTTCCATCGAACTATCACTAGGGAGAATAACCGATGTAAATTTAGTTACTTTTTCCGAACCAGAGGTATTCAAAAGATTAAAGCTGGAATTACTGGATGATGTCTTTTTAGCTTTGGCATAGTCTCCTGTTACCTTAACAACACTACCGCTTGGCTGATAGGTAACAGACTTAACATCACCAGATTTAATTTCTTTGACTAAAGTTGAATAACCAACTTCGCGTGTCTGACCAGAATCTCCTCGCAACCAAAAGTTAGCCGCTGTTACGGCAAGAACGATTAAAACGAGATAGATATAGCCATTTTTGACGAGACCATTTCTATTTTTATTATTCATTGACTAACAAATATCTTTCTAATTGCTTGTTTTATAAAACTCTTCCTTGAGAACACCGACGTAAGGAAGGTTGCGATATTTTTCAGCATAATCCAGACCGAAACCTACGACGAATTCATTGGGAACGTCATAACAGACATAGTCAGCATCAATATCAACAACCCGACCTTCTGGTTTATCAAAAAGCGTTGCAATTTTGACGGACTTAGCTTGACGATACTTAAACATATCTCGCAAATACAAGAGGGTACGACCTGTATCAATAATGTCCTCAACAAAGATGACATCACGACCTTCAATATTGGTATCGACATCTTTCAGAATTTTGACTTCACCGCTACTTTTGGTACCACCTTGGTAGGATGACACAACCATAAAGTCGATTTCAATATGCGTATCGATATGTTTAATCAACTCTGCCATAAAGGGGACTGCCCCTTTTAAAACACCGACCAGGAGAGGATTTTTTCCCTCGTAATCTTTAGTCAGTTGTTGACCAAGCTCTTCGGCCTTGGTTGCTATTTCTTCAGCAGAATAAAGGACTTTTTCAATATCACTATCCAGGGTCATAGGTCACCATTTTTTCTAGTTTTTATACACAATTTAGCTTTAATTGTAACACACTGAGATTCTTTTCTCAAATATAAGTGTCCTCCGACTAAGACAAAAATAATTTGATCATTCTGCTCAGCTACAATAGCCTGAGAACGTTCTTGAGTGGGAATTTTTTCGTCGATAAAAAGACGACGGATTTTCTTGTGAAAACTACCGAAATCAATACTGTCACCAGCCTGTCTCGGACGAAGGGTAACAGGCTCCAGACTGGTCATGGCAATCTCACCAGTCTGTCCAAATTCAAAGCTGGTTTGACCAAAACTGACGATATTGCCATATTTTAACACTTGCGCAGGGAAAACGCTATCCGTCCGAGGACCGATTTTATCCAAGTAAAATTGATCTTTTTGGAGGTGAAGATAGTAGCCTGCTTTCAGATAGCTATCTTCTGGACTGGCCTGGCCAATTTTTTTTAGAAGGCTCTCAAACTGTGCCCTAGTCAGCGATAAATCTGGAAAATCCTCCAGATAATTTTGGAGCAAATAATACTGGACGGCAGGACTTTGTTTGCGGAAACTTTGCAGATTGTTTTCCTCTATGTCAGCCGTCAAATCGCTCAGGGCCATCAGTAAGTAGTCTGTTTCCTTGCCCAGCTCTCTTAGGGCAGCAGAAAACTTAGGGTTCTCCTGGGATAAGCTTGGCAAATAGTGGTGCCGAATGCGATTGCGCAGATAAGTATCACTCTGGTTGCTCTCATCCTCGAAGTGAAAAATATCTGGCAAATCCTTCTTTTCAATTTTTAAAAAAGGGCGAATCAGTTGGCCAGGGCCAAAACTTTTCACAGGCTGCATTCCCACCAGATGTCTGAGACGACTGCCTCGCAAGAGTCGCATAAAAATAGTTTCAGCCTGGTCATCAGCATGATGGGCAGTCACCAAGGCTGTATAGCCTTCTTCTTCCATAACTCTTTTGAAAAAATCGTAGCGAAACTCTCTGGCAGTTTTTTCTGAGAAGTTTCCAGAAAAATGGGCTAAATAAAATGGGACTTGATGATCCTGAGCCCATTTTCTCAGATAAGCCTCTTCAATCTCCGACTCTTGGCGCTGCTTATGATTGACATGGGCCAAACCAATCTGTATAGCTAAGTCTTCTTGATGAGCCTGCAAGAAAAGGAGTAAATTCATTGAATCCACTCCACCAGAAACAGCTACTAAAACCTTGTCATGTTGGGCAAAATATTCATGTTTTTGGATTTCTTGTAAAATTTTCTGCATCTTCATTTTAATATTCTATAGACATCATCGGCAATGGCTGTAATGTCTTCGTAGCTGGCATTTTCCGTAAAGACAGAAAGGATAAAGGGAGTATCTCCATAAACAATGGCCACATCGTGACGGTAGTCATAGGCATCGCCAATCTTGTGGGCTACCTTAACTGAGATATTCTTAGAAATTCGCTGATTATCATAATCTGTTGACGATAGATAGTTAGTGATATCACCATTTTGCTTATAAATAGCTTCCATCATCTTGCCCGCAGTCTTAGCTGAAACCTTCCGGCTCTTCATGTCCCACTTCTCGCCAATAGCTGATTTTATGGCCTTTTGGAAGTCCTTATCATACTGATGGGCCACATAGTAACCCAGGATGTTTGTTGCAACATTATCAGAAAACTGAGTAACATGGCTCTCTAAATCACTGATGCTATATTTCTTATTGTCGGCAGTCTTGCTCATCGTGCCACTACCTTCAGTTTTGTAGGCATCCTTGAAACTATTGACAGCTGCAGTGTAGGTTAGGTTTTGGGAGCCTGTTATCTTGCCTTTATTCAATTGGTCTTGAACATAGTAGAGCAAGGGCAATTTGCTGACACTAGCTGAATACATAACCTTGTCTGCATTAATTTGCGCTTCCTTGCCATTGTCAAGCTCTTTGACATAAATACTATACTTACTGCTGTTGTCGTATTTCTGTTTAAGAAGTTCTTGGACCTTTTCAATTCGAACATCCTTCTGCGTCAGGGTCTTCTCATCCAACCACCCCTGGTCTTTGACGTAAAAATACTTGCCATGATGGGTTGTCGCCTTCTGGCTGACCTGAATTTTACTATAGGCTCTCAAGCTGTTTTTTTTAGGGGCCTGTCCAGAAACATAGGGATGCTGATAAACCTTGACTGAATCAGAAGTCCAATATTCCTTAGGTTTCTCAAGCTTCTGCGTCGTCAAAACTCGGTCATCATAGAAGTCCTGAAAACTAGCCTTAGCATAGTTGCCATTGGCCAACTGAAAAACAGGAATCCCCTTTTTATTAGCCATGATTTTCTTGAGGCTAATTTTTGAGTTAGGTTGAAGCCGGCCGGCTTTCTTAGAGAGAGCTGGGTCAGAATAAGTTGTGACTGTCTTGTAAACATTAGGATTTTGTGGCAGTTTAGCAAAGTACATGTAGGAAAAATTTTTGCTAGAAGACTCGTTTTTCTGTCGACTCCCCTTGTCCATAGGAAAGGCAACCAAAAAGACTTGCAGCAAAACCAAAAAGGCAAAGAGTTTTACTGTCTCATTGCCTGGCTTAATCCTCATGAGGAGCCTCCTCCTTTAAGGATTGATTTTTTTGGTGGAGCTCCTCCAGCTTTTCATCGGAGTAAGCCAAAAATTTTTCAATTGTCTCAATCAAATTTTCCATAATTATTGGGGAACCAGTTCAGGAATAATAAAGGTCACTTCGCCTGAGTTGGAGTAATGGTACTTAGCCCTGGCATACTTTTGGACAAACTCATCGTCCTTGAGCTGTTTGGCTAATTGTTCTTCCTTACTGGTCTCTGCCTTGGTCTCCTTGTAATTTGCCTTCAGTTTAACGATTTCGGCCTTTTTACTTTGCAAATCCCGATAGCTGGAAACCAAATTGTAGGTTGGCAAAATAAAAAGTAGAATGACAAAAATCAGGGTCCAGCCCATAAAACGATGGCGTTTGCGGGCTTCCTCTTCTTCGTAGCGCTTGGTTAAATTGGTTTCCTTGATATAGTCGTTGTTTAACTGAACAACCTTATCACTCTTGCTCATCTACCTTTATCCTTTTTTCATTAAGAATTTCATACATTTTTTGGGCATCATCTTTCTTGGTGCTGTCCTTCATTTCTAGCACGCGCACCGTCAAGAGCTTGTTGCCAAAGCGAATCTCAATCTCATCATTGAGCTTCAAGTCTGTCGATGATTTAGCCAAGATACCGTTGACCTTAATCCGCCCCTTATCAGCCACTTCCTTGGCGACTGGACGGCGTTTAATAATCCGAGAGACCTTTAAATACTTATCTAATCGCATCTTTCCTCCAGAATTTAAGAGAATTTCTGTGTTTATAATTTTCCTTATTTTATCATGAATTTTTAAAAAACGCAGGACTTTATGCCTTTTGGCTAGCTTTTCGATCCTTGATTTCCGAGAATTGCTGGCCAAATTTGCTTAACTCTTCTAAAATTTCGTAGTCCTTTTTTCGGCGGCCATCAAAAATAACTTCGATTTGACCTTGATGCTCACCAATTCTAGCTTTGAGATTGGTTGCCGACAGGGCTTCAAAATAGTCCTGGGTCAAAAAGAGATTTTGGCTGACCTTTTCAAAACGGATGGTCACTTCCTCCTGCTTCTTCTCAGCTAGTTGAACAAAGACAGCATCCAGATAAGACTTGACCAGACCGATTTCTAACAGGTAGGCCACCTGGTCGGGATAGTCGCCAAAGCGGTCAATTAACTCAGACTGCAGGTTTTGGTAATCTTCCTGGGAGGAAATTTCCCGAATTCGCTTGTAGATTTCGATTTTTTGGCGCTCATCATCGATGTAGTCATTAGGAAGGTAGGCGTCAATTCCAAGATTGATTTCAGCATTGCCCTTCTGGCGGACCTGACTTTGGCCTTGTTTGTGCTGGATGGCTTCTTGCAACATTTGTGAATAGAGTTCAAAACCAACCGAATCAATAAAGCCACTCTGGGAGGCCCCCAGAATATTGCCAGCCCCACGGATAGAGAGATCCCGCATGGCAATTTTGAAGCCTGACCCCAGCTCGGTAAAGCCTTTGATGGCATCCAACCTTTTCTCGGAAGCCTCACTCAAGACCTTATCAGGCTGATACATAAGGTAGGCATAGGCAATCCGATTACTACGGCCAACCCGGCCCCGCAATTGATAGAGGGTCGAGAGACCCATCCGGTCAGCATTTTCCACAAAGAGGGTGTTGACATTGGGCATGTCAATCCCTGTCTCAATGATGGTTGTTGCTACTAGGACGTCATAGACCCCATCTAGGAAGTCAAAGAGGGTGTTTTCCAGCTGGATTTCGCTCATCTGACCGTGAACGATACCAATATTGGCTTCAGGAACTAATTCCTGCAACTCCATGGCCTTGCGGTCAATAGTTTCCACTCGATTATAGACATAAAAAGCTTGTCCGCCTCGGTCAATTTCCCGAATGATAGCCTCGCGAATCATACCAGGATTGGTTTCTAAAACATAGGTCTGAACCGGATAACGATTGGTCGGAGGCGTTTCGATGACTGACAAATCCCGAATCCCCAGCATGGACATATGTAAGGTTCGAGGAATGGGCGTGGCCGTCAGAGTCAATACATCGGATTTTTTCTTGAGTTCCTTGAGCTTTTCCTTATGCTTAACCCCGAAGCGTTGCTCCTCATCAATGACAATCAGTCCTAAATCCAAAAATTCCACATCCTTAGAGAGTAGGCGGTGGGTCCCGATAATAATGTCAATTTGTCCCTTACTCAGAGCAGTCAGGGTTTCCGTTTGCTCCTTTTTGGTCTGGAAGCGACTGAGGATACCGACTTGGACGGCATAATTTTCAAAGCGTTCCTTGAAATTATTGTAGTGCTGCTGGGCCAGAACGGTTGTCGGCACTAGGACAGCGACCTGCTTGCCATCATTGACTGCCTTGAAGGCTCCCCGCATGGCCACCTCGGTCTTCCCAAAGCCGACATCACCAACCAAGAGCCGATCCATGGGTTTATCGGATTCCATGTCAGCCTTGACCTCCTTGATGGAGCGGACTTGGTCATCGGTTTCAACGTAGGCAAAGTCTTCCTCAAATTCCCTCTGATTGTCGTCATCGGCTGAGAAGGCAAAGCCCTTGAGCTGACTGCGTTCGGCATAGAGCTTGAGGAGGTCATCAGCAATATCTTCAACCTGCTTGGAGACCTTCTGCTTGGCCTTTTGGAAGCGGCCATCATTGAGCTTATTGATTTTGGGCTCTTTACCATCACTGGCCATATATTTGGACAGCAATTCAATCTGCTCAACAGGGATGGAAATCCTGTCAGCATTTTGATACTGGACGGTCAGATAGTCCCTATGCACGCCCTTGATTTCGATGGTTTCAATTCCCAGAAAACGCCCGATACCATGGACATTGTGGACCACATAATCGCCCTTTTGTAGCTCATTGTAGTCCTTGAGTCGCTCGGCATTGCTAATATTTTGCCGGCGAATCCGCCGTTTGGGGGTCTTGTGGAAAATTTCTTTTTCTGTAATCAAGACCAGCTTTTGGTCAGCAAAGTAAAAGCCGTTGGTCAGATTACCCTGGGTCAGCTGAGCCATTCCCTGCTCTAACTCATCAGCAGCTACTATGGGCAGGTCACAAGCGTATTCCCGCAGATCTGCTTGTAACTTTTCCAGCTTAGCTTGCGAGTCAGCCTGCAAGATAACAGTCGCCCTAGTCTTGAGGTAACGGTTGATTTCATCCACCAATAGAGGAATTTGATTGAAAAATTCCTGCATAGCATACTGGGTGAAATTGTAGATCTTCTGGAAGCGAATATTACCCAGACCCTTGTGGAAATTAGAAAAGAAGCTGGCGGGTTGATAATTGCGTAAGTCCTGAAAAATATCAGCAAAATAGACCTGGTTGGAGACGGCCTTAGCCTGCTGCAAATTTTCGGTTAGGTAGTTGGTAATCTCCAGATTTAACTTGGCATTGCGGTCGGTTAACTTTTGAAAATCATCAAAAAATATTGGCGTCCCTTGGGGCAAATAATCCAAGAGACTGTAAGTTCTGTCATAAAAATAAGACAAAAACTTCTTAAAATCTTGATGGCGATGGCCATCGGCCAGAGTCGTATAGAGCCCTTCCAGATAGTCCTTGAGCTGGTCATTTTGAACACGCTCCAGTTCCACCTCTAACTTAGCCAGGGCAAGTCGCCGATTCTCCTGCGTCAAAACGGCCTCATCGACAGGGCTTAGGGTGAAGCTCTCTAGATTTTCCAGCGACTTTTGACTCTCAGGGTCAAAAGTCCGCAAACTATCTAACTCATCCCCGAAGAATTCCAAGCGGTAGGCCTGGTCTGTCTTGCCATCGTAGATGTCGAGAATATCTCCCCGCTGACTAAATTCGCCCAGTGAGAGCACCTGGGAGACCTTCTTATAGCCCAAACTGGTCAAGGTCTTAGCCAGACCAGACAGGTCATAATCCTGACCCAGGTTAAAGGTCAAAACAAAGCTGGCATAGTCCTGGGGATTGGGCAAAAGGACCCTGGCTCCCAAAAGACTGGTCACCAAAATACCAGATTTTCTCTCATCCAGCAAAAAATTAAGACTCTCCACCCGAGAGAGGGATTTTTCCTGCGAAGCAACAATAAACTCTGCCCCGACAATATCATCCGCAAAGAATTGATAGACTTGGTCATCACCCACAAGTCCCACGAGATCGCTAGCCAGATTTTCAGCTTCATTTTGACTGGCTGTCAGAATGACTAACTTACCTTGATTAGCTAAAAAGTTCCCCGCAATCGCCAAACTCTTACTGGCACCGCTGAGTCCCATGACCAGTTGGCGTCCTAAGAGACCTGTCTTATCCTGCCATTCTTGCAGTTGTTTATTTTGATTAAAAAGTTGTAAAAGTGTCTTATCCATTGTATTTTTGCATGGTCTGTTCAAAATCGTCAGACTCCAAATAAAAGTTAACAGCAGCAGCCACTCGTTCCAGAGAGGCTAAAATTGTCGCATAGTCATCCTGACTAAAGGTAGACAGGACATGATGGACCACCTTGCTACCAGGCTTGGGCCGGCCGATACCAACCTTGATACGGTCAAATTCCTGACTACCAATATGCTTGATAATGGACTTGATACCATTGTGACCACCAGCTGACCCTTTCTGCCGGAAACGAATCTTACCAACAGCCATATCCAAGTCATCGTAGATGACCAATAGGTCCGCAATAGCAATATTGAAGTAGGTCAAAAGGGCCTGGACAGCCTGACCACTCTCATTCATAAAAGTCAAGGGCTTAACGAAATAAACCTTCTCGTCATTAAGAAAGCTGGAGCCAACCAGGGCCTTGAAATTTTTATCCTCGCTAAAGGTTACATCCAGATTTTTTGTAATCTCATCAATGGCCATAAAGCCGATATTATGCTTGGTTTTATCATATTTTGAGCCTGGATTTCCCAGACCAACAATCAATTTTGTCATCTTATTTTTCCCATTCCATGCTCATCAAACTTCAAAATCTAATTTTTGATATTTTCTTAGGTAGTGCGGACGGAAGCAAACTCCTTTGAAGTTTCATTCCTAATTTTTGAACCTAAAGTTTCAAAAATCCCGTTATCAGTGACACTGTCAGTATCACTGATAATACCACTACAACGAAAATATCAGATTTGGCTCACTTCGTTTACAGATTAACCCAAAACAAAAGTTTTCAACTTGGAAACAATTTCAAGTTTGATTTTTACTCAGTATTAGAAAGACCAAAAGGACTGGAAGAAGGTTCCAGCCTTTGGTAACTATTATTTTTAAAATTAAACGTTGAAGCGGAACTCCATAATATCCCCATCTTGGACCACATAATCCTTACCTTCTTCACGAAGGCGACCAGCTTCCTTGACCGCTTTTTCTGAGCCATAGGCTACCAAATCATCATAGGACATGGTCACAGCTCGAATGAAGCCCCGTTCAAAGTCAGAGTGAATGATACCGGCAGCTTGAGGAGCCTTGATGCCTCGCTTGAAGGTCCAAGCCCGCACTTCCTTTTCGCCAGCAGTGAAATAGGTGCCCAAGCCCAGCAGATGGTAGGCCGCCCGAGTTAACTTATCCACACCGGATTCTGCAAGTCCCATGGCTTCAAGAAATTCACCCTTGTCCTCGTCGTCCAATTCAGAAATTTCTTCCTCAGCCCGAGCTGAGATAACCACGACTTCCGCATTTTCGGTCGTCGCAAACTCACGGATTTGCTTGACGTAGTCAATAGAGTCTGGATCAGCCACCTGGTCCTCATTGACATTAGCCACATAAAGAACAGGCTTGGTGCTCAGAAGAAAGAGTCCCTTAACAATTTTGGCTTCTTCGTCTGTAAAATCAATGGTCCGAGCAGACTTTCCATCTTCCAAGACTGGCTTAATCTTAGCGAGCACATTGAACTCGGCTACCGAATCCTTATCCTTTTGTGTACGGGCAATTTTTTCCACCCGAGCATATCGTTTATTGACAGACTCCAAATCCGCCAGAATCAATTCCAGATTGATGGTGTCAATATCAGCCAGAGGGTCAACAAAGGCATCCTCACGCCCTTGCTCCCGCATGACATTTTCATCGTCGAAAGCCCGAACCACATGAACAATAGCATCCACTTCACGAATGTTGGCCAAGAACTTATTGCCTAGACCTTCACCCTTAGAGGCTCCCTTAACAATACCAGCAATATCGGTAAATTCAAAGGTTGTGGGTACCGTCTTTTTAGGATGAATCAGTTGGGTCAATTTTTCCAAGCGTTCGTCCGGCACTTCAACCATACCGACATTAGGGTCAATAGTGGCAAAAGGATAGTTAGCCGCTTCTGCCCCTGCCTTAGTAATTGCATTAAAAAGCGTTGATTTCCCAACGTTAGGCAAACCAACAATACCAGCTGTTAAAGCCATTTGCTTATCTCCGTTCTCTCTTTTTGAGTCAGGAGATATTATACCATAAAAAAGCCTGCCCGTTGCAAGCTTTTTTTATCTAGCTAAGACAGCAGTTATAGTAACAAGCTTAAATCGCAAAACCAGTCAAAACCCTAAAAATAGAGGGCAAGTAAGAGTTGCTAGTCGCCCTTTCAAAAGTTAGAGATAAATTTTCCTCTTTTGAGCGGTCAAACTTATCTGGTGTTCTTGGATTATTTCTCCATCAACTGACAAAAGGGTACCATCGAAGAAAGTAAGACTGGTACCACTCACCAGCACCTGATGCTTTAAGTAGGGAGAGCTTTGATGCCGTTTAAAGACCAGGGTCAATAAAATCAGCACACGCTGCCAAAAATTTTTTCCTTTAGCATAAACAAGGTGCAAGTTTGCATCAAAGACTGTCGAGCTGGGCCAAATCATAATACCGCCACCAAATAAGTATTATTGGCCAGGGAGAAAAAATAGATGTCCTTAAGTTCTATCAGCTCCCCGCTAGGCTTCTTAAGGGTGACACTAGCAAGGGGGCTCTTAAACAAGGACAGAATGGCAATCAGGATATAGGTCAATTTTCCCAGACCAAGCTGATTAAGTCTAGACTTAATCCTAGACTGAACCGCTTGCTTAACCACCCAAGCTGAAAAGCCAAGATCTAAACTGTTGAGCAAGACACCAGCCGAATCCACAAAAATCGTTAATTCTCTGCTAGTTCCAGCTAAGAGATTGGCCATAGTAGTGGCTAGGTCTGGCAAGCTCAGGGCCTTAGCAAAGTCATTGCCTGAGCCAACTGGGTAGTAGGCAAAGGGAATATCTTCTGGCAAATAATAGAGCACCTTAGAAAGTGTGCCATCCCCTCCCAGAATCAAGAGACGGTCATCATCTGTCCAAGATTTTAGCACGCGCCTCACTTGGCACTTTTCATCATCTGGAGTAGCCGTATAAAAGATTTCCTGCTCAAGCTGAGGATAATTACTTTTAATTTTTTCCACAACCTGACTGGCCTGATGAGCGCCAGCATTGGGATTTGCAATAATAAAAAGGGTCATAGAACTTTCTTGAGCTTTCGCTCAAAATCGTGACGGCTGAGCATGACCACGTGATCACAATTGCTACAGCGAATCTTTATATCAGCCCCAACCCTGGTCACTTCCCAGCAATTAGCCTTCTTACCCGTCTCCTTAATGGTGCAGGCATGGGGTTTTTTCATTTCTACAAGCGAGCCAACTTGATACATAGTATCCTCCTCAATTTCAATCTGGCTTTATTATAAACAAATTGCCCTAGACTGACAAATCTACGAGTATTACCGTTTGGACAAATTCAAACCAAGAAAATATCACTGATTAGTTATAAAAAGAACCCAACAAAGTCAGGTTCAAAACTTTCAATTGACATCTCTCGAGCGGTCATATCTTGCTAAAAAAGCTGGGTTTTTTAGCTAATGGTATAAGGGCAGAGTGATACTTTCTCCAAAGTGGCATTATTAGCAACACACAGTTAGTGCTAATAACAAAAGATTGAGACTTGGGCTCAATCTTAGGAATAAAACTCCAACGGAGGTTGCTTCCGTCCGCACTTTTTAAGAAAGTAGCAAAATTGTAAAGTTTTGATTTTAACTCAGTATTAGTAAAAATTCTTTTCCCTATCACTTAAAAACAAAAAAGAAGAATCCCAGCTAAGCTGGATCACTTCCAGAGATTATGAAAAAGATACGATAGTCTACGATACGAAGTGAGTTTAGACTGACGGATCCTGGTGCAGCGGAGTCGCACCAGGGAAAGTTTACATCCTTAAACACAAAGAAAGAACCCAACCAAACGGTCAGGCACTTTCCGGAGATTATGAAAAAGAAAAGTTTATTTAGGATTGACTATAGTATAACCCCAGGCACTTAATTTCTGCTTAAATATTTTCATTGCTCAAAAAGATTTAATTGGTCCGAACTGGTGTAATCAGTTGGATAAAGTTTTCCCCATCATCACCTGGAGTTAGGGTGAAAGGACGAATCGGTGAAATAAAGCGAATCCGCACAGTTTCACTCTTGAGAGCCTTGAGAGCTTCAATCAGATAGGTTGGGTTGAAGCTAATGGTCAAGTCACTGCCACTGGTTTCCAGAGTATCAATTTCTTCGTTGACCTTACCAACTTCAGGAGAATTAACGTGGGCCGATACCTGACCATCGACAATTTCCAACTTAACGGTACCATTTTGGGTAGCATTAGAAATCAAGTGAGCCCGCTCCATAGCCGAACGAAGATTATTGGTATCAAAGAGAATTTCAGTCTCAAAATCACTAACCAAAAGGCGGTCAGTATCTGGATAAGCACCTTCTAGCATGCGAGCGTAAAAGGAAATAGTTTCACTTCTGAAAAGAATTTGACTACCTGATAGGAAAACTTCCACCGTTTCAATATCATCAGTAAAGACGGCTGCAAATTCACGCAAAGAGCGACTTGGCAAGACCACATCAAAGTTATCCCCAGAATTTTCCAAAACCAGCTTGCGTTGGCTCATCCGGTGGGAGTCCGTAGCGACAGCCTTGAAATTCTTATTATCGGTCAAAACCAGATGAATCCCTGTTAAAATTGGCCGACTTTCTTGAGTGCTGGCAGCAAAGGCTGTTTCAGCAATCAAAGTTTTCAAAACCTTGGTGTTAAAAATTAAGGGATTGCTGGTAGCAACTTCTTGCAAGCGAGGATACTGTTCAACATCCTTACCCTTGAGAGTGATTTCTGATTTACCGCTGGTCAACAGGACTTGACTGTGTTCAATTTCTTTAAAGTCCAGACTAACATCTGGCAGGCTGGAAACAATATTGATAAAGAAGTTAGCTTCCAAGAGGATACTACCAGTTTCTGTAATCAAGAGACCAGCATTTTCATTGTCGCTAGTAATGGAATTTTCAATAGAAATTTGTCCATTAGACCCTGTCAGGGTAATACCTGTAGAATGAACATCAATTTTAAGGCTAGAGAGAATTGGAATAGCGTTCTTACTACTGATAGCTCTTTTGGTGGTATTCAATGCCTGAAGAAAGAAGGCTTTATTTATCGAAAAGTTAATCATGAGGACTCCTTTATAGTATTAAGTATAAGTTTAGTAGTAGTAGTAGGTCTTGTGGAGGGCGTGGAAAAGTTTCTGCAAGCTTGAGCTCAATAGTCAGTAGCCTTGTGCACAAGCTGTGGATAAACTAGCTAGAAATCTTGCTCTTGTCCACAAGCCTATTTGATTTTATTTTTGATAGTCTCAATTTCGATTCGCAAACTGTCATCCTGGGCCAGCATATTTTTAATCTTATTATAGGCATGCAGGACAGTTGAATGATCACGCCCACCAAATTCTTTACCAATCTTAGGTAGGCTGTTATCGGTCATTTCCCGAGCCAGATACATGGCGACTTGACGGGCGAGAACAATGTTTTGATTGCGCTTGGTTGCTTTGATTTCCTTGACGGTAACGCCATAGAACTTGCTGACCTGGGTTTGGATCTCTTCAATCGAGATGATATTGATAACAGGTGCATCCTGTTTGCGAGCCCGAATGGCTTCGGCGGCCAAATCAACGGTAATGACATCGGCTTGCTTCACCGTAGCCACCAAATTGATATCCTTGAGGGCTCCTTCTAAATCACGGACATTGGAATCAAATTGACCGGCCAAATACTCAATCGTATCTTGGGAGAAGGTATAAGGAAAACCTTGCTCCAGAATCTTATTGGTTAGGATGGCAATCCGAGTTTCATAATCTGGCGGTGTAATATCAACTGTCAAGCCCCATTTAAAACGGGTTACCAGTCGCTCTTCCAGATTGTTGAGATGGTCGGGGGTCCGGTCACTGGTCAGGACAATCTGCTTGTTGTTAGCATGGAGGGCATTGAAGGTGTTGAAAAACTCTTCTTGAGTCCCTTCTAAAGTTTTCTTAGCCAAGGATTGAATATCATCAATCAGGAGCACATCCAGACTGCGGAAGTTCTCCTTGAGTTCTTCCATAGATTCTAAGCGAATATGGGTGACAAATTCATTGATAAAATTTTCCGCTGTAATATAACGAGCCCTAGCATTAGGATTATTTTCCAAGACGGTATTACCAATAGCATTGAGAAGGTGGGTTTTCCCAAGTCCAGGACCTCCCCAGATAAAAAGAGGGTTGTAGGTAGTCCCAGGACTATTGGCAACAGCGATTGAAGCTGCCTTAGCCCACTTATTTTCATCCCCTTGAATAAAGTTTTCAAACTGATACTTGGGGTTTAAATTTGAAGAAACAGGCGGCTGGGCTGTTTGAGTAAGACTTTGCTGGGAATAGGCTCCTGCCTGCCCCCCTTGATTGGAATTGGATTCATTAACCAGAACAGTCTCAATCTCAGCACTTTCAAAAACATATTGGGCTCTAATTTGTTTATTAAAGACTTCAAATCCAGCGGTAATCAAGACCTGCTGGAGATTTTTTTCCCAAAAGAGTTCCTTCATGCGGTCAATATAGATGATAGCTGTATCATTTTCCACCTTAATCAACTGGGCATCCAGAACGAAGAATTCAAAAGTCGCTTGAGTGAGATGGTCTCTAGCTAATTCAAGGACCCTATTCCAAAAAATTGTTTCATTTTCTGTCATAGCTCTCTCCATTTTTTATACTCATTAAAATCAAAATTAACATTTTGATACTTTCTTAAAAAGTGCGGACGCAAGCAAACTTCTTACGAAGTTTCATTGCTAAATTTTGAGCCTCGGTCTCAAAATTTCCGTTATTAACAACAACTATTTTGTTGCTAATAATGCCACTTTGGAGAAAGTATCACTCTACCCTTAAATCATTGGCAAAGAAACTTTGCCAGTAAAAAGTTTTGAACTTCAATAAGTTTAAGAATATCTTGTACCGTATTTTAACATAAAAAGAAAAAGTTTTCCACAGGGTGTGAGAAAACTATACACATTATGTACTGAAGTTATCCACAAGTTGTGGATATACATAAAAAAGCTGTCAACTCAAAGCTTTCTTAGCTTTTTTGGTGTGGATAAGCTATCTCCTTAGAAAAGTGAAATTCACAGCCTAATTAAGCTTGTTGATAATTCTGTTCAAGTCATCTTGGGAGGAAAAGGTAATGGTCAACTTGCCAGCCTGCTTTTTGGTCATTGAGAGATTGACCGGCAAGCCGAGAGCTCTTGATAGATTTTCTTCTAAATCTTTCTTGAAGAGATTGGTTTGTTTCGCCTTCTTTTGCTTGGTCCGTGGTTTTGACTGTCTTTCTAATTCTCTGACAGACAACTTATTGTCTCTAATCTTGTTCAGCCAAGCCTCTTGTTCTTGGTCTCTCATTCCTAAGAGGAGACGGGCATGGCCAGAAGATAGGCTGCCGTCTTCAAGAGCTTTTTGTAAAGGAGCAGATAGATTCAAGAGTCGCAAAAAGTTAGTGATATAGGGACGCGATTTACCCATGTACTTAGCGATTTCTTCATGGGTCATCCGATTGGTTTCAATCAGATTTCGGTAGGCCTTGGCCTCCTCAATGGGATTGAGGTCAGATCGTTGCAAATTTTCAATGATGGTCTGAATGCGACTGTCTTGATCTGAAAGTTCTTTGATAATAGCCGGAATAGTCTCTAATTGCGCCAATTGGCAGGCTCGAAAACGTCGTTCGCCAGCTATCAATTCATAGCCAAAGACAGCTGATTTTCGGACAATAATGGGTTGAATCAAGCCGTTTTCTTTGATGGAATCGGCCAGCTCCTCCAACTCCTCCTGCTTAAAAGTTAAGCGGGGTTGAAAGGGATTGGGTGAGATATCGCTTAATTTCAATTCTTTTAATTCTACTGTCATGACCACCTCTAAAAAATACCTTTACAATAGTGTAAAGGTATTCAGTAAACTGTCAAGTTTTACTTACTGCTTGATGAGGATGAATCCAAATCATCGCTAGATTTATTCAATTTAATGTCAGCTGTCTTCTTGCTACCGTCGCGGTAGAAGGTCAGGGTGACGGTGTCACCAAGTTTGTGCTTGTAAAGTTCTTCTTGTAACTCAGCAACAGAGCTAACATCCTTATCATCTATCTTGGTGATAACATCGTATTCTTTCAACTTACCATCAGCTGGCATATCGGATTGGACAGAACCAACCACAACACCTTTGGTAACATCACTAGGAACATCAACCTTGTCCTTAACGGAAGAGCTTGCGCTGCTTAAATCGCCCATGGTAATGCCGAGGGCTGGGCGGCTAACCTTACCATTCTTTTCTAACTGATTAATAGTAGAAACAACATCATTAGAAGGGATAGCAAAGCCGAGACCTTCAGCACCCTCTAGAGAAATTTTACTAGAATTGATACCGATAACTTGACCTTCAATATTGATAAGGGCACCGCCTGAGTTACCAGGGTTGATAGCCGCATCGGTTTGGAAGGCTTTGGTTTGGATTGTTGTTCCATCTTCAGCGGTCAGAGTTACTGTTCGGTCCAAAGCTGAAATAATACCTTGAGTAACAGTATTAGCAAATTTCTTGTCTAAAGGGCTACCGATAGCAATGGCTGTTTCACCAACCTTAACAGATGACGAGTCAGCAAACTCAGCTACCTTAGTCACCTTATCAGAGGAAATCTTGATAACAGCAATATCGGAATAAGTATCTGAACCGATTAATTCCCCTTTGATGGCTTTACTGCGATCAGTTTCACCACCCAACATGAGAGTTAGTTTTTTAGCGCCACTAACAACATGGGCATTAGTAACGACATAGGCACTTTTTCCATCTTTTTTATAGATAACCCCAGAACCTTGAGCAACTGGAGTCAAGCCATCCTTATCCTTTTCCAAACCAGCTTCATCAGCAGCCTTGGCCTGAGAATCAGACAGCTCTTGGTAATTATTAACTGTGACAACAGCATCCTTAACCTTATCTACAGCCTTTGTGACGTCAGATGAATTATTGTATTGGGTATGGCTGACGACATTTTTGCCCAGAGATGTATTGATACCACTCATTTTTAGCATGACGAAGGTTGCCAATAAGCCACCTAGAAAACCAATCAGTAGCATCAAGAAAGGTTTCAGGATTTTTTTCCAAGAAATCTTTTTAACTTTTTTCAATAGTCAATCCTCCGAAATAAATTTTTCTTTTTTAAAAGACCTTTTAACTATACCCTATTGTCCAGTAAAAAGCAAGAATTCACAGCTTGTGGATAAGTTTAAACAGAACTATAAAATATAGCCGTTGAATCGAGTAATCATAGCATCTTTGGATTGTGGAAAATTTGTGGATATGAGACTGTGTTATAATGTTCTTATGAAAATTAAGCTGATTACAGTTGGAAAACTTAAGGAAAAATATCTAAAAGATGGGATCCAGGAATATGTCAAGCGTCTGGGGCGTTTTGCTAAATTTGAAGCTATCGAGCTACCAGACGAGAAGACACCAGATAAGGCCAGTTCTGCCCAGAACCAGCAGATTATGGCCAGGGAGGCTGAGCGAATTATGGCTAAGGTTGCCGAGCGTGATTTTGTCATCGTCCTCGCCATTGAGGGTCAAGAATGGACCTCAGAGGACTTTTCCAAGAAGTTAGCTGATGCTACCCTGAGAGGCTTTTCTGATATTACCTTTATTATTGGAGGAAGCTTGGGTCTAGCACCTCAAATCAAAAAGCGAGCTAACCTCCTAATGAGCTTTGGTCGCTTAACCCTGCCCCACCAACTCATGCGGTTAGTTTTGGTTGAACAAATTTATCGGGCCTTTATGATTCAAGAAGGCAGTCCCTATCATAAATAAAACAAGAGGCTGGGGGCTTGTCATCCCAACCTCTCTATTTTTTACATCAAACCATTTGACGCAGTGGTTGATTTGTGATGATTGTCTTGAAGCCTCAGCATTACCCCAGCACATGCCAACAAACTGGAGGTAAAGTTCTTAGTCCTTACCATGCCAGTGAATAGACCAAACAGTCCGGAAGACTGTTTGAGAAAACCAAATCAATTGTTAAGCAATACCGATTTTGGTCTCATTCCTTGATTTTTTTTTCAGTAAAAAAATGATTCCAGCAGGATTCGAACCTGCGACCGTTCGCTTAGAAGGCGAATGCTCTATCCAGC
>ERZ773076.448-NODE-448-length-21078-cov-5.274128_pt1 | contig 21078 bp, 30 predicted proteins | sample MGYA00580613_ERZ773076 | MGnify/ENA primary metagenome ERZ773076 (study PRJEB29015, sample SAMEA2738005) | human oral metagenome | biome: human oral; feature: human-associated habitat; material: dental | place: China | collected 2057 ...
AGCGTGAGGAGCTTTGCGAGTGGCTCAATACACTCATTCGCAAAACAGGTTTAGACTTAAAAGATAATGTAGATATCACTGATGAATACCGCGAGTGGTAAAAAGAACTTACGACTATTAGTCTTACCTTCTGCGTTTATCGTGAGTATTTTGACCTTGAAGCACTTACTCGTATCAAATGCAGGCTGTAATCGACAAAAGATATTTTTACTGCGTTCAGACTAACCCAAATAGAACATAAGTTACTTTCCCATCCACCCCAACGACAAACCCCATGAAGTTTCTCAAAAAACTATGCGGCCGAATTCTTGACTGGCTCGTCACCAGCAACATGGTGGGCTATGTGATATTGCTGGCCGGCTCCATTATTCTCGGACTGTTATTCGGCGGAGAAATAATTCTGGATAAAGTCCTTGGTCGTGTGAATAAGCCCTGGCACATTACTATCGGCTTCTTTTTAGCGTTGGTTACGCTCTTTGCAATTTGGCTTATCGAAGAAGGTTTAGCCGAGCAGACGTTTAAATTCAAACGGCGCGACAAATATCTGTGCGGCGCAATCGGCGGTTTGGTCAGCGCGCTACTGATCAAAGGGACGTGGCAGGCAGCCTTGATGGGATTGTCGATAGGCATACTGCTGGCGGCGTTGATGAGATGGTTAAAATACTTTTTTCGAAATATGAATTGAACAGAGAATCCCTTTTCAGACGACCCTTTACCCCAATCCTTTGAAATGTTCTCAAGAAACTGCGTAAACGATTTTAGGATTGGTTCACTATCCTTGCCACAGACATACCACCACCGAACAATCGTCATGATAGGGAACCTTTTTTACTGCACGGCGTAAGGCTTCCAACTTATCAGACAAAGACGGGGAGACGTTCCATAATGCTTCCAAGCGTTCATGAGATAGCGCGTCGTGCAGACCGTCAGAACAAACCAAAACTGCCTCGCCTCTTTGCAGAGCAAATGAATCGGTAAAAATTTTGAAATGGGTTTCTTCGTCATCCGCAATCAGGCAGTGCGCCAAAGCATAGTACATATCGGCATATTCCGTATCTGCCCGTGCTTCCCCCTGCTCGATTAAATCCGCCAACACAGTGTGGTCATGGCTTACCTGCCGCCAACGCCCCTCTGCCGATATATGGTAAACACGGCTGTCGCCGACATTGCAGATGCGGCACAAACCGTCCGCCTCGACGACCGCCGAAGCGAAAGTCGAGGACGAGCCGAAATATTCCTCGGCAAGCGTGTCGCAGAAGCTGCCGTGCAACCTTCGCAGGAAACGCCCTTCCGCATCGCCCTCGCGCACGAAGGCGTCCAACCAAAACCGGCTGGCAAGATGCGCGGCAGGGCTGCTGGATACGCCGTCGGCCACTGCCAGCCGCACGGCATCGTCCGCCTCGGACACGCGGGTTTTGTGCAGCCTGACCTGACGCACCGCCGTGCCGTCAAACAAGGCGTCCTGATTTCGTGCTTTACCGGCACCAACCATTTGAAAATAGGCAAGCTGAAACATGGTAATCCTGACAATCCAATCCTGATTTAAATAAACCTACTTCGGCGCTTTTCGCAAAAACGAATTTCAACGCAAAGCCCCTTGTTCATTGGCGACAGTATATATCAATAATGCCGATGCGCTTCTCCCTAACGCCATTTCCCCAACCGGCCCAAATGCCTGGCAACAGGTCGTCTGAAAATACGAAACCCATTTTTCAGACGACCTGACTTTGCCAAAGCAATCGATTTTATGTAAACTGGAAACCTCTTGTCGGAGTGCTGCTTGTTCCCGCAAACAGCTGAGACCGCATCAGCGGAATCCGTAGAACCTGTCGGGGTAATGCCTGCGTAGGAAACAAGCCGTCAAACGCCTGAAAAGGCTTCCGTTCCCTTTCCCGCATTTCCCGCCATTCGGTGGATTCCGCTCCCGTCTTATCTTTCGACTTCCCGATTGCACCATACTACAAAGGAATCCATCATGCCCCGCATCGCCATTCTCGGCGGCGGCCTTTGCGGCCGTCTGACTGCCTTACAACTTGCAGAACAAGGTTTATCGGTTGCCCTCTTTGACAAAGGCGGGCGCAAGGGCGAACACGCCGCCGCTTATGTTGCCGCCGCCATGCTCGCACCGGCTTCGGAGGCGGTCGAAGCCACGCCTGAAGTCATCAAACTGGGCAGGCAGAGTGTTCCGCTGTGGCACAACATCCGAGGTCGTCTGAAAACACCGACCATGATGCAGGAAAACGGCAGCCTGATCGTGTGGCACGGGCAGGACAAGCCTTTATCCAGCGAGTTCGTCCGCCACCTCAAACGCGGCGGCGTAGCGGATGATGAAATCGTCCGTTGGCGCGCCGATGAAATCGCCGAACGCGAACCGCAACTCGGCGGACGTTTTTCAGACGGCATCTACCTGCCGACCGAAGGCCAGCTCGACGGACGGCAAATCTTGTCTGCACTTGCCGACGCTTTGGACGGGCTGAACGTCCCTTGCCATTGGGAACACGAATGCGCCCCCGAAGACCTGCAAGCCCAATACGACTGGCTGATCGACTGCCGCGGTTACGGTGCAAAAACCGCGTGGAACCAATCCCCCGAACACACCAGCACCTTGCGCGGCATACGCGGCGAAGTGGCGCGGGTTTATACGCCCGAAATCACGCTCAACCGCCCCGTGCGCCTGCTGCACCCGCGCTATCCGCTCTACATCGCCCCGAAAGAAAACCACATCTTCGTCATCGGCGCGACCCAAATCGAAAGCGAAAGCCAAGCCCCCGCCAGCGTACGTTCCGGATTGGAACTTTTGTCCGCACTCTATGCCGTCCACCCCGCCTTCGGCGAAGCCGACATCCTCGAAATCGCCACCGGCCTGCGCCCCACGCTCAACCATCACAACCCCGAAATCCGTTACAGCCGCGCCCGACGCCTGATTGAAATCAACGGCCTTTTCCGCCACGGTTTCATGATTTCCCCCGCCGTAACCGCCGCTGCCGTCAGATTGGCAGTGGCACTATTTGACGGAAAAAACGCGCCCGAACGTGATGAAGAAAACGGTTTGGCGTATATTGAAAAATAAGTTTGGGGTCGTCTGAAAACGCCGCGGCATAGGTTTTACAGCAAAGCGGCACACCCCGACACCAGCCTGTATGAATATAATACGACAAGGCGCGTCAACGCCGTATGGTCATCGATCTACCTATATTGCTCATCGACGAAAGGTTTCCAATGAATCTGAAATCCCTGTATTTACTGCCCGCGCTCTTACTCGCCCACTCCGCCGCCCTTGCCGCGCCCAAGATTTCAGACGACCCCAAACCGCGTTCTGCCGAGAAAATCATTTATTTCAAACAAAACGGCAAATTCGGTGCAAAAACCACAAGCGGCAAAATCATCGTCCCTGCGCAATACCACTGCGAATTTATGTGCGAACACGTCAAACACGGCGAAACCGCCGACGGCGAGTTGCTGTTTACCGACAACAGCCGAGAAGTCCGAGGCAAAGTTGCCTATTCGCCCTTCTTCCTGCATTCGCGGCAGGGCAAGTTTTTATATCAACCGATGATGTACGACTTGGCCGCAGACTATTTTTCAGAAGGCAAACGCCGCTATGTTTCAAAAGACGGCAAGGTCGGTTTTGCCGACCGCGCGGGAAACTTGGTCACGCCCGCCCAACACGATTGGGCAGGACAGTTTGAATACGGCTATGCTGCATTTTGCGACGGCTGCCGAGAAGTGCACGTAGATGAAGAACACACTGCCGTACAGGGCGGCACTTGGGGCATGATGGACGCACGCGGCAATACCGTTGCGCCCAGCGACACTCGCCGCGCCGCTTCCGACATCGAACGAAACGGCAAATTTTATCCGCACCCGTTTGCCTACACCGCCGCCGAACGCGATATTCTGCAACGCATCAACCGCTACAAAAACCTGATTGTCGGACTGGCAGCAGTTTCCTATTCGCCATACAAAACCGCCGAAGAACGCGCGGCCTACCGCTTTGAAATCGTGTCGCAGCCCGTGCAAGGCTATCCGTATTACGAAATCGTCCTGTTTGACGGCAAAGGCAACACCGTTGAAGGCGAACGCTTTCTCGCCGGCGCCGACGGCAAACGGCTCTACGCCCTGCCTGTCGGAGAAGAAACACCGCTTCCGCTGGAAACCCACCTGCGCCACGATATCCGCAGCACACTTGCCGAACAACCCAAAAGACAGAAAAGCGGCTCTTGGAACGACAACCCGTTTCGCTTGAAAGATTATCCCGAAGCAAAAGCCTTGTTGAAACGCAGGAAATGAGTTTCAGACGACCCCTATTGCTCCGTAATAAATGAAAAAGGACACCCCATGACCTTCCCGCCCCTAAAATCCCCGCTTAAATTCTACGCCGTCGTTCCCACCGCCGATTGGGTGGAGCGCATGGTCAAAGCAGGTGCCGACACGGTGCAACTGCGCTGTAAAACCTTGCATGGCAACGAATTGAAACGCGAAATCGCCCGCTGCGTCGCCGCCTGTCAGGGCAGCCGCACTCAGCTTTTCATCAACGACCACTGGCGCGAGGCGATAGAAGCGGGCGCATACGGCGTGCATCTCGGACAGGAAGACATGGACACCGCCGACCTTGCCGCCATCGCCGCCGCTGGTTTGCGTTTGGGTTTGAGTACGCACTCCGTCGCCGAACTCGACCGCGCCCTGTCCGTACACCCCAGCTACGTCGCCAGCGGCGCGATTTTCCCGACCACAACCAAGCAAATGCCCACCGCCCCGCAAGGCTTGGACAAACTGCGCGAATATGTGAAACAGGCAGGCAGCACGCCCGTCGTCGCCATCGGCGGCATCGATTTAAACAACGCCGAAGATGTATTGGCAACCGGCGTTTCTTCACTCGCCGTCGTCCGCGTCGTTACCGAAGCAGAAAATCCCGAAGCGGTGGTTAAAGCGTTTCAGGCTTTGTGGAATGAATAATGAATGAGGTCGTCTGAAAACCAAATTTCAGACGACCTGCTCAATTAGGATATTCGATTGCTAGGATATTCGATTGCCGTCATTTCGGATGCCATACAGGCAGAAGCGGGCATAATGGCGCAAAAATAATCGGCGGATTCAGTTGTCCCAGCCTTCCACCACCAGTTTGCCGACCATATCTCCGCGTTCCAGCATCTCATGGGCGTGGCGCAGGTTGGCGACATTGATGCCGTGCAGGATTTGGGTGGCAGTCGGGCGGATGATGCCTTCGTCCACCAGCCGCGCTGTTTCGACCAGGATTTCGCCCTGCCGTTCGATGTCTGCCGTTTCGCGCAGCGGGCGGGTAAACATAAACTCCCAATGCAGCGACAGGCTTTTGCCTTTGAGCGGATTCACGTCCAACGTTTCGGGGTCGTCAATCAGTGCGATTCTGCCTTGCGGGGCGATGAGTTCCACGATTTGCGGCAGATGGCGGTCAGTATGGTTGGTGGAAAAAACAAACGATGGCGCGCCGATATTTAACGCGGCAACCTGTTCCGCCATGTTTTCATGATGATTGATAACGAAATCCGCACCCAATTTCTCTACCCACGCGCGGCTTTCGGGGCGGGAAGCGGTGGCGATAACTTGGATGTCGGTCAGCTTTTTCAGAAACTGGATGGCAAGCGAGCCGACACCGCCTGCCCCGCCGATTAAAAGCAGCACATTTGCGCCGCCTGCCACGGGTTTGTTCACGTCCAAGCGGTCGAACAGCGTTTCCCATGCGGTAATCGCCGTCAATGGCAGCGCGGCGGCTTGAGCAAAATCCAGCGAACACGGTTTTTTGGCGGCAATGCGCGCGTCCACTGCCTGTAATTGAGCGTTCGAACCTTGGCGGTTGATGGCGCCCGCGTAATACACTTCGTCGCCGACTTTGAAATGCCGCACTTCGCTGCCGACCGCCTGAACGATGCCTGCCGCGTCGTAACCCAATACGCGGTACTGCCCTGCCGCAGGCGTATGCGCCGCCCGAACTTTCACATCGGCAGGATTGACCGAAACCGCCTGCACGGCAACCAAAATATCGTGCGGCCGCAGTTCGGGTTCGGGCAGTTCGATGTCGAGCAGGGCTTCAGGGTTGGAAACGGGCAAAGGGCGGTTGAAACCGATGGCTTTCATAATGTTCTCCTGTTAGGTCGTCTGAAAGCGTGTATCATGCGCCTGAAGCATATCATTAACAAGAACGCACTTGTTTTTCAGATAGTTACATAAAGGATACCACCATGCCCCGCACACCGCACCCAAGCTACGACTGCGCCGAAGGCTGCTCGGTGGAAGCCGCGCTTTCCGTCATCGGCGGCAAATGGAAAGGCACGATACTCTACCGCCTGCACACGGACGGCACACTGCGCTTCAACCAAATCCGCCGCATCCTGCCCGATGTGTCGCAACGCACGCTGACCGCGCAACTGCGCGCATTGGAGGCCGACGGCATCATTTTGCGCACCGTGTATCCCGAAGTCCCGCCACGAGTGGAATACCGCCTGACCGACTACGGCAAAACGCTTGCCCCCGTGCTGACGGCATTGAAGGAATGGGGCGACGGGTTCAAGCAAGGGCAGGCGCATCGCGAATAAAGAAACTTACCTACGAAATATCGAGAAACCATGAACATCATCTTAAACGGCGAACCCGCCGAACTTCACGGCACGACCGTTGCCGACCTCATCGCCCAAACCGCGCCGCAAAAGCCTTTTGCCGTCGCGGTGAATACCGGATTCGTCGCCAAAGGCGCGTATGCGGAAACGGTTTTGAACGAAAACGACAAAGTCGATATCGTGCGTCCGGTGGTCGGCGGCTAGGCGGTTTTGCCTTTTCAAACGACCCCTGTCCCCAAAAACAACCTTACAAAGGAACCCATCATGCTCACCCTATACGGAGAAACTTTCCCTTCACGGCTGCTGCTCGGCACGGCGGCCTACCCGACGCCAGAAATCCTCAAACAATCCGTCCAAACCGCCCGGCCCGCGATGATTACCGTCTCGCTGCGCCGTGCGGGAAGCGGCGGCGAGGCGCACGGTCAGGGGTTTTGGTCGCTGTTGGAAGAAATCGGTATCCCGGTGCTGCCGAACACAGCAGGCTGCCAAAGCGTGCAGGAAGCGGTAACGACGGCGCAGATGGCGCGCGAAGTGTTTGAAACCGATTGGATCAAACTCGAGCTCATCGGCGACGACGACACGTTGCAGCCCGATGTCTTCCAGCTCGTCGAAGCGGCGGAAATCCTGATTAAAGACGGCTTCAAAGTGCTGCCTTATTGCACCGAAGACCTGATTGCCTGCCGCCGCCTGCTTGACGCGGGCTGTCAGGCGCTGATGCCGTGGGCAGCACCGATCGGCACGGGTTTGGGCGCGGTTCACGCCTATGCACTGAACGTCCTGCGCGAACGCCTGCCAGACACGCCGCTGATTATCGACGCGGGCTTGGGTTTGCCTTCGCAGGCGGCGCAAGTGATGGAATGGGGTTTTGACGGCGTATTGCTGAACACCGCCGTTTCTCGCAGCGGCGACCCCGTCAACATGGCGCGCGCCTTCGCACTCGCCGTCGAATCCGGACGGCTGGCATTTGAAGCCGAACCGGTCGAGGCGCGCACCAAAGCGCAAGCAAGTACGCCGACCGTGGGGCAGCCGTTTTGGCATTCGGCGGAATATTGACGAATAGCGTGTTGCGGGTATATGAAAAGGTCGGCTGAAATTTCAGACGACCTTGTTTGAGGCAAGGACGGCTTTGTGTCCTTGCTGCATTTCACGCGGTAAGTTTAGAAGTTCGGGTAAAAACAAATTTTAAAAATACGGACAGAGGTCGTCTGAAAAAAGAAATCAGGCAAACGTTTACTCAAAGAGCTTTCCCTGAGCCAACAAGGCTTTAACGGGCGCGAAATCGCGGCGGTGTTCGGGCAATACGCCGTATCGCTGCAAGGCTTCGAGGTGTTGCGCCGTGCCATAGCCTTTGTGTTTGTCGAAACCGTATTGCGAATAACGTTCCGCCAACGCATACATCTCGGCATCACGCGCGGTCTTCGCCAAAACGGAAGCCGCCGAAATTTCCATGATTTTGCTGTCGCCTTTGACCACCGCTTCGGCATCCACGCCAAGGGCCTTCGGCACTCTGTTGCCATCGATAAACACCTTATCGGGCTTGATCGCCAACCCGTGTATGGCGCGGCTCATTGCCAACATCGTGGCATGAAGGATATTCAGCTCAAAAATTTCTTGCGGATCGGCTTGCGCGACACACCATGCCAGCGCTTGTTCTTTAATCAAGACCGCCAACGTATCGCGCTTTTTCTCGCTGAGTTTTTTAGAGTCGGTCAAACCGGGCAAATGGTAAGACGGCGGCAGGATAACGGCGGCGGCAAACACGCTGCCAACCAAAGGCCCCCGCCCTGCCTCGTCAACGCCGGCAATCAGGAAAGAATTTGTCATCGTTGTTTGAAAATAGAAAAATGGACATTATTTAAACTAAGGAGCAGCCGAAACGGAACACCTATCCCGCCAGCCGCCCGCCAACATATTTAGCAGCCTGTTTAGCTTTGCGCCCACGATATCCCCGTGCAGCGTTTCACAATGATAGGCGGCATCGGAAAATTTTACCTTGTTTGAAATAAGTTGATTCGTTATAACTGGCTGCATAGTATAATCAAAACCTTTGCCATATACCGAAATAAAGATGAAACCGATTTTTTACCGACTGATTTTGGCTTTCGGGCTGGGAAGCGCCGCCCTCTCCGCACAAGCCGGCTATATCTGCAAAGTGGACGGCAACGCAGTATTTACCGAGAAAAAAATCGGCAACGATTGCACCGAATCCCATACGGACGGCACTGCAAACGTCAGCCCTGAAGAAGCCGGCAGGGCCGTACCCGAGCGGGTCGACCTGAAAGAAGCCCTCGGGGAAGCCGCTCCCGAGCCGGGCGACATCAAAGTCTTGCCGCGCACGACGGGCGGCAGCGTAACCAACACGGCAGAAGCCGCCAATCCCCGTTTGGACATCAAATTGCGCAACGGCAAGCTTGGCGAAGCGACTTCCGTCGGCGACCTGAAAGCAGCCAAAGCCCGCGCCGCCGAGTTGAACCGCAAAGCCAAAATCCTGCCCGCACCCATCCTGCCGGCATCCAAACCCAAGCCGCAACTGACCCGCAAGCAAATCTTGGAAAACGAAGTCCGCAACGAACAAGTGGCTTTGGTCAGGGCGCAGGCGCAACTGAATGTTGCCAAGAAAAAAGGCGATCAGGCAAAAATCAGCCGCCTGACCCAAGCCGTCAACGACCGTCAGGCCAATATCCGCGCCATTGAAAGCGAAATGAAACGCTAAACGGACAACGGTTCGGAAAGTTTTTAATCCAAGCTTTCCGAACCATTTTCAATTGAAATCCATCATGCAGCCCATCCCCGACAACATCATCAAATTCCTACACGCCAACCATGTGATCAGCATTGCGGCAGCCGCAGACGGCGAAATTTGGAGCGCCTGCTGCTTTTATGTGCCCGATGAAGCGCAAGCAAGGCTGATTGTCCTGACTTCGGAACGTTCCAAACACGGCAGCCTGATGCTGAAAAATCCGAACATCGCCGGAACCATCGCAGGCCAGCCGGAAAATATCGCTAAAATTAACGGCATACAGCTGACAGCCAACGCGCAACTGCTGACCGACGAAACAGAGAAAAAAGCAGCGCTCGCCCTCTATTACAAAGCCCATCCGCTTGCCCGCGCGATGAAAAGCGATGTTTGGTCGTTGCGTCTGGAAAACATGAAATTTACGGACAACAAACTGGTTTTCGCCCAAAAAACCCTTTGGCAGCGCGAAGCCCAAAACGCCTGAATCATTAAACCCTTGGCGATTGGTTTCAACGTTGATGGGTTAAACCCAATACCCAAAGATAAAGGTTTTCAGACGACCCCTGCATACAAGGTCGTCTGAAAAACAGTACCCAAACAAAAATCCTGAAACCGGCAAACGGATTTCAGGATTTTTTGATATTCGGATCATCCGCACGTAAAAAAAGCGGCAGCCATGCCCTACCGCCCTTTCCTATCCGAAATCTCAATATCTCGCCATCGTCCCATCCACCTGCAAAGCCCAAGCATCAATCCCGCCTTGCAGGTTAAACAGATTTTCAAAACCCGCGTCCGCCAGATACATCGCCGTATGCAGGCTGCGGATGCCGTGGTGGCAGTAAACGACAATCGGCAAATCGTCGTCGGGCAGCTCGTTTTGGCGCAGCGGAATCAAGTTCATCGGGATATGGATGGCGTCAGGCAGGGCGCAGACGGCAGTTTCCTCGTCGGTGCGCACGTCCAGCAGATGGAACGCGCGGCCTTCTTCCTGCCATTGTTGCAGTTGCAACGGGGTGAGTTGAGGGATCGTCATGATATTGTGTGTGTGAAATGATGGAAACGATGAAAGGTCGTCTGAAAACGTTTCGCCATGTCCGGCTGGTTTTCAGACGACCTTTGATTTCAAAAAAGTTTAAAAATCGAAATCGCCGAAAGGACGGTTTTCTTTGTCGTCCAAATGCGCGACCAGCGTGTCGAACAGGACTTTTTCTTCAAATTCGCCGCCCTTGCGCGTAATCAGCAGCGCGCGCTGTACCGGCCGGCGGCCGACGATGACTGCCATGCGGCCGCCGTCTTTCAACTGTTCTTTCAATACGTCAGGCACGCGGTCCACCGCGCCGCCGACGTAAACCGCATCAAACGGCGCGCCCGCGGAAGGCTCGGTCAGCCCGTTGTTTTGCACATAATCGATATTGTTCAAAGCCAAACCGTCCAACACTGCTTTGGCGCGGTTTTGCTGCTCGGCATCGAGGTCGTCTGAAACCACTTTACCCGCCAGTTTCGCCAAAAGCGCGGTCGCATAGCCCGAACCCGTGCCGATTTCCAAAACCGTATCGGTTTGGGTCAGCTTCAAGCCCTGCGCCAACCGCGCTACGATTTTCGGCTCGAGCATCTTATGTCCGTTGGCAAGCGGCAGCTCCATGTCGGCATACGCCAACCCCTGCAAAGACTCGTTCACGAAACGCTCGCGCGGAATCTCCTCCAACGCGTCCAAAACGTCAAAATCCAATACATCCCACGGACGGATTTGCTGTTCGACCATATTGAACCGCGCTTTTTCAAAATCCATTTTGTGCTCCGTTAAATAATTGTTTTAGCAATGGCAGACATTATAAAACCACACTCCCGCCGCGCCAACTTCAGCGCGCGCCGCCCGCCTGTTTTTCAGTCTCAAGCCGCCTGACGCGAAGCCTTAAACCGTTTCGCCAAAATCTTCGCCAATTCGCCCAAATACAAAGCATCCGTTTCATCAAACTGCGCCAAATGCTCGCTGTCCACGTCCAACACGCCGATACAGCGGTCGTCTGAAAACAGCGGAACCACAATTTCCGAACGCGACAAAGACGAGCAGGCAATATGGTCGGGATGCGCGTTGACATCCTTGACGACCATCGTCTCGCCCTTCGCCCAAGCCTGACCGCACACCCCGCGCCCGAACGGAATCCGCGTACACGCCAAAGACCCCTGAAACGGCGCCAAAACCAATTCGTCCGTACGCGTATCGACCAAATAAAAACCCACCCAAAACCAGCCGAACGCTTCCTTCAAAACCGCCGCCGTGTTCGCCAAATTCGCCACCCAATCCGTCTCGTCCGCCACCACAGACTCAATCTGCGGCAACACCTCCTGATAAAGCGCGGCCTTGTCCGAAGCCGAGAAATGAAGCGCGTGCATAGCCATGTCCTATATATGTGTATATCAAGCAGTTATTATAAAACAGGTCGTCTGAAACAGCATTTCAGACGACCCCGGGCATCCCGTTTCAAGTTGCTAACCCGTCGCATATCCACTAAACTTCACGTTACATCGCGCTACACGCAGCGTACAGCCAAAGAAACACAACACGGAGCAAAAAAGATGTATCACCAAATCGGAATGTGGGATCAAAAATGGGTCATCGGCAACTGGAAAATGAACGGCCGACTCCAAAACAACAACGCACTCATGCACCGCTTCCGCATCATGCCCACCGCCGAACGCGTCCTCATCGGCCTCGCCGCCCCGACCGTTTACCTGTTGCAACTGCACAACGCCATGCAGATTGTCCTCAACAACCGCATCCTCACCTGCGCCCAAGACGTCAGCCGTTTCCCCAACAACGGTGCCTATACAGGCGAAGTTTCCGCAGAAATGCTCGCCGACATCGGCACAGACATCGTCCTCATCGGACACTCCGAACGAAGCCTCTATTTCGGCGAGAAAAACGAAATCCAGCGCCGCAAAATGGAAAACGTCCTCAACGTAGGCCTCATTCCCCTATTGTGCGTCGGCGAAAGCCTCGAAGAGCGCGAAGCCGGCAAAGAACACGAAGTCATCGCCCACCAACTCTCCGTATTGCATGGACTGAACACCAAAAACATCGCCGTCGCCTACGAGCCGGTATGGGCAATCGGCACCGGCAAAGTCGCCACCGTAGAACAAATTGCCGACATGCACGCATTCATCTACAAAGAAATCTTGTCTTTGTGCGGAAGCGATGTTAAAATCCGCGTTCTTTACGGCGGAAGTGTGAAAGCAGACAATGCAGCCGACATCTTCGCAGTACCTCATGTAGACGGCGCATTGGTTGGCGGCGCGTCATTATCGTATGACTCATTTACCGCCATTATCAACGCAGCGCAAGCCTCGTAGAAAACATATGGAAGCCTTTAAAACCCTTATCTGGATTATTAATATTATTTCCGCTTTGTCAGTGGTTGTGTTAGTATTGCTGCAACACGGCAAAGGCGCGGACGCAGGCGCGACCTTCGGGTCAGGCAGCGGCAGCGCACAGGGCGTATTCGGTTCCGCAGGCAACGCAAACTTCCTGAGCCGCGCAACCGCCATCGCAGCGACTTTCTTCTTCGCAACCTGCATGGCAATGGTTTATATCCATACCCATACAAACAAACACGGTTTGGACTTCAGCAATGTGAAACAAACCCAGCAGGCTTCGAAACCTGCCGCTCCCGCTGAAAACCAATCCGCACCTGCTGCACCCGCTCCTCAGCAGCAGAAATAAAAGTTTTCAAAATGCCGACATGGTGAAATTGGTAGACACGCTATCTTGAGGGGGTAGTGGCCGTAGGCTGTGCGAGTTCAAATCTCGCTGTCGGCACCAACACACAAAAACGCTTAGAAATTCTAGGCGTTTTTTTTCGTTTAATCCCATCTAATACCATCAACCAATCTCAATAAATACAAGACTTTCAGACTGATTGCTATCATATTGTCTTCTTCCTGATTGTATAATTCCGTCTAATTCGACCTAATTGAAGTAACCTAAAATTTACGGTATCTTTTGCGGTATCTGAAAAATACCTCGAAAAAATACCGTAAAAATGAAGCTGAACGACCGACAAATCAAAAACGCCAAGCCTGCCGAAAAACCGTTTAAGCTGAATGACGGCAAGGGCTTATATTTGTATATCAATACAAGCGGCGGGAAGTTATGGCGGTTTGATTTTTCGCATAACGGCAAACGTAAAACGCTTTCAATCGGCAAATATCCGACCATATCACTGGTAGAAGCCCGCCAAGCCGCCGAAAATGCCCGCCGCTTGCTTGTATCGGGGCAAGACCCCAGCGAAGCCAAGCAACAGGAAAAACGCGAACGGCAAGCAGCCGCTTTAAATACCTTTGAATCAATCGCCCGCCGCTGGCATACCGACAATCTACACCGTTGGAAAGAAAACCACGCCGCCCGCGTCATTTCAGACTTTGAAAAAGACGTTTTCCCCGCAATCGGAGAAATACAGATAACGGAAATCAGCGTATCAGACGTGAAAGCCGTTATATCCGCCATCATTGCACGGGGCGCAACCGTTACCGCCGAAAAAGTCAGGCAATGGATAGGGGCGGTTTACCAATACGCCGCCATGCTGGAAATTACCGACCGCAACCCCGCTGCCGTATTGCGCGGGCATTTCGAGCAAGCCCAGACCGACCATCGCCCCGCCCTGCCCCGCGAAGAACTGACCGAGTTTTTCCGCCGCCTGATACGGGCAGAGATTGAACCGCAAAACAGAATAGCCCTGATTTTGAATATGCTGACCTTTTTACGAAGCACGGAACTAAGGGGCGGGCAATGGAATGAAATAGACTTTGACGCGGCAATGTGGACAGTTCCCGCCCAGCGAATGAAGCACGAGAAGACCGCGCCGAAACCGCCCCATGCCGTCCCGCTGGCTGACTGGACGCTTGAACTTTTGGCAGAACTGAAAGAGCTTACAGGCAATACGCCGTTTCTGTTTCCGAGCCGTACCAAGACGGACGGCTTTATCAGCGACGCAACAATAGGTCGTATCATTGAGCGCATGGGCTACAAAGGCAGAGTAACCCCGCACGGTTTCCGTTCCCTTGCCAGCAGCGTTTTGAATGAACAAGGCTTCAACCCTGACGCGATAGAGCGACAACTTGCCCACATTGAAAACAACAAGATCCGCGCCGCCTACAACCGCGCTGATTATCTGAATGAACGCAAAGAGTTTATGCAATGGTATAGCGACTTTTTGCGGGAACGGTATAACCAAGCATTGCAACTGATCCGAGATGGCAAGACTGATTAGCAGTCGTTTGAAACAAGGTAATGAAAATGAATGCAACAATTAGCAATGAAGATTTATTGAAAGAAAGAATAGATTTTTTAGAATCGGAGAACCGGGCTTTAAAGGCTGAAATAGAAGAGTTAAAAGAAATTTTAGCTATTGAGATGGAACGGAGTTATATTCGAACTGAATTGAAAACAAATCGCTTGCTTAAACAAAATAAGCTAGAACGTCGAAAAAATAGGAGGACGGATAGAAAACTAGAAGATGCTGAACAAAAGTTAAAGCAGGCTTATAGTCTAGCAAAAAAAGAGCTTGCTACCAAAGCAGGCAAAGCCAAACAAAGCCCCTATGAGAAAGCAGGAACGATAGCAGCAGTGAATGAGATTCTAGAAAAAAACCAAGAGATTCTGAAGAAAAAAGGCGGTAAAACTATATTGTACAAATTAATAAGAGATTTAATTGCTTCAGGAGCTATCGCCGCGCCTAGAGAACCAACAGAAAAAACCATACTTCAATGGATAACCAACTTTGAAAATAGGAAGTCAGCTAGATGACTACAGGAAGTCATCAAGCTATTACAGGAAATGAGCAAGCTACTTCCTAGAAGCCGCCCACAGAGGCGGCTATATTTTTGCCTGTCATCTAATCCGACCGAAAGAAAGGCAAAAGCATATGAATAACACAGTATTGAGAGCAGACGATACCGCCCGCGCATTAGGTGTTTCACGGGCGACTATTTGGAATTGGGCAAACCCTAAGAGCCGTCATTACCGCCCTGATTTTCCCAAACCGTTCAAAATTTCCGCAAATGCGACAGGCTGGCTTGCAAGCGAGATTGACGACTATATCGGCAAACTGGCAGCCAAACGCGAAGAGCAGGCAAATTGATTTATCAGGCGCAAACAAATGCCGCCTGAACGGACATTCAGACGGCGGAAAGGATTATTAAGCATGAGCAGCTATTCTACCAATGGCAAGGCAAAAACGCCAAGTCAAAAAGAGCGCGTTTTATCCCGATTGAAGCAGGGCAGCGTTACATCATGGGAGCTTACCCAAATGGGGATATTGGGCTACAACACGCGCATCATGGAGCTTCGCAGGGCGGGGCATGACATCGTTACCGTGATGGAAGAAGTAACAAACCAGTTTGGCGAAACCGTGAAACGCGGTCGGTTCGTATTAATCAATTAAATCAGGAGTTTTACTATGAATATCGAATATACAAAGACAACTTTTGAGACCCGTCAAAAGTTACTGAAAGAAGCAGAAGACAAATGCAGCGAACTGACCGCCCAAATTGAAGCGGCTGAAGCCGGCGTTTCAGAAGCGCAGGCGGTAATCAATGAATTTGTAGGGCTGCGAAACAGACGCAAAGGCATATTTGCCAATTTGTTGAAAATGGGCAAACCCACAAACAGCGAAGAAGCCAAAGGGCTTGATTCAGAGATTGCCGCCAAACGTGAAGAAGCCGACCGCGCCGCCGATATGCTGGAAGCGCAAAAAGAACTGTTGGAAAGCCTTTTTGATGAACGTCGCCAACATCTGAACCGCATTTCAGAGCTTCGCAATTTATTGTCCGTTTCCCGTTATGAGATGTTTATCGCCGGTATAGAAGAAACCCACTTGCCCGAATATTTGGAAGCCGCGCGCGCCTATGCCAATGCCGCCGCGAAATTGGTGGGAATCGGTAAAGCCGCCGTTGAGATGAGAGCGAATTTACATGAAAACGGTTTGCGGGTTGATTGCCCGTCCTATGGGCAAGGTTTGCCAAATCGAATCATTGATCTACGTTTACCCGGCTTCTTCAACATGATGGACGGCACAGGCGGGGAAGAAAACGCCATTTTCGACATCTTGGAGGATATGGAGAAAGAAAAAGAAGCGGCTTTGGACAATTTGAAATAGCAACACTCAAACAGCCGCCCAAAGGCTGAAAACGGCTATCGGGCGGCGTTCTAAAAGGATTAAGGACATGACCCCGAAACAAGAACAGTTTGCCCGTCTGTATGTGGAAACGGGCAACGCGAGCGAAGCATATCGGCAAGCCTACAACGCCGACAACATGAAGCCCGAAACGGTAACGAATGAAGCCTATAAGCTGCTTCAAGACCCCGATATTTCCGCGATGGTGGACGGCTTAAAGGAAGAAGCGCGGCGACGACACGCGGTAACGGTGGGCGACCTGTTGCACGAATTGGAACAGGCACGGGCGGCGGCACTGGCAGCCCCTACCCCGCAAAGCAGCGCGGCGGTATCGGCAACGATGGGCAAGGCAAAAATGCTGGGCTTGCTGGTGGATAAGGCGGAAATCAAGGCAGAGGCGGAAATCAGCCAAGTAAAACAGGAAGAGTACACTCAGCCGTTAACGGGCGATGAAATGCAGCAAGTCATTAAGGCTTTTTTCAATAAGCCATACAGTGAAATCACGCTTGAAGACATCATCGGAACCGTTGGAGAAGATACAGAGCGCATCGGGTATGCAATAACCATGATTATCGTGGGTAAAAAATTTTAGCCGTCTGATGCAAAAATCATTTGACAAATCGAGCCTTGAGAATCAGAATCTAGGTTCTCTCTCAAATACGATTAGCCCAAATCAGCAGGGTAAACGCTGATTTTTTATCGCCAAAATTCTTTCACGGGCGTTTGCAATGTTATCAAACGTTAACATTTCAGACGACTTATCACGAGTTATGGCGGTGTGTGGTAACGGTAACGCCCACGCCTGACTAATCGCAGGAGAGAGCACCGCCCCCTATTTGGGCATTCTCAAATCTCACTTTACGATTAGGAGCATTTCAAATGCAATCTTCAAATTCTATCCAAATCCAAGACATTCAACGTCAAGTAAAACAGGGCTTTTGCGCCGTCGTCCACGAACCGACCGCGTATCTAGCCGATATTGACGTTCATTCATGCACCGCCCGCCGTTTGGGCATCTATCCATCACACGCCGCCGCCGTTGCCGCCTGTCAGTCGTTTATTGCTTTGCTTTCAGACGACCTAAAAGCATGGGCAGCTTTCAGCGTAACGACAGCCGAACAAATCCGCTAAATCCCTGAAAAACACCCGCCTTTATGCCGCCCGTTTTGGACGGCATAGGGCAAACTTCGCCCTAGTGTTTTCATAAGTATCTGATTTTTCGATATTTGATATTTTTGGTGCGCTGGGCATGGAGGACATGAAACCATGAAACCGACTGACAAAAACGACTGTTTCCGCCGCTATTTCAACCGCGCTTTGCTGGTGTTTTGGGTGCTGTTGATGGCTTTGGTAATCCGAGCCTGTAACCAGCCCGCCCATGCAGAGACGGAGCAGGCAATCACGGCAACACCGACCATATGGGAGACCGACCCGATGGCGGGGGTAGTTTTAGAACCTGTAACAGGGGAGGCAGAACAATGAAACCGACCTATCAAGACATCAAAGCCGCCGCGCAATACCGCTGGCAGGAAATTCACACCGCCATAGGCATAGACCCGCGATGCCTGAAAAACAAACACCAGCCTTGCCCCGCGTGTGGGGGCAAAGACCGCTTCAGATACGACGACAAGGACGGCAACGGCACATTCATTTGCAGCCATTACCATAACGGCGCGGGCGACGGTTTCGGCTTGGTAATGCACTATCTGAATTGCGGTTTTGACGAAGCATTGCGCGCCGTAGCGGGCGTTTTGAACATGGGCGGGGTAAACCCCTTACCGATACCGCCCACGCGCCCACAGACGCAGCCACGCCCAGAAAAAGACCACATCGGCAAACTTGCCGCATTGTGGAACGGAGCAGAGCCGATAACTGCCGATTCCCCCGCCGTGCAGTATTTGAAATCACGCGGTTTGGGCATGGCGCAATTACCTGAAAACGTCCGTTTTTTGAGAGAGGCGGATTATTGGGCAAAGGGAGAGGACAAGCCGATTTTCATCGGTCGTTTCCCCTGTATGGTTTGCGCCATCCGAGATACGGGCGGCGAGCTTCAAGGCTTGCACATGACCTATTTTCAGACGATCCATGACAAGCCATACGGAGAAGACGGGCTACACGCCCCGCATTATCAGAAACTGGCAATCAAACACCCCGCAGCGGCGAACGCCTGCCCGCCTCAGTCAAAATCAGCGGGGAAAAACCGATTTCCTTCGTGGCCATCGGCACGACCTCCGCCCCCAGCATCCGTGCCATCAGTTGCGCACCGAGGCACACGCCCAATATCGGTTTGCCCGATGCCAGCCGCCGCCTGATACATTCGGCCTCCGCCGCAACAAAAGGATAAAGCGCGTCATCATACGCCCCGACCGGCCCGCCCAACACCACCAGCAAATCCGCGTCCTGCAAAGCGGCATCGGAAAAATCCGCCTCCGGCGCTTCATAATAGGCCACCTTGTCGCCGCGTCGGGCGAACAAATCTGCCAAAACACCCAAATCCTCAAACGCCACATGGCGCACGACGGCAATCGCAGCCATACCTTCTCCTTTTCAGACGGCCTGCAACCATTCAAGCCGCATACAGAACAAAAATCGCCGGCCGCTTTTTCAAGTTCGGCATCTCTTTCAATTTGCGCCAATCGGCGACAGCCTTACTGATTATCGTCTGCGTCGGCAACGTCAAATCGCAGGCGACGCACAACCGCGTGGCCGGATGAAGCTGGCCGACCGCATCTGCCAGCAACGCATCGTTTCGGTACGGCGTTTCAATGAAAATCTGCGTTTCGCCGTGTTTGCGCGAATGTTGCTCCAACACCTTCAAAGCCTGAATCCGCCCGTCTTTTTCAGACGGCAGATAGCCTTTGAACGCAAAACTCTGCCCGTTTGCCCCCGAAGCCATCAGCGCCAGCAGCAGGCTGGACGGCCCCACCAGCGGCCGCACCTCAAACCCGCGCGCGTGGGCCAGCGCCACCAGATTCGCCCCGGGGTCCGCCACCGCCGGACAACCCGCCTCGCTGACAATCCCCATGCTCCTGCCCTCCTGCAACGGCCTGAGCAAATCGGGCAGCGTCTTCAAATCGGTATGTTCGTTCAACGTTTGCAGATTCAGTTCCCGTATCGGCGCGGTTACGCCCAAATGTTTCAGATGCAGGCGCGCGGTTTTCTCCGCCTCGACCACAAAATCAGTCAGCCCCGCAATCTGCGCCTGTTCATGCGGCAGCAGGCTGGGGGTATCGGGCGCACCCAACGGGGTGGGTATCAAATAAAGTACCGGATTCATTCCATTTCCTCAAAGGCCGTCTGAAAACAGCCTTGCCATATCATTCAGACGGCCTCACAAAATTTCGATGCCTTCGTTGCGCAGAAAATCAATCAGGCGGAATAACGGCAGGCCGATTAGCGCGTTCGGATCGGTACTGTCTATCCGCGCCAGCAGCGCCGCACCCAGCCCTTCGCTTTTCGCCGCACCCGCGCAGTACACCGCATCCGGTTCGCGTTCGAGATAACGGCGGATCTCCCCCTCGCCCAGCTCACGCATGGTAACGACGGTTTTATCCGCATGGCGCTGCACCCGTCCCGTTTCAGTGTTCAAAAGCACGATTGCGCTGTAAAATTCGATCACCTTACCGCTGAGCGCGGCCAGCATTTGTTGTGCCGCCGCCACGTTCATCGGCTTGCCCAACTGCCTGCCGCCGCACCACGCGACTTGGTCGGCGCCGATGACCAGCGCCGCAGGAAACCGTCCCACCAACGACCGCGCCTTGCCCTCGGCCAAACGCAGCGCAGTCTCCCGCGCACCCTCGCCCGCCAACGGCGTTTCGTCGAAATCCGGCGAGGCCGTCTGAAAGGCAATGCCCAGACGCTTAAGTTGCGCACGGCGGAACACCGAACCCGACCCCAATACCAACGGTAGTTTTTCACTCATTTTTACTTAAAAATATTGACGTTAGACTGCCGAAATTATATCATGCCCAGTTTATGTCAGACCTTAATTTGATTGACCCGAAGGTTTTCGCCGAAGAAAAGCAGAAGCTGCAAGGCAGTTTCCGGCTCGACGAATTGGACGAACGCGTCAGTTCGCACGACTATCCGGCCGACAGTCAAACCGAAATTTCGTTTACCCTGCAAGGCGGACGCGACTCTTTGCAGCGTTTGTTTTTGGAATTGACGGTCAAAGCCGACATGCCGCTCGTCTGCCAACGCTGCATCAAGCCGATGCCGTTCAAATTGGACGAAACCAGCCGCATCGTCCTGTTTGCCGACGACGAAAGCCTTGACGCGGCAATGCTTGCCGACGACGAGTTGGAAGGCATACTGACGGAAAAAGAGCTTGACGTGCGGGAACTGGTCGAAGACCAAATCCTGATGGCGCTGCCTTTCTCACCGCGCCACGAAGAATGCGGCAACGTCCCGTTGGCGCAAATCAATCAGGACAAACCCAATCCGTTCGCCGTACTGGCCGGTTTGAAGAAATAACCCCGTGCAGCTTTGGGCAACAGTTTTATTTATATTATCTAGGAGCTTGAAATGGCCGTTCAACAGAACAAAAAATCCCCTTCCAAACGCGGTATGCACCGTT
>ERZ773076.457-NODE-457-length-20900-cov-3.615351_pt1 | contig 20900 bp, 20 predicted proteins | sample MGYA00580613_ERZ773076 | MGnify/ENA primary metagenome ERZ773076 (study PRJEB29015, sample SAMEA2738005) | human oral metagenome | biome: human oral; feature: human-associated habitat; material: dental | place: China | collected 2057 ...
CCATATCAAGACTCAAAGCTTAGTACGGGAACCAGTCGTTCATAGTAGAACCTGTTTTAGAGCACAACTCCTAGGCGTGCTGAGAGCGTATCTCGAATAAGTTCTCCGCCACCACAAGGCTCAGCGTTACCATCGCGCACCTGCTCAAGAGCCGAAATAGCCCAAGCGTCAAGTGCCATGAGCGCACCTGATGTTTTCAGATCATCCGCCAGATACTCCCGTACCTTCTCTAGCGCCTGTTCAGCCGCAGATGAATCAGTACCGTTAGCGCTTTCAACCGCCTGACGGTAAAGATCTAGGCGAGCCTGAGCCTTCTTAAGATCCTCATCAGTCCAGAACCAATCTTCACGGTAGTGGTGATCCATAATAGTGAGTCGGATCGTATTGGGGTCAACACCCGCTGCACGAAGTTTAGAAACCAGCACAAGGTTACCGCGGGATTTACTCATCTTATGACCATCAAGTCCCACCATCCCAGTGTGCGCATAGTGCAAAGCATGTGGGCGGTTCGAGACGGCCCATGAATGTCCGGCGCCCAAATCATGGTGCGGGAATTTTAGATCGGAACCACCTGCTTGAACCGTCAGCGGACCATCTATAAATTTACGAGCAATCATCGTGCATTCAATATGCCAGCCGGGACGTCCCTCCCCTAGAGAGCCTGCATCCCACGAAGGCTCACCTTCACGCTTAATACGCCACAAAAGCGGGTCTAACGGGTCACGCTTGCCCGAACGCTCAGGGTCTCCCCCACGTTCAGAGAAAATATCGAGCATCTCATCGCGGCTCATGTGGCTGACTTCGCCAGGAGTCCAGGAATATCCGTCCTCATTCTGTGGAAGTGCCTGTACCGCCTTTAGATCAAGATAGATATCACCGCCGGGGTGCTGCACACCCTTTTCATCGACATACCCCGCCACACGATACGCCAGGGAACGTTCAACAAGATCCTCAATCACCGGGAAAAGCCATTGAATGGATTCAACGACGCCCACATAATGATCAGGCGGAAGCACATGAAGCGCCTCCATATCGGTCCTGAAAAGTTCAGTCTGCTCTTCGGCAAGTTCTTGCCAATCAACGCCAGTAGCAGTGGCACGCTCTAATAGTGGGTCGTCCACATCAGTCACATTTTGTACATAAGTGACATTTACCCCGGCATCACGCCAGGCACGATTGAGCACATCAAAAGCAACATAGGTTGAAGCATGGCCCATATGCGTTGCATCGTACGGGGTTATCCCGCAGACATACAACCCTGCGTGTTGGGGCTCTTGAAGCTGAACCACAGTGCCCGTCGAAGTATCAAAGATCTGCGGTAGTGGCGCCGACCCCGGCAGAGACGGAACTGTGGGCGTATCCCAAGCTCGCATAGGGCTTCCTTTCAACGACCAAAAATCTACCTACAAGCATACCCGCCCAGCTCGACCTAGCGGACGGGTATGACATGGTGAACGCTCAAAGCGTACTACGACGTAATAAAGCCTGTACCCAGGCCTACGAAAATTAGCGTGCCCAGAATAATGCGGTACCACACGAAAATACTGTATGACCGAGTCGATACATACTTGAGGAACCAACCGATGATCAAATAACCAACGACAAAAGCAATCACGGTTGCGATGAGCGTGGAGAGCAAACCGTAATACTCTAGGTGTTCTTGACCGATAACCACTTTACTGGCCTTATAAAGCCCAGACATATACACAGCAGGCATCGCCAGCAGGAATGAGTAGCGGGCTGCAGCCTCACGAGTGTACCCCATGAACAAGCCAGCCATAATGGTGCCGCCCGAGCGAGAAACACCTGGGATAAGAGCTAAGGATTGTGCCAAACCATAGACTAGACCATGATTCATATTGAGGTCTTTAAGCTCTCGTTGTTCCTTACCGAAACGATCGGCCACCGCAAGGAAGACAGCAAAAACGATCAGAAGCGCCCCGACAATCCACAAAGACCTGAACGAGGTGTCGATGTAGTCTTCCAAGAGGAAACCCAGAACACCAATGGGGATTGAACCAATAATAATGAGCCATCCCATACGTGCATCAGGATCATCTCGCTTGACTTTACCGGTGAGCGAACCGAACCAGGCACGAATAATACGCACAATATCACGCCAGAAAAAGACTAGGACCGCCGTCTCAGTCCCCAACTGGGTAATAGCGGTAAAAGCGGCACCAGGATCAACATTTTCGGGCAACAGTTGACCGACAATGCGCAAATGGGCAGACGACGAGATCGGAAGGAACTCGGTAAGGCCCTGTACGAAACCTAGAATAATTGCTTGAATATACTCCACGATAATCAAGAATACCGTACCTGATAACGCATGTCTGGGTTTGTGAACCGTCGTCCTCACGCGTTCCCTAACAAACAGCAGGGTTCTAGCAGCACATGTACCGCTAGAACCCCGTGTTTACAGGCAGGATTTACCTTTAGATGGATGATGAATGCGCTTCATCACGCAACGCACGGTTCACAGCTGAAACCATAGCCTTCAGCGCTGCACGAGTGGTCGAGTCATCCACCCCGATGCCCCAAAGCACACGCGCATCAATAGCAACCTCAATATAGCAGGCAGCGTTTGCGGTTGAGCTGGAGGACATGGTGTGTTCAGAATAATCGAGCACACGCAGATCTACGCCTTCGTCACGAAGAATACTCTGAAGCGCATCCACGGGACCAGTTCCCGTACCGGTACGGGTAAAGAGATGACCATCAATATTCAGCCCTACGCGAAGGGATGTCGAGCCCGTGTCAGCAGACTCAATATTGATCGACTCAATACGATACTTACCCCAACGAGGCTGATCATCAGGAGCAGGCAAGTATTCATCCGTGAAAATATTCCACAGATTTTGCGAGGTCATCTCGCCGCCGTCGGCATCAGTGCGAGCCTGCACAATCTGTGAGAACTCAACCTGGGCACGCTTGGGCAAATCCAGGCCGTAATCCTTCTTCAGCAGATATGCAACACCGCCCTTACCAGACTGCGAATTCACGCGGATAATGGCTTCATAGGTGCGTCCCAAATCTCGTGGATCGATAGGAAGGTACGGAACTTCCCAGAAAACCTCGTCCACAGTCTTACCCTGCTCGGCCGCACTAGTTTCAAGAGCTTCAAAACCCTTCTTGATAGCGTCTTGATGCGAGCCAGAGAAAGCGGTAAACACCAGATCGCCGCCATAGGGGGAACGCTCATGAACCGGCATCTGGTTACAATATTCAACGGTTTTGCGGATTTCATCAATATTAGAGAAATCAATCTGAGGATCGATCCCCTGGGTATAGAGATTCAAGCCCAGAGTAACCAGATCGACATTACCGGTGCGCTCCCCATTGCCGAAAAGACACCCCTCAATGCGGTCAGCACCCGCCAAATATCCTAATTCGGCGGCGGCAACACCCGTACCACGGTCGTTATGGGGGTGTAGGGACAAAACGATGTGGTCACGGTGATTGAGATGACGGTTCATCCATTCCACAGAGTCTGCGTAAACATTAGGCGTTGCCATCTCAACGGTAGCAGGCAGGTTTACGATGAGCTCGCGACCATTGACGCCGACCTCAAGCTCATCTGCGACGGCATTACATACGCGCGCCGCATACTCAAGCTCGGTCCCCGTAAAAGATTCCGGCGAGTACTCATACAGAACCTTGGTATCCGTAATCATTTGCTCTTCGTATTTCTTACACAGGCGTGCACCCTGCAGAGCAATATCCAAGATACCGTCTTCATCTTGACGGAATACTACGCGGCGCTGCAGCACAGAAGTTGAATTATAAAAATGAACAATGGCTTGAGGAGCGCCTTCGATGGCTTCAAAGGTGCGAGCAATCAGATGCTCTCGCGCCTGTACCAAAACCTGAATGGTGACATCTTCCGGAATATGTCCGTCTTCTACCAGAGTGCGCACAAAATCAAAATCAGTTTGTGAAGCTGAGGGAAAACCAACCTCAATTTCTTTGTACCCCATACGAACGAGTAAATCGAACATCGCCAGTTTGCGTTTTGTGTCCATGGGATCGACCAATGCTTGGTTGCCGTCACGCAAATCAACTGCACACCAACGTGGCGCTTGAGTAGCTACATGTGAAGGCCAAGTACGATCCGGCAGATCAACTTTAATCTGCTCGTGAAAAGGACGATATTTATGTACTGGCATGGACGAAGGCTGCTGGAAGTTTTGCATACTAAATTCCTTGAGAATCGTGCCTTGAAATTAGGCTCATAAACGGGTGTGATAAATCGCGAAAATGCGCCGCACAAAATACCCGGAACGGGTGCGGAAATAACTAAGCCCCGTTCCGGCGAATAAGGAGAAGCAGATGCGAAACTGCACAGTCGCCGAGAGTCTTCATACCTCAACGCTACCACGAGACAGAAGAGGAGCTATTTCCCAACACTCCTCTCGTCCATCATATGGAATAGAAATTTTCCAAGACGTACCTGCCTGAAGCAGAAGCGGGAGGTGCAGCCTAAGGTTTTAAACCTTAGGCTGCACCTCCCGTAAGGTAGGCGTCAAAGCCTTACTACATTAGTAAGCAAATGCATGCTGGCAGGTGGCCTGATCAGCAGTCTGACCGGCAGCTCCACCCGCGATCTGCGAATCTTGTTTCTCCATCGCATCGCCACTGGGGAAATCGGTGCCGATGGTAAGCGTTACGCCGGTAACCTGAGCGTTCGGCTCTACCCGCGTGATATTCATCTTTGCAGCAATTTCGCGCGCCTCAGCTTCGTAACCCTCGCCATAAGAAATTGTGGTGGTAGAAACAGATTCGGCAGTACTTGCCGGGGTTACACTTGTGTATCCAAGATTACCGATGATACGAGCAAGGGCTGCAGCACGACCGTCAATGCCCGTAGCGTTATACACGGTGATAGGTATCGACTTATCAAGCTGTGCAGGTGCACTATCGCCTTGCTTCGCTTCTTCAACCTTCAACGACTTATCATCACGAAGGCGCTGGAACACCGACTGCGCCTCAGAGGTAAGCTGCAGGCGGTTGGGATCTTGGTTCCACGGCTCGGTTGGGATAGTTGCAAAAACCACCTCGGACAGGTCGATGCCGCCAATGGTCGCACCGATACCGGCAATCTCGTTGGGATTGCCCAGATCATCATCAACCGTGACGTTCTGGGTGATAGCCTCCGCAATATTCAAAAGTTTATTTGGATTATCGAGTGTTCCCTCTGCCTTGACCTTACGAAGCAGAGCTGACAAGAACCCCTGTTGAGCTTGAATACGACCAATATCAGAGCCATCACCAAAGCCGTGGCGTGAACGCAGGAACGCAAGCGCCTGCTCTCCCTCGACCTTCGAGTTGCCAGCGGGTAGATTCAATCCGCTGTACTCGTCGTTGACGGGGTTATCTACACAGACTTCGACGCCGCCTACTACGCGAGAGAGTTCTTTAACCGCATTGAAATCTACCAGCATGAAGTGGTCAATGTGTACGCCCGTGAGCTTGCTGATAGTAGCTGCCGTACATCCGGGACCGCCGCGTGCCAATGATTCGTTGATTTGTATATCGTCCTCAGCTTCATAGGCTTTATTGGTCTTAGGGTCGGTGCATTTTGGGATCGAAACCACCAAGTCACGAGGAAAGGACAGCACATTTACGTTCTTACGATCTGCACTGATCTGCAGGAGCATCATCACATCGGAACGAGCTTCTGAGTTGCGGTCATCATCGTTCCCGTAGGCGCCATTATTACCTTTACGGGTATCCGATCCAATAATCAGAATGTCGAGTGCACCATTCTCAACTGCACCCGTAAAGTCACTAATATTCAGCGGCTCAGTATGCAAATTTGCGCGCAGACGCAGCAGAATAGCTCCGCCGAAGCCCATGAGGACGACCAACATGCAGACGCTCAAGAGCGCAATCCACTTGTTACGCGCCGACTTCATGATGCCGTGGCGCATATGGCGACCACTACTCTTCATAGAAGGTGCCTGAGGCATACCAACTCTCTTTCTATGTATCAGGACCGCTTAAAAACCTAGACGATTCAGCGCTCGGGGATCAGATTGCCACTCTTTAGCTACCTTGACATGAATATTGAGGTATACACGAGTGCCTAGCATAGCCTCAATCTGCTCACGCGCTTGTGTACCAATCTTCCGAAGATGAGAACCACCCTTGCCGATAATAATGTACTTTTGCGATTCGCGTTCCACAAACAGGTTAACATGTACATCCAGCAAGGGGTTATCTTTTGAACGGCCTTCTCGAAAGTTCATTTCCTCAACAGTGACGGCAATAGAATGAGGCAGTTCTTCACGTGCGCCTTCTAAGGCGGCCTCACGCACAAATTCTGCGATCATGGTAGCTTCAGGTTCGTCTGTAAGTTCACCCTCAGGATAGAGCGGAGGTGAAACCGGCATGTAACTTGCTAAAACGTCAGCAACGGCATCGACTTGAAAGTGCTGTACCGCTGAAACCGGGATAATATCAGCCCAACCACCCTGACCGTCATGGACTGTGGGCTCATAATTTTTGCCAGTTCGTCGTTGAGCTGCGGGACCTGAACCTTTGGCAAAAGGTATATTTTTATTGTCTTTTTTGCTAAGCGATACACGATTCTCACGATGCGTAGCCCGGCGGGCTCGATCGGCGCGTTCTGCGCTCATTACCTCTTCGCCAAGAGCCTGCACCGCTATAAGCTGTTCAGAAAGCTGATCGTTACCGACAGTATCAGATTTTGTGACTATTGCCACGACAGGTTTATTACTTGAAGCCACCAACTGAGAAGCAATATAACGGTCACCGGGACCAATTTTCTCGTTTGCCGGGATGCAAAACCCCAGGACATCCACTTGAGAAAGAGTGCCCGCAACAAGATCATTAAGTCGCTCCCCCAAAAGGGTACGAGGGCGGTGAATACCTGGAGTATCAACAAGGATCAGCTGATAATCGTCTCGATGCACAATACCGCGAATCGTGTGGCGTGTTGTTTGGGGGCGACTTGATGTAATCGCCACCTTCTGCCCTACCAAAGCATTCGTAAGGGTCGATTTTCCAGCGTTGGGACGCCCCACTAAAGATACAAACCCTGCACGATAATGCTCAGGGAAAGCAGGCTGAGCAGAGCCGCCACGTTCGATATCCATGATTCCTCGTTTCTGATGAAATGCTAAGCGTATAAAAATTAGTTGAATGTTTGCTGAGAAGAAGATGAATCTAGCGGCGTATTGAAGCCTGTGCCCTCCGGTGAGTTTGATTCTTCTCCTAAGTGAGGCTGCGATTCTTGACGGTACACTCGTAACATATCGACTTGATGGCGCCGCCCGCTGCTACCAATGGCACGAATGGTAATACCCTCAACCGTAACTTCAGATCCCACGATAGGTACTTTCCCTAGGTGCTTCGCTAACAAACCGCCTACGGTATCTACATCTTCATCGTCAAGGTCAATCCCAAAAATTTCTCCAAGATCTTCAATGCTTAGGCGCGCCGAAACTTTGAAGCTTCCATCTTCCTGAAGGGAATACTCAGGTTTCTCGTTGTCATATTCGTCCGAAATATCGCCAACGAGCTCTTCGATAAGATCCTCAAGCGTGACCATACCGGCGGTACCGCCATACTCATCAACCACGACGGCAACGTGCGTTGATTCCCGTTGCATTTGTCGCAAAAGATCCATAACTTTCTTCGATTCAGGCTCAAAACGCGCCTCACGCATAAGAGAGATAATGCTAGGCTCTGGAGCATCACCGCGGCTATAGGCAAGATGAGCCTGCATGCAGTCCTTGAGATATAGGATGCCAAGCACATCGTCGTTTGATTCCCCAATCACCGGCATACGCGAATATCCCGAACGCAGAAAAAGGCTAAGCGCGTTCTCGATACTCTCATTAGCCTCAACAGTCAACATATCTGTGCGCGGCACCATAATAGAGCGGATGCGCGTATCATCAAGCTCGAAAACCGACTGAACAATCTGTGCCTCATCATCTTCAATAGTCTCAGCATCAGAGGCACGATCCAGGAACTCGCGAAGCTCATCTTCGGCAAAAACACCGGCAGGACCATCTAAAACACGCTGTGGTGCTGCCTTATGTACAAGTGCATCAAGAAAAGACGACAACCACCCGAGAGTAATCGCGGTGAAATGCACAGGAGCAGCAAGACCTTTTAACATCACAACCGCGCGGTTACGGCCTAAAGCACGGGCCAACACCGTAAGCAGCGGATATCCCACTAACGCGACACATGCCAGAGTAATAAGCCCAGCCAGCCAGTGATGCTCGACTATGCTAAGGATAGCGACCATAAAGGCAAGAGTAGCCACCCCGGTCGTAAGAACCCGCGCCAGCCGCAAGGGATGCGTATACCGCTCGTCATTTCCGGTACTTGCTTCGGTCAAAACCCGCGCAAAAACACTATGTGGGTGTTCTTGCGCGACTTCCTCTGCCTCAGTGCGTGGTAAATAGACAAAGGCGGTTTCCGCAACAGTGATTGTAAACGCTAAAACCGTTGCGATTAGAGCAAGGATAAAGAGTAATAGCCCGGCCATAAATACCCCTAATGTCGGGTCTCGACGGGGGCAGCACGTCCCAAGAAGCCTTCAAGCAAAGAGCGTTGAAGCCCAAACATTTCAGCTTCTTCCTGTGCAGTCCCATGATCATACCCCAAACAATGGAGAATCCCATGCGTTGTCAGCAGACATAGCTCATCAAGCGTGGAATGCCCGGCATCAGCACCCTGACGAGCCGCAACCGACGGGCAGAGCACAATATCGCCCAGCATACCCTGGGCAAGCTCATCTTCAGTGCCGGGAACAAGCTCATCCATTGGAAAGCTCATGACATCGGTTGCCCCAGGTAAGTCCATCCATTCCAGATGAATCTTCTCCATCTGCTTCTCCCCAACAACGGCGATAGAGAGATAAGTATCTTTGCTTATGAAAAGCTTCGCGAAGATGTAATCCACCAGATTGCTGAGAACTTCGGTATCTACTGACGCAAAAGCATCATGAACAAGCTGAGTCGTGACGTTACCAGGCTTCTCATTAGGGTCCTCAACATGAAAATCAAGTACAGCCACTAGCGTTGTCCGCCCTTCTGCTGTGATTGGTTCTCCCCAGACTCACCACCGTTAATTCCGGCTCGATCCAAAAGTTTCTCAGCCGCAGCTTCAATCGTGGCGCGCTTAACTTTACGATTACGTTTACGTTCCATAGCCTTTTGATCTTCGCCCCACTGATCGTACGCGGAGACAATGTTAGACACTAGACTATGGCGCACAACATCAGAGGAATCCAGGGTGCTAAAAACAATGTCATCAACTCCGGTCAAAATATTACGCACCTGTTTAAGCCCCGAAGCTTGGCCACCCGGCAAATCAACCTGTGTAATATCGCCGGTAATTACCATCTTGGAGCCAAAACCTAAACGAGTCAGGAACATCTTCATCTGTTCAGCCGTCGTGTTCTGTGCTTCATCAAGGATGACGAAAGCGTCATTCAATGTACGCCCGCGCATATATGCGAGGGGGGCAACCTCAATTGTTCCTGCCTCCATAAGCTTAGGGATAGCCTCCGGTTCAAGCATGTCGTGTAGAGCATCATAGAGAGGACGCAAATAAGGGTCAATCTTATCGTTGAGAGTTCCCGGTAAAAAGCCTAGACGCTCGCCTGCTTCTACTGCGGGGCGAGTTAAGACAATTCGGTTAACCTCGCGGCTTTGTAGGGCTTGCACTGCTTTTGCCATAGCCAAATATGTTTTACCGGTACCAGCGGGACCAATGCCGAAGACAACAGTATTTGCGTCAATAGCATCCACATATTTTTTCTGGTTTACCGTCTTCGGGCGAATCGTCGTACCGCGTGTTGAAAGAATACTCGCTGAGAGCGTATGCGCCGGATTTGAAAGTTCATCACCGAGCATACCCATCAGACGATGGATAACTTGTACTGTAATCTGTGTACCGTGACTAGCGAGTACACGAAGTTCATTGAGAAGCTTCGCAACCGTGGTAACAGACACGGACGGACCGGAAATAAGAAGATCAAGGTCTTTGGGACGAATTGAAATATTGTCGAAATAGTCCTCAACAATAGTGAGATGCGCGTCTTGAGGGCCAAGAACCGCTATCATCTCTGCGGCGCTTTTGAAAGATACGGTACGTGCCGTTGAGAGGGGTCGTGAGGTAGTCGTCAAAAGTAAGCTCCTTGGCTTGTTGGTTCTTAAATAAGTGTAACGTTACTTACCAGCGTCCCAACACTACGTTGATAGTGCACAGTGCTGCGGCACCAGCAGTGGAGGCTCGCAGAATTTCAGTTCCTAACAGTGCCTTGTGCGCACCCGCCCGCGTGAAAAGTTCGATTTCCCGCTCGGTGATGCCTCCTTCAGGTCCTACAAGAATATAAATTCTGGTGGGATTATCAGGGCTGTACCCAATCTTTCGCAGATATTCGCTTAAGGGTTCAGTGGCCTGTTCATGCAGAATATAGACATACGCTCCCTGATCCGTGAGCTCGCGTATGTGTTCTGCGAGTTCCTGCGAAGAATACAGCTCTTCCACGGTAGGAATGAGCGCTCGACGCGATTGCTTAGCGGCGGCAGAGACAGTATTTTGCCACTTTTGGTGAGCTTTAGTAGCGCGTTCCCCTTTCCACCGCACGATAGAGCGATCGGCACTCCACGGGATAACGCTCCGAATTCCAAGTTCGGTGCCGGTCTCAATTGCCAATATGTCTCGGTTATCTTTGGCGAGTGCCTGCACAAGGGAAACTGAGAGGCTGTTATCGTCCTTATCTAGGTTTTGGACTGTAACTTCAAGTCCTTTAGAGGAAATCGCTGAAACAATACCGTGGATACGATGCCCTTGGCCGTCTGCAAGGTCAAGGTTCTCCCCTATAGCTAAGCGTTTCACCTTGGCGTGATGCGCTTCCGGGCCAGTTAGAGTAAATGTACTCCCTGCCGTGCAGCTGGCTAGCTCTTTGGCGGTAATGTAGAAAATGGGGGCGCTCATAAGATCCTTGATAAAGCTGTATCCGAAGTGTTTCATCTTACCGTACTAGGATTTTCAGAACACTTCGGATACAAAGAATGTTGTCTATTTAAATTGGTCTTTGAGTCGCGAAAAAAGACCATGTTTTTGTTTGACGTGGGTGCCTTCGTGCAAGTCTTCTCCACGAAGTTCAGCGAATTTTTGGAGCAACTCACGTTGTTCGGAGTTTACATTGGTCGGTGTTGTGACCTGAATACGTACCTGTAGGTCTCCGCGTTTATCGGAGTGAAGGCGGGTAACACCTAAGCCGTTCAAAGTTACGATGTCGCCGCTTTGTGCGCCTTCAGGGATGGTGATCTCTTGAACCCCATCGAAGGTTTCTAAGGGTACGGTGGTTCCTAAAACGGCTGCGACCATAGGAATATTCACCGTTGTGGTGAGATTATCACCATCGCGAACAAAGTATTTATCGCGCTTAACGTTGAGATCAATATAAAGATCGCCATTGGGACCACCATTGAGTCCAGCTTCGCCTTTACCTCGCAGACGTATGCGGGCTCCGTCATTAACACCGGCGGGAACGGTGAAGGTCAGCGGGAGTTTTTCGCCCACACGGCCCTGTCCGTGGCATTCTGGGCAGCGGTGTTTGATGACGGTGCCATATCCCTGACAGCTGGGGCACTCTACCTGCTGCATGACGGTTCCTAGGATGGATTGAACACGGCGCTGCATGAATCCCTGGCCATGACAGGTCTCACAGGTTTCGGGGTGGGTTCCGGGAGCGGTTCCTTCACCTTCACAGGATTTACAAGTGACGGCCGTGTTAAGCTCTACAGTCTTTTCGACGCCAAAAACTGCGTCTTTGAGGGATATTGAGACGTTGATAAGTGCGTCTTGTCCCTGGCGTACGCGGGACGCGGGACCGCTTTGTCCACCGCCTCCGGTAAACATATCGAAGAGGTCTTGGAACCCGAAACTTCCTGAGCCAAAGCCGCCGAACCCTCCTGCGCCTCCAGGGAATCCTGCACGACCCTGTTCATCGCCGGTAGCGTCGTAATTACGGCGTTTCTCGTTATCTGAGAGTACTTCATAGGCGAGGGTTACACGTTTGAACTCCTCAGCTGCCTCTTCGGATGGGTTAACATCGGGGTGCAGTTGACGCGCCTTTTTACGGTACGCTTTTTTGATCTCTTCGGGGCTTGCATCCTTCGAGACTCCAAGAGTTGAGTAGTGATCGCTCACGTGTTTCTTCTATCCTTTTCGTACCGGAGTGCTCCGGATATGGTGTCAATATAAAATCGGTAAGTTTACGGGGTTCTGAGGAATTACTCGCACGATGTCATGATGCTCGTGTGCCTAAGACATGACCTAGATAGCGAGCTACCGCGTTCACCGCCGCAATGTTACCACGGTAATCCATGCGGACTGGACCCACCACGCCAAGTTTTGCCGTATGCTTCCCCAAGGCGCCTTCATTGTCTGGTAAATGTTGTTTGCCGTATGAAACTACAACGGGTGAATCGTATTCACCAGTGACAATAGAAGCTCCTTGAAGCGCTTGCTCCGTATTCTCGTGACCGATCCTTACACTGTACCCGGCTTCTTGAACCGATGCGTGAGACAGCACGCGAAGCAGCGTAACTTGTTCTTCGAGCGCATCCAAAATGGGAGCTATGCTCGCCGAGAAGTCGTCGTGACTTCGTGCTAGGTTTGAGGTACCAGAGATCGCGAAGCGAATATCTCGTTCAAAATAAGGCTGTGCTCGCAGATGATCCACGATAGCTTCGGTGAGTTCCGGAGAACGGCCTCGCAACGCTGGATGATGCGCTTCTGGCAGCAATGCACTTATGTTTTCGAAAGGTAAACCCTGAAGCATTTTAAGCAGGTTTTCTTTAATCGCTGCAAGAGCTGACACAGTTTCATCATGCGCTAAGGCTGTAGTCTCTGGCAGTATCACGGTAACCCGGTGGATTGTGCCAAGATCACTGATAAGCAATGCTAAGAGCGTGCGTGAATCTAGGGGTACGAACTCAAGATGCAAGAGAGTTCCAGCGTTACGTGTTGGGTACTGGATAAGCGCCACCTGATGCGTGAGATGGGCAAGTGTTCGGGTGGCGGCTTCAATCATGTCTTCTACGCTGTGTGCGCTTTCAAGAATTTGCCGTAACGCCGAAACTTGGGTTGCAGAGAGAGCACGCGGCGCGGCTAGAGCATCGACGAAGAACCTGTATCCCTGTTCTGTAGGAATACGCCCAGCGCTGGCGTGCGGTGCGCTCAAAAGTCCCTGTTCTTCTAAAGCTGCCATATCATTGCGTATCGTGGCACTGGATACTTGAAGATGGTGGCGCTGTGCCAGCGTCTTTGAACCTATGGGTTCGCCTGTGCGCACGTAGTCTTCAACGATTGCCTGCAATATGCGCATGCGGCGTTCGTGTGACATGGTACTCCTTGCGACCCTATCGGTGGTTAATAATCTGGAAAAGCATAATCTGGCACTCTTGTTGAGAGAGTGCTAAAAACTACTTTTATCATAGCCGGGTAACCCCTAGCGGTACTAGTCTTTCGCCAGAAGCGAGTTATCAATACTTTAGAATTGGATGGGTTCTGCCAAAAGCTAACCTGCGGAAACCAGGCAATATCCGTGGTGCCGTTGTACGAAGGATGCAAGATATGAGTGAACGATACGCTTGGGGTGCACAAGATCTATCACGTGCCTCAATAAATAACAGGCCTGCTCCTCCTCGTCGGGTCGAGCTAAAACGCGGGATGGTCCTTGAGGATCTTAACGGGTGGGTTGGCGAAGTAGTGCGTGCCGAACGTATCGGTGGAGAAATATTTTTCGGGCTTGAAGACGCTCACGGACGGGTCAAAAATTTTCCTTTAGGAATCGGGTACTTTCTTGAGGGCGAACCGGTTGAGATTGTTGCCCCAACACCACGAAAGACCTCAGGGCGCAAAATTTCTCGTTCTGGTTCGGTAGCAGTTGAAAACGCTCCAGCACGGGTGGCGCGCGCATCCAGAATCTGGGTTGAGGGGCTTCATGATGCGGAACTCGTCGAGAAAGTGTGGGGCCATGATCTGCGGGTTGAAGGTATTGTGGTCGAGCCCCTTCATGGTGTTGATGATTTAGCAACTGCCGTTAAAGAGTTCTCCCCCGGTCCAGAGCGACGACTTGGAATTCTTGTGGATCATCTTCTGAAAGGCACCAAGGAAGAACGTGTTGTGGCGGAGGCTTTAGCTGTTCCCGGCGCTGCTGGAAATATTAAGATTGTGGGGCACCCTTTCATTGATATTTGGCAGGCCGTCAAGCCGCAGGTTCTCGGAATTCCGGCATGGCCGCAGGTGCCTCGAGGTGAGGACTGGAAGAAAGGAATTCTACGTCGGTTGGGACAGCCACATCAAAACCAGGAAGACGTGGCAAACGCCTGGAAACGTATTCTTTCCCGAGTTGACTCTTATTCCGATCTTGATCCTACGCTGCTAGGACCTGTTGAGTCGCTCATTGATTTTCTGACTGAATAAGGTAATGTGAGTAGCTCAGGTTGTCTATGCCGCGCCTCTGGCGAGGCGTTCGGTAAAACACGTTACAATAAATAAGGATTTTAGGTTGTACAGGTGCACCAATTGAGGCATGTGTACGGCAGAGCAAAATAGACGAGTAATAATCAGGATTTCTGTGGTTCAAGATACTCGCCCGGAGGGGCATAAACGAAACATTACACCTTTGCCTGTGTCGCAGGACCGGAGCATGGCGACTTTTGCTCACTTTAGCGGCATCATCGGGTTTTTGCCTGCCGCTGCTATCTACTATTTGTATCGTGACCGCGCCCCCTTCACTGAGCAAGAGTCACGTGAAGCCATGAACTTTACGCTTCTGCCTTCAATCATGATTCTTGTTCTTCTCATTTTGAGCTTCGTACCCGGCATGGCAAGCCTCATGATGTTCTTTACTGCTATTCTGTGGCTTTATATGGCGATCAGTTCCGTAATTGCGGGCATCTACGCCGCCCAAGGAGAACCTCATAGGTACAAGCTCAACCTGCGTATCCTTGACCTTTTCCTCAAGCCTGCTGAAGACTTCAAAGAAAAGAAGAAGCAGCACCGAGAAGAAATGGAAGGGCAACAGCAACAACAGGCAGCCGAGCGCCGCGTATAAACAGACTTATACATCGTATAAGGCACCCCGGGTCACTATTTCGATATGGAATATGTGGCCCTTTATTTTTATGCGCATATTACATACCATATAAAACACCTGTTAACGATTGAAGGCCCCTGATACACAAGGGACCTTCAACCGTATTCACTCAACTTCAGCAAAGACGACAACACGCTGTAACATATACCGTCCTGCCAATATAAACTCTACCTTAGTTTCAACCTAATGTCTAGTAATTCAATTATTTTATCCTGAAAGTTAAGGCAATTATATTTTTGGGGTAAGTATTCTCGCATATTTTACGAGACATTTATTTTATATCTGGAAGTAATTCTCGAGTAACAGCATCACCTAAAAGTCGGCCCTGCAACGTAAGTTTTACTGAAGCATCAGGGTTGGGCGCACCAGTATTTGTAAAAATGTCGGGTTCAATAAGTCCTTGCGCGAGCAACCATTGTAAAGAATCCCCCAAGTCAGCGGCAGGATGCACGGCTAGAAGCTCGTGCATAGGCAGCCCCTCACGTACTCGAATCAGCAGCATAATTGCCTCAAAAGAACGAGTTCCTGAGTCTAAAACTTCTCGCGCTGCGGCCGGCGATTCCCCAGCCCGAACACGATGCGCATAGGGAACGGGATGTTTAATATTCCACCACCGGGTACCGTTTATATGTGAATGTGCTCCCGGTCCTATTCCCCACCAGTCTTGATTACGCCAATACGCCATATTATGGTCACTTCGAGTATGCTCAGACCGAGAATAATTCGAGACCTCATACCACCGATATCCGGCTTGCATGAGAAGATCTTCTGCACGCAAATACATATCTGCCATGAGGTCATCATCAGGCATTGTATATTCACCGCGCCGAATTTGTGCGGCAAGTTTAGTACCGTCTTCAACAATCAAAGAATATGCAGAAATGTGGTCTGGCTGATAAGAAATCGCCGCTTGCACACTTTGCTCCCACTGCTCCAGCGTTTCTGACGGAGAGCCATAAATTAAATCTATCGATACTTGAAGACCAATATCTCGCGCCCACGCCACAACTTTAGGAACATTTTCGGGTGTATGGGTACGGTCAAGAACTTTCAAAACCTCGGGCACAACAGATTGCATACCAAAAGAAACACGCGTAAATCCGCCGTCTTTTAACGTCTGCAGATCCTCATAGGTGACAGAGTCAGGATTAGCCTCGGTGGTGACCTCAGCACCATCTTCGATGGACCACTCTCTTTCGCGGCGCGATCCAAAAGTTCTTTGTCATAGCACTTGACGCCGAGTTTTGCGGCGAGCATCTCTCCGATTTTATGACCACCACTTCCGGTCTCACGTCCCAAGGTGATGATTCTCTTTGTCTCCATAAGGCACCTCCCACAGAAATGCTAAAAATACGGGTTTCTCTGTTCTTCTATTGTAACATTTTGCAGGGAAAAGGTAAATCTATGCTTTTTGTCGAAACTTGTCGAGTAGCGCTTCAAAATAGGTCGGGAGCGGCGCCGTGAACTCAAGATAGCGGCCATCCGCCGGATGACGGAAGCCAAGCACCGCCGCATGCAGACATTGTCCCTCCAGATGATAGGGGTTTTTCCCGCTTCCGTAGACCGTGTCGCCGAGCAACGGATGGCCGAGTGAGGCCAGATGTGCTCGAATCTGATGTGTCCGTCCGGTCTCCAGACGACACTCGAGATAAGTTGCCGCTGCAAAGCGCTCCAGCACCCTGTAGTGGGTGACCGCATGCTTGCCGCCGATCATACCGCTTTTCATGCGCTTCCGGTTCTCCGGGTCACGCCCGAGCGGTGCGTCCACAGTTCCTTCCTCTTCCTGCATCCTGCCCTGTGCCAGTGCGAGATAACGGCGCGTAATGCTGTGCGCCTTCAGCTGTTCGGCAATGCACTGATGCGCCCTGTCATTTTTGCAGGCAATCATCACACCTGTCGTGTCCCTATCGATGCGGTGTACAATTCCCGGCCGAAGAATCCCGTTAATGCCCGACAAGCTGTCTTTACAGTGGTACAGAAGGACATTGACCAGTGTTCCGCCGGTATGCCCGGCTGCCGGGTGAACCACCATACCCTTGGGCTTGTTGATTACGATGACATCCTTGTCTTCATAAAGAATGTCGAGCGGAATATTTTCCGGAAGCACCTCTGTCGCCTCGGGTTCCGGCAAAGTGACCGAAAGGCGTTCCCCCGCTGTCAATGGATAGCTCGCCTTGCGCGGCTTGCCGTCGACCAGGACGCTCCCCTCCTTAATCAACTTCTGAGCATGTGCACGCGTCAGCTCCGGAAAGAGCAGGGAGATTGCTATGTCCAGTCGCTTATTTGCAAGTTCTTCCTGAATAATAAGCTCCTCCAAACCTGTCTCCTTTTATTTTAAGAATGAAAATTCTTCCTCTTTATAATAAAAACAAAATAACAGAATAAAGACAGCTGCCGCACAGGTTACAAAAATATCCGCGACATTAAATACCGGAAAAGAAATCGGAATAAATGAGAAAAAGTCGACGACGGAACCGCGCATGACGCGGTCACATAAATTCCCCAGTGCACCGCCGATTAAAAATGCGAGATTAATAACAAGCGGCATATATCTTTTCTTTTCCGGCAAGCGATAAAGCACATAAACGACAAAAAGACAAATCGCCGCCGTAATACCATAAAAGAAAATCATCTGTCCCTGCAACATGCCAAAGGCCGCACCGTGATTTTCTATCCGAATCAGCTCGACCAGTCCCGGCAAAAAAGATCTCGCGGTTTCAAGCGGCAAGTGTTGCAGAGCAAGGCGCTTGGTCCACTGATCCAGCAGAACACAGAGCCCAACAATCACGGCAAATAGCAGTGACATCCTCGCCTTGGAACAAGCGGTTTCGTTTTTTTCTGTCATAGTAAAATCCTCTCTCAAACGAAATATGCGATATCCACATACAGGCGCCCGCTTCGTGTGGAGCGCGGCTCCGCGTCGCAGAGCCGGAACTTTCCCTTGCCGCGAAGACTCATAACATCTCCGGCCCGCAGAATCTCGGCCGGATTGCTGAGCTCAGTACCGTTTCGCAGCACCTTTCCCGTCGAAAATGCTTCTTTGGCCCGGGTACGGGATAAATTCCAGACTGCGGCGACCAGAACATCGGCACGAAGAGAAGCCGCATTGACGCTGCGAACTTCGGTGCGACGCACGGCACTGAGCGCTTCCCGCGGTATTTCCAGCACTTCGATGCGGGTATGCCGCACTTCCGTCAATTCGCGCTCTATGAGCGCTTTGATGGAAGGCAGCGCGACCAGTTGCGCCTTGTTTTCCGTTACCATAAGGTCTCCGAGCATCTCCCGCCGTATGCCGAGTCCCATTAGCGCGCCGAGAAAATCGCGGTGGTCGAGCGGCTCCGCAAACTTCGGTGCACGCGGTGCAAGCTCCAGACAAATCAGCTCGTCCTCCGGCGGTTCTTCGAGATAGGACGGCAAAAAAAAGAGCACCTTTCTCTCAGCGTCACAAAAAACGCCGTCGGAAATCATACGGATTCCGGCGACGTTTGGTAAACATTGCGCTGCGAGACGTTGCTCTTCCACAGTCAGAAAATAGCTGTGCGTCGGCACATTCCGATCCTCGCACTGCCGGGACAAATCCAGCAGGCGATTGCGAAACAACTGCAACTCTCTCTCGTTCATCAGACAGACTTGGAGCGCGGCATCTGCGCCACCTGGCTCTCGACATCTTCGAAATCACCGGAGAGCTCCACATTCTTTGGCACCAGGATATAGATGGACTGCGATACATTGTCGATATGGCCGTTGACGCCGCCGGCAAGTCCGATCGCAAATGAAACGAAACTCTGCTCCTCTTCACAGTTCTCAAGGTTGAGAATGATGGTGCGCCCTTCATCGCGAAGCATCTGAATGGCCTTATGCATCTCATCATCCTCAAAACTCTTGGGCGTCATCAGCGAGATGTTGAGATTTGAGCGTCCTGTGACCGGTGTGATATTGCCGCTCTGCATCTTTCTGCTCTGCGACTTTGTAGTGCCTGTCTCGTTTCCGCTCTTTTTACTCGATGCGGACGCATAGTTCTCAGCATACGGATAATCATCGTCTTCCGTGTAAAACTGTTTCGTACCGCCAAAGACATTGATTTTTTCGTCATCGTCTTCACCGCCGAAATTATCCGGACCTCCCAGCCCTCCGTCATCCGGATCGGTTCCCAATATAACCCTTTTGAACCAGTCTATCGCACTCATTGTCCGTCCTCCCCTAAATTCCGCGCGCCAAACAGCCCTGTCCCCACCCGAATTATGGTGGCGCCTTCTTCAATCGCGACGCTGTAATCCCCCGTCATCCCCATAGACAAGATATCCATACTGATATTATCCAGTGTATTCCATCTTGTGTCAATCGATATTTCTTTCAATTTTCGAAAGACAGCGCGATTATCTTCTTGATTAATTGTGAAGGGTGCAACTGTCATAAGGCCGCGAATTTTGAGATTTTTATACTGACAAAGCCGATTCAGGAGTCCCCAGAGTTCTTCGGGTAAAAAGCCGAATTTACTCTCCTCTTCCGCGACATTTACCTCGAGCAGACCTTCCACGACGATACGCTGTTTCATGGCCTCAAAATCCACCGCATCGAGAAGTTTCAGAGAATCCAAGGAGTGAATTAATACCGTCTTGGAGAGCACTTGCCGAACCTTGTTGGTCTGCAGATGTCCGATCAGATGCCAACGGATATCTTCCGGCAGCTGCGACTCTTTGCCGAGCATCTCTTTCACTTTATTCTCACCGAAATCGCGCAGTCCGAGCGCATAGGCCTCTTCGATTGCGGAGACCGGCTGGGTCTTGCTCACGGCGATCAGTCTGACGCTCTCGCGCGAACGCCCCGCCCGCGCACAGGCGCTCTGAATATTGCTCTCGATTTCTTCTAAATGCTCACGCAGCATAGGTACCTCCTCAATAAACCATCTCGCCCTCTCGCCCCTCGCTTCCGTTCAGCAGAATGCGGTCATAGGGATTGATACTGCCGCTGATACCGCGGTGTACAATGGCATATTCATCATTCTCTTCGATAATCTCGACCTTGCGGAATACCGCAACGCCGCCGGTCACGCTGTAGACGCCCGGCAATTCTCCGGTGTCTCCGACCTGAACCTTCTGGTCTCTGGCGTCATTGATGAGCCAGTCGCCTTTCTTCAGCGACGCATTCTCATCCATACTGACATAGAAATATGTATCATCGCGGTGCACGACCGTGACCGGCACATCGACCGCCTGCTCTTCTCCGTTCTCCATCTGCAGACGATGCACCACATTGCCGTTGTTTGCGCCGCCGCGCGTCAGGTAGAGCAACGGAATCGCATAATACGTCTTCTTGGTGAGCGCGGTCTTCTGGATTTTCAGGCCGTCTTTTCTTCCCTCGACAATGCGGAATTTTACAAAGCGGTCTTCCAGAAACTGAATCATGTAGCGCTGAAACGTCAGGACGCCGTAGCGCTGGTTGGCATCTTCATCCTTCCCGGTAATTTCATGGTAGTCTCCGCTCAAGCTGATATTGCTGCCCATGAAACTGACCCGCAGGCTCTTCGTATTTTCGCGGCTCTCCTTTTTGTCGAGCGGAAAGACGACTTTCCACTCCTCGGAGGGCACAATCCGGTAGACAGGATCGCCCGCGTTCACAAAGGTCTTTTTGCTGTCGGCCGCCGCGGAAGTTGTATCCTGATCGAAGAGCGCCGCGGTGATATTGTCCTCCGTCACAGTGCTGTAATTGTCCAGACGGATGTCACCTCCCCGCTCTC
>ERZ773076.460-NODE-460-length-20702-cov-4.530731_pt1 | contig 20702 bp, 21 predicted proteins | sample MGYA00580613_ERZ773076 | MGnify/ENA primary metagenome ERZ773076 (study PRJEB29015, sample SAMEA2738005) | human oral metagenome | biome: human oral; feature: human-associated habitat; material: dental | place: China | collected 2057 ...
GGTGGCTGCGCCTTTGGCAGCGATGCTGGGTTATCGGGATGCTGCCCCGCTGTGGGGCGAAATGCTGGGTGATGCGTATTACCGAAAACTGGTGGCGTGGACGGTATTTCAGGCAGTGGCAACAGTGCTGCTTGTGCTGGTGCTTGCCCTGCCTGTGGCGTGGACGCTGGCGCGGCTGCAATTTGCCGGCAAAACGCTGATTTTGCGATTATTGATGCTGCCGTTCATCATGCCCACGCTGGTGGCGGGCATGGGCGTGCTGGCGTTGTTTGGCGAGCATGGCGCGTTGTGGCGCGGCTGGTCGGGCACGGCGGCGTTGCTGTTGTATGGCAATGTGTTTTTCAATTTGCCTGTGATGATTCGCGCGGCGTATCAAGGCTTGGCAACTGTGCCTACCAACCGTTTGGCGGCGGCGCAAACGCTGGGCGCGAATGCGTGGCAACGATTTTGGCGCGTGGAGTTACCTGTGCTCAAAGCGTGGCTGGCGGGCGGCGCGTGTTTGGTGTTTTTGTATTGCTTTTCGGGATTTGGCTTGGCGTTGCTGCTGGGCGGGCAGCGGTTTGCCACGGTGGAAGTGGAAGTGTATCAACTGATTGCGTATGAGCTGGATATGGCGCACGCGGCGGTGTTGGTGTGGCTGGTGTTGGGCGTAACCGCGCTGGCGGGGCTGTTGTATGCCGCAATTAGCCGCCGCGCCGATGCCGCCGAAGAAGCCGAGGGGCACCGAGATGACCAGCGCACAGGGGCAGGAGACAATCAGGAAGATGCAGGCGCGCTTAATCCAGGGCGCCGCAGGCACGCCGAACATGAGCGGCGGAAAGATTGCAAGCAAAAAGGCCGTAATCGTGACCACCGGCGTATACCAGCGCGCAAAGCGGGTGATGAAGTTCTCCATGCGAGTCTTCTTCTCGCTCGCGCTCTCGACCAGCTGCAGAATGCGCGCAACCGTCGAGTCCTCATACGCCTTGCTTGTCTTCACGCGGAGCGCGGTCTCACCGTTCACACAGCCGCTGATTACCGCATCGCCGGGGCGCACTTCGCGCGGCACCGGCTCACCGGTCAGCGCCGCCGTGTCGAGAAAAGAACTTCCCTCGAGGACAATGCCGTCGAGCGGCACCTTTTCGCCCGGGCGAATCAGAATCACTTCGCCGACCTCTACCTCGTCCGGATCCACTTCCTCGATTTTTCCGTCCCGCTCCACATTGGCCGATTCCGGCGCGATGCTCATCATCGCCGTGATCGAAGCTCTGGATTTTCCGACCGCGAGCGACTCGAAGAGTTCACCGATCTGGTAGAAAATCATGACCGCGCAGGCCTCCGAGTACTCACCGATGCCGAAGGCAGCGACGGTTGCAATGAGCATTAAAAAGTTCTCATCAAAGACCTGACCGTTTCGTATGTTCTTGAGCGCCTTTAAGATGACCTCTCGTCCCACCAGAAGATAGGGGAACAGAAAGAGGACACCAAGCATCCACCCGGGCATTTGCAGGCTTTCGGCCGCGCCGCTCTTGTCAAAAATCAGAACGGCCGCATAGCCCGCGACCGCAAGTAAAATGCGCTTTAAGAGGGTTTGTTGTTTCTGATTCATACCCCTTCCTCCTATCAACGCACCACCGTAAAGTCCGCCTCAACACGCTGTCCGGCCCGGATTGCGGCATCCAGAACCTGCTCAAACGACGCATCCTCCGCCTCGAGTGTGAACTTCTGCATCAGAAAATTCACCTTCACATCCACGACGCCGTCCAGCTTCCGGATTGCATCTTCCACCTTCTGCGCGCAATTTGCACAATCAATCTCACAAGCGAACTTCTTTTTCATCTTTCCTCTCCTTATTCTGCAATGTGTTCCAATCCCTGCCCGATCATCGTGCTCACATGGTCATCGGCGAGCGCGTAAATCATCGACTTCCCCTCGCGGCGCGCCTGCACCAGCCTCGCCTGTTTCAACAGTTTCAGCTGATGGGAAACAGCCGACTGCGTGAGATTCAGACTCTCCGCAAGCTCATTCACGCCGTACTCTCCCGAAAACAGGCGGTATAAAATCCGGATTCGCGTCGAGTCTCCGAAAACCTTAAAGAGCTCGGCGAGATCGTAGAGCTGATCTTCGCTCGGCACCTGCTGTCTGATTTTCTCCGGCATATCTCCTCCTCTGAATTTGCAAGCATCTATCACATTTGAACATATGAGCATTTGTTCATTTATTGATTTCAGAATACCATCTTTTCCGAAAAAGTCAAAATTTTTTTAACTTTAGAGACGCTAATTTTTGTTCGCGTCAGGCCTCCGCATCCGGCGCTGTCTCCGTATGCTTTTTTTCATCCCAGTCACCCTGTACGGAGAGCTCATCCAGCGTATTGCCGTAGGGCGGCAGACAATTCTCCATAAAATCCCGAAGCTCCGGCAATTCCCCGGCGAGCTTTTCAAGCTCTGCCTCTATGGTCTTCTTTGCCGTACGAAATTCCGTATTTCCCGCGCTCTCTTCCTCAAGGCATTTGATATACGCCGAGAGCTTATCCGCTGCCTTGACGAGCCGCCAAAGATAGAGTTCTTCCGCACCGCCCTCTTCCGCCGCCGTGACAATCCCGAGCAAGGGCGCATAGACTGCTGCGAGATCCTTCGGCAGACGCGCAAGTAAACTCTCCGTCGCCCTCTCCTCCGCCGCGTGATATGCTTCGCGGAGCGCTGCGCTGCCGTACTTGACCGGCGTCGGCATATCGCCGGTAATAATCTCGCTCGCGTCGTGGAATAACCCGATCACAGCCGCGCGCTCGGCATTCAGCTGTCTGCCGTGGCGCAAATTTCCGATCTCACAGAGCGCATGGGCGAGAATCGCGACCTCGGCCGCGTGCTCGCTCAGGTTCTCGCGCCGGCTCGCCCGCATCAGGGCCCAGCGGTCTATGTACTTCATGCGCGCAAGCGCCGCAAAAAATGTAACTGCCATTGTTTTCCTCCCTCTTCTGCTCTTTGCCCCCGTTGCTCTCCTAAGCAGCCTGAAGCACGGCACAAAAAGAGGCGCCCCTGCGGGCGCCTCTCGCGATTTACTCTGCCAACTCCTCGAGCTGTGTCAGCAGTTCATCAAAATACTTCATTGCGTCCTCAACCGGCTTCTCGGTCGAAAGGTCCACGCCTGCAATCTTCAGGATGCTGACCGGATCGTCCGTGCAACCCGCGGACAGGAAACGGATGTAATCCTTGAGTGCGGGCTCTCCCTCGGTCAGGATGCGCTTCGCGACCGCAACCGAAGCCGCAAAGCTCGTCGCGTACTGATAGCAGTAGAAGTTCATGTACATGTGCGGCACACGGCTCCACTCCTCGCCGATCAGCGGATCGGATATCATAGCCGGACCGTAGTACTCCTTGTTCAAGCGGAGATAGAGCTCGGAGAGGCTGTCCGCCGTAATCGGAACGCCCTGCTCCGACATCCGGTTGCTCTCGATTTCAAACTCCTCGAGCATCGCCTGGCGGAACAGCGTGCCCTTGAAGCTGTCAAGCAGGTGGTTGATGAGATACGCCTTCTCCTCGCGGGACGCTGCCTTACCGATCAGGTAGTGGTTCAACAGAACTTCGTTGGTAATCGAAGCGACCTCGGCGACAAACATCTTATACTGTGCATTGAAGAAGTCGTGACTGTGGTCGGAGTGCCAGAAGTGCATCGCATGACCCAGCTCATGCGCAAGCACAAAGGCATCCTCGAAGGTATTGTTAAAGTTCATCAGGACAAAGGGATGCGTCGCATAGACCGAGTTGCAGTACGCGCCGACGCGCTTGCCCTCGTTCTCGACCGCATCGATCCAGCGATTCTCAAACGCCTCGCGAAGCAAATCAAGGTAGTGATCGCCGAGCGGTGCAAGACCCTCGAGCAGCATCTCCTTTGCCTCCTCGTAAGTCACGCTGCGCTCGTAATCCTTTAACATGTTCGCGTAAACATCGTACATGTGAAGCTCGTCCACGCCGAGCATCTTCTTTCTGAGTGCCATATAGCGGTGGAACGGCGCAATGTTCTTGTGAACGCTCGAGAGCAGCCGCTCACAGACCTGCGGGGACACATTGTCTCTGCCGACCGCCGCCTCAAAGGAGCTCTTATACCCTCTCGCCTTCGCAAAGAAGAAAAGCTGCTTCATCTGCGCATCGTAGAGAGAAGCAATGGTATTGCGGAAGCTCTTATAGGTTCCGTAGTACTGCTCAAACACTTCCTTGCGGAGCTCACGGTTCGGAGATGCCTCGAGCAGCGTAAATCTGCCGTTCGTAATCTGCACTTCCTCGTCGCCGTCCTTTACCGTCGGGAACTTCATGTCCGCATTCTGCAGCATCGAGAAGCTCTGATAGGGGGCAAGTGCCATGATGTTTGCCGCCGCGAGCAGCTTCTCCTCGCTCTTATTCAGCGTGTGCGGCGCAAGGCGAATCGCATCGTCAATCGTAATCTGAAATGCGCGAAGCGCCGGGCAGCTCTCATAGTAGGCGTTCATCTTCTCCTCGCCGAGTGCCAATACTTCCGGCTCAATGAAAGCTGTCTTCTCGAGGATCTTTACATCTGCACTCTGTGCTTTCTGTAAGAGCGCGAGGTTATCCGCATTTCCGGTGTCCACATCGCTTCGCATCATCGCATAGCCGAAGAAGCGGTAGTCTGTCTTCTTGCACTCCTGGTAGAGCTCATAGACCTTTAAGAGTACCTCGGCGCCGTCGCCGAGTTTTCCCTCGTAGCCCGCAATTTCGTCCGCAAGGACGAGGCCGCGCTTCAGATCTTCTTCAAAGGCCTGTACATCCGGGTAGACATCCTCCAGCTTCCAGGTCTGCTCCACTGCAACTTCACTTCTCTTGGGCAGCTTCTGTTCCATTGGGTTCTCCTTTCGAGAGCAATTGTTGACTTCTGTATCATCGTACCAAAAAGAAAGCGCTTTGTGAATCTGTTTTGTAAGTTTTACACAATCACAAGCTTAGAGAAATCTATCATGTTCAATATGTCGCATTTTATGAAAGTATGATATAGTTATATGGCATAGAAAGGAGATATGTCATGAATCGAAATCGCTTGCTTATCATCATTTCCTCGGCTGTTGCAATTCTCGGAGCATTTCTCCCCTGGGCGAGTGTCTCTGCCGGTTTCTTCGGCGCCATGAGTATTCGCGGTACCCAGGGCGATGGCACCTTCATCGCGGTACTCGGCGTTATCGCGATTGTCCTCGCCTGCCTGCAGGACAATAAAACAGCGCTGCCGAGAAACTTTGCGACCGGCGTTTCCGTCATCGGCGCACTGCAGACCCTGATTATGTTAATCAACCTCCTCAACCTGAGCCGCGTGTTCGGTTCGCAGGGTGCCGCACTGAAAAGCTACGGTGTCAGCGTTCACATCGGCATCGGCTTCTTGTTCGACCTCCTCGCCGGTATTGCGACTGCCGTTTTCGGCGCAATGGCACTCTCCGGCGGCAAGCTCTCGAAGGACACGCTGACCGAGGTCATGGATGCGAGCAAAAATCTCTCCAAGACCGTCGCCCAGGCGACCACAACGGTTGTGAAGTCCGCGTCCGAAGAAATCAATAAACAAAGCGAGAAGCTGAAGGAAGCCAAAGAAGTGAAGGCCGCCGAAGCAGCACAGGCAGAAAGCGCTGCGACAGGTACGGCGGCACTGCCGGAAAGTACGACCCCCGCTCCCGAAGAGCCGGCAGTTCCCGCCGCTGAAAACGGCACCGAAGAACCGCCCGTAAGTGACAGTACTTCCGACAATTCCGCGCTCTAAGCCGACATCACCGCAATTCTCTTTTCAACCCGGCACAGCCCGAACAGGCTGTGCCGGGTTTCTTTTACCCTTCTCGCCCCGGCAATCCATGTCATGATTGCAGCCGCCGCGCATGCACACTATACTGGATAAAGTTCCGCTTTGCGGACCCGACCGAGCGCACTGCGCCACTACGAAAGGACAAGCATGAAATTTCAAGCCGTCAACGAATTCTCCCACTTCTCTTTTTCCGACTGCGTGCTCACCGGAATCGAATGGAACCCCGCCGGCATACAGCTCACACTCGAGGCACTCATCGTCCTCCCGGAAAATTCACAGAATACAAACTTCACCAAGAGCTACGCGGGTCCCGTACAGTTGCGCCTCATCGGCGGACAGCTGACAGACAGTGTCAAAGAAGGCTACCTCTACCGCGATGCCAACGGAAAGCTCCTCGAATCCGTCCCGGACACCGTGCTCTCCCCGGCCGAAGTCGAGGCACTGCTCCCCGCGTTCCGCGATGTGTACCTCTTCCAGATTCTCAGCGAAACAAAAGCCGACGGGAGTGTTCTCCTGGAACTCGGCATCGAATTCCCGCAGTCCGAGGAATTTGATACGCTCGTAACCCCCTCCTACCGCATCGGCGTCCGCTGCGAAAAGGCCGTCTTCGGCTGGGATTACTATATGAACCGCGTGGAAAGCTGAGCCCGCAATGATTCTCTGGACTTGTCAGGAGGAAGCCGTCTACAACGAGCTTCTGAAAACCGGTGTCTATCGCTGCGACCTTAATCTCTCATCGATGAAAGATTGTCGCGAGAAGTACAACTGGCTGATGCGACAAATGAAACAGCGCATCGGCCCGCCGCCGGAACAAGTTACTTACCCGGTCTGGGCCATCTATCAACAGAGCGACAAATACCGTAAACCGGATCTCCGCAGAGAGCGCTGGGAGTTCGGCTGCGACGAAGAACGTTTTGCCTGCATCGAAATCGAAATTCCCGACCGGGAGGTTCTTTTATCCGATTTTGACGCCTGGTACATCATCTTAAGCAACGGCCTCCTCTCCGATACCGAAGAAGACCGCCGCCTCGAGGCACAATACGAGGCGCTCTCCCCTTCCGAGAAGCGCCGCATGAAAGAGAAAAATTGGGAGCGTGTCTTTGATCTAAGCCCCCTAAACAACGGCTGGGCTCGAAGAGGGTACGAAATTCAGGCAACCTTCTGGGAACTCCGGCTTGAACAGGTTCGGGACGTTCGCTTCTTTCGCGCCGCAGCCAAATCCGATTCCCCGCAGTAGGACACAGCTGTGCCGCCGAAAGCCCTTCTTTCCTCACCCCGGTTTTTGGCAAATGCCCCGTAGATTCGCTTTTCATCGGTTTCTCTCAGCCACTGCGGGCCCCGCCACAGCTGTGACTTGCAGTGCTGCTCCGAGAGTCCGGCCTTTGCCCCTATTTGACAGTTGCAAATTCGAAAAGCAAAAAGGACAGAAACGCGTGATTTCGCTTTTCTGTCCTTTTCGCGTTACACCAAACTCTCATTACGGCAAAATCTCAAGCCAGTAGCCGTCCGGATCTTCGATAAAGTAGATGCCCATCGCCTCGTTTTCGAAGCAGATGCAGCCCATCTCCTTGTGCTTTTTGTGCGCCGCATCAAAATCGTCCGCCCGAAATGCGAGGTGAAATTCGCACTCGCCAAGATCATACGGCTGCGGATGGTCCTTAAGCCAGGTGAGTTCCAACTCAAATTCCCCGACCTCGCTCTTTAAGTATACAATGATAAAGTCATCGCTCGTCTTCCGTCTCACCTCGTGTAAGTCGAGCGCTTCGTTATAGAAGCGGATGGAGCGCTCCAAATCCGTGACATTCAAATTCTCGTGTATCATCTGAAACTTCATATCTCTTCTCCTTTCGCTGTCTCCGTATTTTTAATGCGGGCGCTATACTGCGGGTATTCCGTGAGAAAACGCTGAATTACCCCAGGCTCTCCCCAGTAGTGTATCGGAAAAATGGCATCACAGTCCACATTTTCCAGAAAATACAGCAAGCCGTCAGCGTAGTGCGCTTCCAGTCTCGGGTCAAGCGGCACAAAGGCGCAATCAAAATGCCTGCCCTTGATTTTTCCGATCTCCCGGTGATAAATTTCGCGGAGCTCCCGGTTCTCTTCCTCCGGCTCCCCCTCCCAATACCAGTCGTTTAAGTCACCGGCGTGGTAAATGCTTCCCTCTCCGGTGCTCACGAGAAACGCGACGCCGCTGTCGTTGGAAAGCAAAGTTTCAACCTGAATCCCGCTTGCAAGCCGATAGCATTGATCGGGCTCCACAAAGCAGTGCTCTATCTTCGACAAGCGCTTTTCATCGCTGATATCGCTTGCCAGCACCGCCCGGTAGCGCAGGTCCCGCTCATCGAGCAGGTCAAAGATTTTCGGGTTGTAGTGATCCCCGTGGGAATGACTGCAAAAGACAAGCACTTTCTTTTTCCGGTCGAGCGGCGGCAGTTCACCCTTGTAATAGTCAAAAATAAAGTAGCGGTCTTTCCCTTCCAGCAAAAAACCGCTGTGGTCAAGATATGTCACTTTCATAAGAACCTCCTCTGTCCTTCAATCTTCCCGCCTACTTTCTCCGGTCGCATAGTCAATCACAATGCCCGGCTGTACATTGTAGAGAAACACATGGAAGCGAATCCCGCCCTTTTCCAGGGACTCAGCCTCCAGTTCCACGCCGCGCGCCACCAGCTCATCTCCGGAAAAGACCGGTGTTGCCCGGTAGAGGACAGCGCCGCCGCCGTTTTGGATAAAGTCCCCGACCTGCTTCTCATAGGGCAACATGCCCTCCACATTCAAATAGCGTGTGCCCGTAATTAGGTTATTCGGATTCGCATTTTCTCCGGAAAGCATATAGGCAATCAGATGACAGCGATTATAGAGGAATTTTCCGTCAATCAAATCATCGTAGCGCACCGTGTGCCAACCGCTCGGGCGCACCATGCCGATGCTACCCCGCGGTTCTGTCGGCATCGTCTCTTTGGTTAGAACTGCAAACGCACTGCCGCAACGCCCGAGGGCGTCGAGCGCCGCATAGGACTCATAGCCCTCCTTGGCCCGCGCCCTGCCGAGTTCCCGCTCCTCCGCCGTAAAGTCCGGGATTCCGCGGTTGATGTCGACAGCCTCCTGTCCCGTATAGCTGCCCCCTGCCGAGAGCACCGGAAATTCCGACTCTCCGGCGGCGGCACAATGACACCGATTGCCTCACTGCTCTCCGGAACAGCTCCCACGCTCTCCTGTTGTACCGCAATACCAGCTGTGCCCGCGCCGACTCGAAGTGCAGCCGCCGTCAACAGAAGTATCAGCAGCGTCGCGGCACTTCGAATCGTTCTCTTCCGCAATTTGTGCTTTCTTCTCGCCATCTCCACCTCCTGTCCATACCGAAAACCAGTATACCATATTCGCGGTATAGGCCTCGCGGAGATGTTTTGCGGATGCTCACACCCTGTTATGGCGGAGGGAAACTCAGCGGGGGAATAAGAACTATATGAATAGGATGCACCGGAGGTGAATGTAGAAAACACTTCCGGTGCAGGCTGACTTCATTGAATCAGAGGATGCAAACAAAGTTGCACATAACACTTGACGGTACTGCGATACGAGCGCACCCGGTTGGAAACAGCTGCTCCGGATATTCCATATCTAGCTACGGGGTTGGCAATCGTGCATCCATCCGAAATGTGCGCACGAACAACTTTTCGTCCGGTTTCGTCTGATACTCGAGTTATGTGCTTTTCTCCTCTACTGGCATTGTAATCTATCAGGCAGAGGTGTTACGTATGTACTGTACCACTACATACCTTCTCTTGCCAAAATCTAGGAATGAATCTTTGCACCTTATCTATTAAACATTATTGACAAGACTCTTACCGTTTTATACCTATAACTGTATCAACACTATTAATAAACTCGGAACTTTTTGCCACACGTCCGTTTCCGCCTAATTCCTTATACTTTTTGTAGACAGACATTTTAACTTCATCTATCTCTCTGTCACACAAGGATTCCATATTAAAGCTCTTGATATCATCAAAAGTAATTTTCCGTTTACCAATTCGCCTTGCAGCTACGGCATATATCAAATAGAACAAGATATCACTTCGTTCAGCAGTGGTCATATCCGTAGAACTTCTCAAATTATTCTTTACCGCTCTACCTATACTAGCAGCATTATAAAAGACCTCTAGCTTATTGTTTTTCTCATATAAATATGAGTAGGTTTCATCATCCGTCAATAATGTCGAAGGTCTTGCTCGAGCAAAATCCGGCTTTTGCAGAATCAAACTTATCAAGCATTGAGCCAAAAAAGAAACTCCAATTATGTCGTTTGAATTCTTGTTTTGATTCTTATAATAATTTTTTCTTCTATCGTAATATAGCCCTCTGCTTTTAAAGTACATCTCAATTTGAAGATGTATTGGATCTGTGACCCTTAACGATGACTTCGGTATATTTGTTTGGTTGTTTGTTGCAAAAATTATACGATCTCTTGACTCTTCATTTTCTGGCTTAATAATTCTAACAAGAATATTTCTTTTTTCCGTTCCTATCGCCTCATAATTCTCAGAGAAGAAATTAAATATTTCTCTCGATGTTTGCAGGCCATTCACAATTTCCGGATCAAGCACCTGCAAACATTTGTTTGTCAGCAGCGAAATTTGGGACGCAAGAATGGTAACCCCATTATTCAACCACCAAAAATCCTCTGTTGACAAATCTCCCAGTGTGTTTGCAATGCATGTATTTACACTATTTCCGCCTTGGTAATCGCGTACATTCGCCTCAAATAATCCCTTTCTCAATTTCCCAGATTCATCTGTAATAAAGCGAAAATAAGTACCAAGATTAACTAAAGCCACATAATCCTTTTGACCTAAAGAAATAGGCTGATCAGCCAAATTAAGATCAATACATACTTCACTTCCCCTATAATACAACTCCATAAGTGAATCAGCGTCAATAAAAGAGACATCAACTGTCGCAGAGGGATAACTCTTATTCACCGTCATCTTTAATTCATCTGCTTGCTGTCTAACATTAGGATGAACTTCTGTCCCTAAGGTCACATAATAATAGTGAATCTTCAGCTTAATCTGAGATCTAACAAGTTTTTTCACAGTGTCACGAAACAATGCAAACCCTTCCAATGTCTTTTCATTATAGCGATTAATATAATCCTTTTCAAAGCATGACATCTGTAAAAGATTTTCCGAAGTTGTTTTCCATTTCATAATGGTTTCTTCGCCGAATTTCAATTCATTTTTAACCTGGATGATATAGAATACTACCACCGATCCTCTTACAGCAGTCAATGTCTCTATCTGATCTGGGCTAATGAGTTCATCATTTAAAAACAGATATAACCCATCACATCCGCCATCATTTCCACCACCAGTATTCCCCGCATCGATTTCATCATCGCTTAAATTATAATTTTTAAGAATTTCAGCTGCTGCAAAGTGTTCAAAGTAAGAACTCACATCAGCATATCCTCCGTTTTCTTTACACCCTTGTTCTATACATTCTCTTAGTAACACTTGATTTGGGGTCATTTCTTTTGCCATATATACCTCATTTCAGCATGATATAAATTGAAGTAAATCATTTTGATTCCGTAAGGAAACACATTCATTCTCCATGAATGAATTGAATCAATATCTTTAAAGATTACTTATTCTTAAAACAATATAATGAATCTACTACTTGAAACAGTATTCTCTACAGGCCTCTATATAATAACGCCGCTTTTTACTCCATCACAATATTTAACATTCAATCAACAAATTCCTCTCTTTTAAACTCTGCAGTTCCAGTTGCTTTTTCTTCTGTTTTCCAGCAATCAAGATAATCCACACTAAGTAGCTTGAATTAAAAATTATATCAAGCAAGACATAGTTTGCAGTTCTTCAATAGAGTGAAGTTGCGAATTAGCGTTAAGCAAAGGATACAACAAAACACATCTTATAGAATTATACAGCTCAATGAAATAGTTATCAAGGGATACCTCATCTAGAGATAAGGTATGATAAGTTGCGCAAATTGAAAATCATATAAAGAAGACACGGTTTGCAGTCCTCTGGTAGAATGAAGTTGCGAGACAACACTCAGAAAGGAGACTACAAACCATGCATGATAAGCCTGTACAACTCCACGAGGAAGTTATCAAGGGGCAGCTGAAAGAGCTGGTCCGTGGTAGTGTCGAGGAAACTGTGAATGACCTCCTGGAAAAAGAAGCAAAAGCTCTTAAACAAACAGCTTGTTATAAGCGCAATAAAGCGCGCCAAAGTTATCGAAGTGGACACTATGATTGAAACCTTACAAGGACTTCCGGCGATGTTACGCTACATATTCCACATTTAAAGGAAATTCCTTTTGAGACTACTATCATTGAACGCTATCGCCGTCGTGAAAGAGGCAAGTACACATTTCTATGTAAATTACCTTCAGCCATAAGTCGAATCAGGCAACCGGCATAGCCGCCTGTTCCTTTACAATAACCAAAAGCCTTGCTTGGGCGTCTGAGATCAACAAAGCTTCATAGGCCTCCTGTTTGACGATAACCTTCCCCGATTGTCGTTTAGAAATATTCCTATTACCTGCAAGCTGCGCTTCAGTTCTTTAAAAAGTGAAACCTGCATCTCTGCCAAGGCATAGTGAGAAAGACCTCGCTGACCGCATGAATAATGTCTTCGTGTGCATCAAAGATCATGATTACGCCTTTTTGAGTCCGTTGCGACTGCCCGGCCTACTATCAGATCGCTCATAAGAAGCCGCCTGTACTATATGGGCATTACCACAAACCGGGATTTAGATTTTAACCCTTACGGAACATAAAACCAGCTACCCTCACGAAGCAGGTCCTATAACATTATAGTTTAATGCAGAGTGTAGCTATGTAGTCATTTCCGTAACGGGATAATCTATTTCTCTTGTCACACGATTCATAAAAATCTATCATCGCGAGACCGTTTTTAAGTTGTCCTCTGATCTGCGTTTCTAATGTGTGGCTAAATTCATATCCATATTCCGGATTTATGCTTATCTTACCTTCCTCTTCAAGCTCTTTTGAATTAAACGGGATTGAAAACTTTAAACGTAATTCCTCATCGGGTTTGTCCCATACAATGTCAGCATCATACATGTATATCCAAGGATTCATAAATCCGACCATTAACAGTCCACCCTTTTTCAATACGCGAGAGGCTTCTTGATACATGTTTTCCAAATCTTCTATATACACATTTGAAACCGGATTAAAAATAATATCAAAATTCTCATCTTCAAACGGGAACGGTTTTGTCATGTCGGCTTGAACCGTGTTGATTTTTAAGCCTTCTCTTTCAGCAACCATATCATCTCTTTGTAATTGTGATGCAGAAAAATCCATGATGGTTACATCATACCCCTTTACAGCAAAAATCGGTCCCTGCTGTCCGCCGCCACAGGCTAAACCCAATACCTTTTTTCCGTTGGCTTTTTCAAACCATTCTATCGGAACTTTTTTCCCAACAGTTAATGCAACAGAAATCGGATTCTTTCTAACATTCTCTAATTCTTCATGTGTCAACGGCTCGGTATAGTCATTTTTTACATGATTCCATCTGTCTTCATTTAATTTGATATAATCCTTCATCTTATAGCCTCCTCGTGATTTTATACTGTTTCGATTCGAGTCGGAGGTGTTGCCATGACATTTTTTTGTCTTTACAAATCCTGACAAGTTCTCTTCCATCTCATTATATCTTATATCACTTTTTCCACATTTTCCCATTTACTCAAACTAAATATTAATTAACGATGGTTTGCGGAGCTCTTTTGGCGAAAAAATTAGTGTATTAGTTGTTCACGATCCATGTACTTTTTGCACTGTTATTTTATTCAATAATATTGCTTTTATTTGCATAATCACCTTCATTTTACGGTCCCCATGACACCATGAAAATCATGATAAAGAGCTTGAATCCGTTGAAAATAATGAGATTTTTAGGCGAGATAATCCGCTTTCACATCTCTTAGATAGTTATAATAAGCGTTCGGATGAATGTATAGCCTTTTAAAAAATCATCTCAATCCGAACTCCTGCTTTTACGTATCAAGGAAACGATATGCCACTAATCGATTTCCTTCGCGAAGATTACCGCTGCTTTTTTAAGAAGCTGTTCTCCTTTTCTAATCTGGCTTTTTCACGCCGGAGATGACGAAGTTCTTCCATCATCTCCACCTGAGACTTCTCCTCATCATTGTTTTGGCAGTCTTCGCGATACGAGCGTACCCAGTTGGAAACAGTGGCTCCGGATATGCCGTACTCAACCGCAAAGCCGGCAATCGTGCGTCCATACTGAATGTGCGCACGAACAATTTATCATCTGATTTCATCTGATTTCATCTGATATTCGAGTCATGTGTTTTTCTCCTCTGCTAATACTATAAGCTATTAGGCAGATGTGCTACAACTTCACTGTACCACTATACTTCAAACAATGTAGGCTTATTCAGGTACGTGGTAAAACGATTTGTGAATTCGATACGGTTATCTGTCTGAATGCATCGTATAGGCAGCGGAAATGCCTTGATCAGATGCTCGCTGTTTTGGTGACATCATGATGGGCCGCATAGTGAATGAGGGATAGGTGAAAACGCATATCCTGTGTTATAGTGGCCACAACGGAAGACCTCCTTGGTGAGTGGACGTTTGTGGTGAACTTCACTTTAACACAAATCGAGTTCTTCCTTTCTCTATTTTCACTGCTGTAACACATGTGTAACACATGTATGGTACTCCTACAAAGAAGATTTAAAATTCCCCTTGACTTAGAGTTAACTCCAAGGTTTATACTAGCATTAAACGCTTCGGATATTTATTCATTGTTCTCGAGGGAGGTGCTTTATTTGAAAATTAAAGACGTCGTTGAATTAACTGGAACCGCAGCTGATACATTACGCTACTATGAAAAAATAGGTCTATTGCAAATCGAAAGAAAAAATGGTGTGCGTTCTTTTTCGGAGAAAAATTTAGAACAAATTCACATGATTTTACAACTGAAAGAGGCTGAGTTTCTACTCAAAGAAATTGTTTTTTTGTTTACACTTGATGATGCCATCCAAAGCCCCATGTGCTTAAGCTTAAAAGATGAACAAGTTTTAACGGGTGTAAAGGATCTGGTCTTTACTAAGCTTAACTTAACTCGCGAAAAAATAATCCGAATGCAGGAAAGCGTTAAAATTCTGGAAAAAATGCACTCCAAGTTAGTAGATGCACTTAAAAGCGGAAAAATGGAAGGATATACAAAATGAAGAAAATACTTTTTAAAGCATTGCTGAGTATATATGCACTTCTAACTATGTTGGCAGTAATATCAGATTTGCGTGTTAATTCATTCAATCCCGCTCATTTATTCTTTTTTATGGGCTGCGCAACTTTTATTTCCGTGGTATCCTTAAAAACTTCTCATACACTTGTACTTTTGATAACGGGATTGGTTTGTATGCATATTGCGGCGATTATTGCTGGTCAAATAAATGGTTTCCACTTATCTCATCATATAGTAAGAGCCGCTGTTTCCCTGACGTTGGTGTTGATATTCCTTCGAATAAAACCCTAAAGGAGAGCTTATAAACAAAGGAATATCAATCAAAAAGGCTTTTATGGATTTTTATTTGATTCTTCCTTATAATTTTATATGCCACAATAGATATGGTGAAATATAGTGATATGAAAGGGTATCGTTTCTGATTATAGCAGATAGCAGAACCCTAAACATTATTGTTGTTATTTTTGCATGGTGCTATTCTTTAATTTTCTTGCCCATATGCTTTCGCAGCGAGCATTGGCATGACATCGGCCACCATAGCTATCCATGCTCTGGGTGATATCATATTTGTCTCTTGTGGAGCGGTACAGATAGCTCGTGTACTGTATGCCACGGTCTGAATGAACGATCGCTCCTTTCAGTTTCGCCTTCATGTTGGTATCCATTGCCAGATTAAGAACACCAGAATCAAAGCAGTCAAAAATGGCCGAAAGGTAGAGTTTGCCGTTATGAGCTTTAATCTCTGTCACGTCAGTGACACACTTGGTCAACAGCTTATCAGACTTAAAGTTACGTTTTAGAAGATCGTCTGACTTACATGCTGCCGGATCTGCTTTGGTAATGCCGTTTGGCTTACGACGCGGACAATGTGGGTTAGCCCTATCTCCTGCATAATGCGGTAAACTGTACGCCCGCTTGGGATATCGACGCCTTCAGGCTTCTTAAGCTGCAACGCCTGATACATCCGTATGCGTCCATACGTATCATTGCATTCATCTTATGCATTGATCTCTCTCATGGCATCTGCCAGGTGCTGATACTTTCAGATCTGAGTCTTATTCATTAGATATTGATCGAGCTCCTGTCAAGTTACGCGCAGCATCCTGCAGCAGAAACTGACTTCTCCCTTTATACCCTACATTCCCGTGATTCCACGCTAGGATATCACTATGATAAGTTCTGCAAAGCCGCAGCATAAAGAACCTTAATCCTCCTGCAAAAAGAGGACCGGTACCTTTTGCATAGACGGAACGACTCTTCTTTGGTGCCACTTATCTATTCGATCAGATCGGCATCGTTACCGACGTAACAGCAGATTTAAAGATCTGTTTCCCACATACCTATAAACAGATCCAGTTAATCACCTATTACCTGATCTTGGAGGACCGAAATCCGCTCTTCCGTTTTAAGAAGTGGGCCATGCTCCATAAACACCCTTACGGGAATGACATTCCCTCTCAAAGGAGTTCGGAACTTTTCCAGTCCATTACGGAAGACGCAAAGATGCAGTTCTTCCGCCTGCAGGGAAAGCGACGGGTTGAAAAGGAATACTGGGCTTATGACAGCACTTCTATATCCAGTTATTCTGAGAACCTACGGCAGGTCAAGTATGGCAAGAACAAGGATGGGGAAAAGCTTCCGCAGATCAATCTGGCCCTGATCTTCGGAGAAAACTCTGGCCTGCCGTTCTACTACCGTAAGCTTGCCGGGAACATTCCAGACGTCAAAACGATTCGTGAACTGCTCCGCGAACTGGATGTCCTTGGCTATGAGAAGATCAAGCTGGTCATGGATCGTGGATACTACAGCGTGGATAACATCAACGCCCTGTACAAAGAGCATCGAAAGTTCCTGTGCAGCACCTCTGCGGCGTTGAAGTTTGCGAAGGATTCCATCCGTGAAATTGGAGCAGAGAAGGACCGCTATGAAGCTGAAGGAGAGTTGGCTTAATCCAAAACTTTATCTTATCGGAGCCGCTTACCATCAGCACGTTCTTATTTCTGGCATTGCATTGGCAGGATTCTTCGATCGGTTGCCCATTATGAGCCGCTCTGTTTTAGTGAGCATTACGTTGTTTTCAAAAACCAGATCATGAATGATGCAATGTCTTTTGGATCGCCCCAGAAAACGTTCTATCAAGTACTTTTTTAATTGATTGGAATTTTCTTTTCTGAAAAGAAGTAAGAAAAACAGCACCCCTTGTAATTTACTGCTTCTAAAATTGTTCTATTCATCAATTCAATAAACTGGAATTTATCGTGCTATATTTAGAATCAAAGTGTTAAACGCCTTTGCAAAAACCGGAGGGATATTGTGAGCTGCTTTCTTCCATATCTCATAGCGACAATACGGATTCATCTCAGCCATTTTCTTAACACTGTCGATAATCTCTTTCTGTTCCTTTTCGCCCGCCAAGGCAATAATTGGAAAAGGCACATTGACAAACTGTGGTTCGCTCTCAAAGGTGATGCCATTATCAACTGAATTGTGGATAGTTTCTGCTTTTACCTTCTGCATCCATCCAATGAATTCTCGCCTTGCTTCTCTGGGAAGACCGTTCATGAAACCAATACAATTACATAGCCATTTCTTTTTCAATGAAAGTAATTGCTTTTCGTTTATCTTCAATGCCTTCTTGATTGAGACCGCTGTTTTGTTCAGCCAGGGGCTGACAATGATAGCAGAATAGAAAAGCTCTGAGTGTTCAGAAATGAGTTTGAACGCAAGTTGTGCACCTAATGAGAAGCCTACTAGCAGAACTTTCTGATCAAGTTCGGAAATAAAATCGGCAATTTCGTTTGTGCAAATTTCGGCATCAAATACTCTGTCTGCCTCTTCACCGAAGCCCATAATATGGGGTATTATGATATGAAAACGATCAGCAAGCGAGTATTGTCTGCCAAAGCTATGAACAAAATTTGCCCCATGAAGCATTACGATCGTACTATTGTGTTCTTTTCCAAGCTCAATGATTTTCAACGTTTCATCACCTCAACCTCAATAAATTATAAATTGTTTTTCACTCAATATTCCTATTATTATATCATATTTTTGCTTAATTTTACAGCCATAACTCTTACTTTTTGACCTGCGTTAGTTCTCTGTTTTCTTTATACAATTTCCAACACGGATTATTTCCGTCAATCACATCGCCAACTTCTAATTTTTCTCTAAATATTGCTTGTGTTATAGTGTTTAGGGTATTTTATACGATCCACGATCAGATTCCTCACTTGCTCTCAAATATTCATCATAACATACAGAAAAAGATGGATAAAAAAATCATTTTCCCCCTGTTCTCTCTATTTCAATTTCATTACATTTAACAGTTTATCTTGAAATATATCCTTACTGATTTGGTTAAAATATATCTTTGCTGTAGAGGATTTCCCATTCATTTTTTATATGCGGTTTGGCTTTTGAGGAGTAACTCGTTCTTTGTTAGTCTGTGATTTTTCTTTTTCTGCTTTTTCAATTCCTTCCCTTATCTGTGCCATTTCCTGTTCTGTCGGTTCTATTTGTTTTTTGAGTTTGTTTTCAAATGTTCCTTTGTTGCCTGGTTTCGGCAAAAGAAAGACGTCTCCGATTCCTTAAAGGCGCTGTTCACTGGGTATTGCATTATCACTCCTGATCCCGGCTTTTCTTTCTTCACTCATGATTTCTCTTGCGGCATCCATGGTGAAGCTGCCTTCCTGAATCAGCTTTTTCAGACGCTGTGTCTCGGCGTAAAAAGACGGATTAGCTTATGTTGAATTCCATATTGCTTTAAGCGATCTTCAAACAACGTAGGCTTATTCAGGTGCGTGGTAAAACGATTTGTGAATTCAGTGCCGTTATCTGTCTGAATGCATTGTATAGGCAGTGGAAATACCTTGATCAGCTGTTCCAGGAAACGTATCGAAGCATGGGTGTTGTGCTCGTCAAAGGCTTCTACATAGCGCCAGCGAGAGTATTCATCAATAGCTGTATACTGAAAGAACTGTTCTTCGGCAACAGCGCTATTTTTAAGGCAGGCGGAAGGAACATACTTCACATCAACCTGAATGCGTTGTCCCGGGAACTGTATCTGTTCATAAGGTTTAGGGATGTACTTTGGATTCTTTGGATGAATTGTCGTGATACCACGTCGTTTTAGGATTCTATACAAAGAGCTGACAGAACGAGAATAACCTCGCTGCATAAGCTTTACCCAGAAAACAACCAAGCCGGCATGGGGATTGCGGCGACGCATGTTAAAAATGAGTTTGATTTCTTCCGGAGTATGTTGTCGAGGATGGTGATGTGGTCGCCTGGAACGGTTACGCAGAGAATCCCAGGAACCATCGTAACGATTTTTCCACCGATAGACGTATTGGCGATTGACATGATACTTAATCGCTGTTTTGGTGACACCATGGTGGGCAGCATAGTGAATGAGAGATAGGCGAAAACGCATATCCTGTGTTATAGTAGCCACAACGGAAGACCTCTTTGTCGAGTGGATGTTTGTGGTGAACTTCACTTTAACACAAAGCGAGTTCTTCCGTTCTCTATTTTCACTGCTGTAACACATGTATGGTAATCCTACACTACCACGAACGAGTTCTTTCAGCTGATCCTTGATAACGTCCTCGTTGAACTGTACAATCTTATCAAACATGGTTTGTAGTCTCCTTTCTGAGTGTTGTCTCGCAACTTCATTCTACCAGAGGACTGCAAACTATGTCTTCTTTATGTGATTCTCAATTTGCGTAACTTGGTATACCTTATCGATACCGATGAGCGCGACACCGCCGCCTGCCATGTTGTTGGCTTGGATCCGCCAAGGAAGACCTGGCTGTCCATGTTGCCGATAATCGTGTCAGCGTTGTCTTTGTAGATTGCCTTTAGCTGAGACCTTGCCTGCAGCACCAGGCAGGCGCTGATTTCGCGGGAGCGAATCGTGGCGACCAGCTTTTCCAGATTCGGAATCTGGCCAATGTTCGCCGCCTCGTCAATCAGGCACATCACATGGACCGGAAGCCTGCCGCCGTACACATTATCCGCCTTCTCACAAAGCAGGTTAAAGAGCAGGGTATAGATCATGCTGATCAGGAAATTAAAGCTGCCGTCCGTATCTGACATCATCAGGAACAAAGCGGTTTTCTCATCTCCGAGGATATCCAGGCCCAGCTCGTCATACATCGTGATCTCACGGACTTCCTGAATATCGAAGGGCGCAAGTCTGGCACCGGCTGACACGAGTATCGACTTAAGGGCTTTTTCCTGTTGTTCCTTGTCAAGGACTTTTTAATCAAAATCCTCTTTTTTTCGTCCGATTTTCTCCTAAGCTCTCTCAGCATTATTCTTGTAAGTTTATCTTGCATTGTTTCAGGTGCATTTTCATTGAAATGTACAACAACCTCATAGGTGATCTTTCCAATCTTTCTCTTTGTGCTAATGCCTTTTTATCTGTATTTTTCAGTTCTTCCATGAATTCGCCTTTCCATGTTTGGATTTTTGACACCGAAAAAGGAAGTATCGGCAATTTGCTTTTACTTCCTCTCTATAATTTTATTTAATTGTTTTACTTCGACAAACTGGGATTTAGATTTTAACCCTTACGTAAAATAAAACGGGCTATTCTCCTGAAGTATGTTCTATAACATTATAGTTTAATGC
>ERZ773076.462-NODE-462-length-20584-cov-26.012568_pt1 | contig 20584 bp, 18 predicted proteins | sample MGYA00580613_ERZ773076 | MGnify/ENA primary metagenome ERZ773076 (study PRJEB29015, sample SAMEA2738005) | human oral metagenome | biome: human oral; feature: human-associated habitat; material: dental | place: China | collected 2057 ...
TAAAAGCAAAAGGTTCAGTAACTAACATTGAAGGTGAGCTTTAATATTTTCAAAATACGGAGTCAAGGATGTTGTTTGGCTCCGTATTTTTATAATTTGCGATTATATTCAATAACCGAACTATAAAATTATTCTAAAAAATAATATGATGAAAACACTGATTTTACAGTCATTGTTGAGTTGGTTTCGTTTTATTTAATAATATAATACAACTAAATGTTCGGGCTTTATTTTAATAAAAAATATGAGGGAAAAGAGAAATCTAAAATGCTAATTTAAAAGTTATGAAAATGCTTTAAAGAGATATAGAAAGTTTTATTATCTGCAGGGGAATAAGAACAATAAATTATAAAAAAGTAGAAAAAAGGCACTTCCTCCTCTAAACACGAACTTTCTAAAAAAATATATTTGAAAAACAAATAAAATGTTGATATTTAAAAGATAATGTGGTATTATTTAAATATAAAATATATAATAACAAAGGAGACTTTTTATTTATGAAAAAGGTATTTTCGTTAATAGCAGTTGTTTTATCAGCAGCATTAATTTTCGTTGGATGTTCTTCTAAATCATCTAACAAATCTAGTTCAGACAGCAAATCTGACTTGAAAATCGGAGTTGTAACTGACGAAGGTGGAGCAAAAGATAAAAGTTTTAACCAAAGTAACGTAGAAGCTGTTCAAGAATGGGTTCAAAAAAATGGTGGTAAAGCTTTAAATCCAATTGAAACTAAAAACCAAAGTGATATTGCAGCTAACTTACAAAACGCTTCAAAAGCAGCAGACGTTATTTCTCTTGCTGGATTCTACTTTGAAAAAGAGTTACCAAAAATCGCAGATTCATTCCAAGATAAAAAATACATCTTTATCGATGGATCAGTACCTAACAAAAACGTAGAATCAGTATTATTCGCTGAACAAGAAGCAGGATACTTAGCAGGATATGCAGCAGCTCTTCAATCAAAAACTGGAAAAGTTGGATTCATCGGTGGAGCTAAAATCCCAGCGGTAATCAAATTCGGTTTAGGATTTGTTCAAGGTGCTAAAGCAGCTAACAAAGATATTAAAATCGTTTATAACTACAGTGGTTCATTCAATGATACTAATAAAGGTAAAACTTTAGCAGCTACAATGTTTGACGCTGGAGCAGACGTTATCTTCGTTGCAGCTGGTGGAACTGGAAGCGGATCAATTAAAGAAGCTCAAGAAAGAGCTACTAAAGATCTTAAAGAAAGCGGAGAAGTTAAACACTGGATCGTTGGTGTAGACAAAGACCAATATGCAGAAGGTGTATTCAAAGCTAAAGATAAAGATGGAAAAGATGTAGAGAAATCTGTAATCTTAACTTCAGCTGTTAAACGTATTGACGTAGCAGTTAAAAACATCTTAGATTCAATCAAAGCTGGTAAATTTGAAGGTGGAACTACTAAGACATTCACAATCAAAGAAGACGGTGTAGGACTTCCAGCACAAAATCCAAACTTAAGCGATGCAATTAAAGCTAAAATCGATGCAGCTGTTAAAGAGCTTAAAGAAGGTAAAGTAACAGTAGCATCAGAAGCTGCTAAAATAACAGATAAAGCTAATATTGACGGAGAACTATAAGACTAATAGTTTAGTCATAGAAAAAGGCCTAGTTTTACTAGGTCTTTTTTCTAAAATACAGGTAAAATACTTTTGAAAAGTAAAAAGAGCTCTTAATTATTATTTAGGTAGTTGCTAAGTATAAAAAAATTGTTTTAAATTAATACTAAGAAAAGAGATAATGATATTAAACTAAGCATGATAAATAAGAAAGATGTAATTAATATTTATCTATAAGAAATATAGTTAAATAGTATTAAAATTCAAATGAAAAATTAACATAAAACGCTATACTAGAACGTAAAAATCTAGTATAATATATAAGTGAAATTAACAAAAAAGAGAGGTAAAGATATGTACGCTATAGAAATGCTAAACATAACTAAAAAGTTTGGTGACTTCTACGCAAATAAAGACATTACTATTCAGGTTAAGAATAATGAAATTCATGCTTTGCTTGGAGAAAATGGTGCCGGAAAATCTACATTAATGTCAGTTCTTTTTGGGATGTACCATCAAGAAGCAGGTGTGATTAAATTAGATGGAAAAGAAGTTGATATTAAAGACCCTAAACATGCGAATAAACTTGGAATTGGGATGGTACACCAACATTTCAAACTTATTAAAAACTTTACTGTTGCTGAAAACATTATTTTAGGAATGGAAGAAGTAAAAGGTGGAAAAATTGATTTAGAATCTGCTGCTGATAAAATTTCAGAGCTATCTAGAAAATATGGATTAGAAGTTAATCCGAAAGCCCTTGTTGGAGATATAAGTGTAGGGATGCAACAAAGGGTTGAAATTTTAAAAATGTTATACAGGGACGCCAACATTTTAATTTTCGACGAACCAACGGCGGTATTAACACCAGCGGAAATTGAAGAATTTTTAGCGATTCTTAAAAACCTTCAAGCAGAAGGAAAAACTATTCTGTTAATTACGCACAAACTTAATGAGATTATGGCAGTAGCTAATCGTTGTAGTATTATTCGTCGTGGTGAATATTTTGGAACAGTAGAAGTTGCAGAAACAACTAAAGAAAAACTAGCAAGTCTTATGATTGGTAAAGACTTAGAAATAATCAAGTATGAACGTTCTCGTGAAGGGAAGAAAAAAATACTAGAAGTATCAGGTATTTATGCAGATACTCAAGAAAAACAAAATATCTTACATGACTTTAACCTTGATGTACATGAAAGAGAAATCTTAGGAATTGCCGGGGTAGATGGTAATGGACAACAACAATTTGTTGAAGTACTAAATGCTTTACTTAAAGAAACAAAAGGTAAAATCATTTTTGATGGAAAAGATTTACATGGAATTTCTACTGCGAAACGTAAAGAATTAGGTCTTGAAATTATTGCAGAAGATAGACATAAAGATGGATTAGTATTAGATTTCAGCGTTGAAGAAAACTCAGTATTAGAAAATTACTACACAGAGAAGTTTTCTAAAAATGGATTCCTTAAAAAACCTGTAATTTCTAAATTTGCAAAAGAAATCTGTGAAAAATATGACGTTCGTAAAGCTGGTGATGAGAAGATTTCGGCACGAAGCATGAGTGGTGGTAACCAACAAAAACTTATTATCGGGCGTGCACTAGAACTTGACCCTAAACTATTAGTGACTACTCAACCAACTCGTGGTCTTGATGTAGGGGCTATTAATGGTATTCATAAAATGTTAATTGATTATCGTGACAAAGGAAACAGTGTTCTATTAATTTCATTTGACTTAGATGAAATTTTAACTTTATCAGATAGAATAGCGGTTATTCACAACGGTAATATTATCGATGTTGTAGATAATGATGAAAATGTAACAAAAGAACAACTTGGTCTGCTTATGGCAGGGGTTAAGAAGTAGAGAGGAGAACCTATGTTAAAGAAAGTTTTAACTAATGCGGTGCTACCAATATTAGCTTCATTTATAATTGGAGCAATTCTTATTTCAGCGATAGGAGCAGCACCAGGAGATGTATTAGGAGTTATGGGTGATATTTTCACCGACTCTAACAGTATAGCTGAAATTTTTGTATCGACAATTCCATTAATCTGTACAGGGTTGTCAGTAGCCTTTGCATTTAGAACAGGGTTATTCAATATCGGGGCAGAAGGACAATTTATTATGGGTGGACTTTTTGCAGGTATTGTAGCTATCAAAATGCAAGGTATGAACTTTTATGTAGTCCTAATCGCAAGTATCTTAGCAGGTATTATTGTTGGTGGACTTTGGGCAGCTATTGCAGGGTATTTAAAAGCTAGATTTAATATTAGTGAAGTAGTTGTAACAATTATGTTAAACTATACAGCTTTATACTTTGTTCAATTCGCAGTGCCAAAATTTATTCGTGGAAATAATGACATTATTTCTCAACCGCTTGTTGCAAGTGACGGTTCAGGATATTTAAAAAATGATTTGATAGAAGGTATTTTCAATAACCACCGTTTAGGAACGGATTTATTCTTAGCTATTTTTGCGGTTATTATATTCTATATCGTTATGGAAAAAACAGTATTCGGTTATGAGCTTCGTTCAGTAGGGTTTAACCCATCAGCATCTAGATTTGTTGGTATGAAAGTTAATAGAAACACTGTTCTTTCAATGGCTATTTCAGGAGCATTTGCTGGACTTGGAGGAGCGCTTTACAATATGGGACCTGTTGGTCAAGTAGTTGCAGGTTCTACATTCCAAGGGTTTGGATACATGGGTATCGCGGTTGCACTTATCGGAGCAAATACAGCACTAGGTTCATTCTTAGGAGCATTATTATTCGGATTCCTAGGAGTTCTTACTCCACAATTAGCGTTTATCGGTATTCCAAAAGATATCGCGAACATCTTAATCGGATTAATCGTATTATTCGTTGCAGCAAAAGCTATTTTCGATAGCAAATTACTAGATAAACTAGTTAGTAAAAAGAAAGGAGAAAAATAAATGGATACAGTATTATCACTATTAGACTCAATGTTACAATATACAGTACCTATTCTAATAGCAGCCATTGGTGGTTTCTATTCTGAAAAGAGTGGGGTTGTTAACATTGCACTTGACGGTTTTGTAATTTTTGGTTCATTTGTTGCTTCTTTCATAGCTTTAACAGCATTCGAAGGTTCGCCAACTATGTTTCAATTAGTTATATGTTTACTAGCTGCGACAATATGTGGAGGACTACTTTCACTTATCCACGCATTTATCAGTATTAACTTAAAAGCTGACCAAGTTATCTCAGGGACAGCAATTAACTTAATTACACCAGCTATCGCATTATTCTTAGTTAACCATTTCAATGGAACTTACGAATTACTATTAGCAAGTGGATTCCCTAGATATACAGTTTTTGGTAAATTTACAGTATATCCAACGATTATTATAGCAATAGTATTAGTAGCACTTACTTACTACATTATTTACAAACGTCCATTTGGACTTAGACTTCGTTCTGTTGGGGAAAATCCTCAAGCCAGTGACTCATTAGGGCTAAACGTATTTAAATATCGTTACATTGGAGTATTTATTTCTGGATGTCTAGCAGGGCTTGCTGGAGCAATCATTGCAACTACATTCAGCCAAGGGTTCAACGCAGCAATTACAGTATACGGTTTTGGTTATTTAGCATTAGCAGCATTAATCTTTGGTAAGTACAACCCAATTACAATCACATTAGCAGCATTGTTCTTTGGGGGAACAAAAGTATTTGCAGAAAAAGTATCTATTCTTGCACCAGATCTTCCAATTCCAGTATCATTCTGGAACATGTTCCCATTCGTAGCGACAATTATCGCACTTATCGTCTTCTCTAAGAAAACTTCTACACCAGAAGCGCTTGGAGTTCCTTACGATAAAGGTATGAGATAAGGTTGAATTAAAAGTAATTTAATCAAAATATATACAATAACACTCAGAAAGTTAATTATTCTGAGTGTTATTTTTTAATTTAGAGAAAATGTGGTATAATAATGTCAAAGAAAAATAATAATCAATAAAACATCTTACTTTATTGATAAAGGAGAATTTAGATATGAATAAGAAATTACTTATGGTTCTTGCAGCAGGAGCGTTAGTTCTAACAGGTTGTGCGGTAAATGAAGCCAATAAAGAAAAAGAAGATAAGAATAAATCAGAACAAAATAATGCTTCAAAAGAAGATAAAAAATCAGAACAAAATAAACAAAAAGTATCTCATGATTTAAAAGAAGCAGAAAAACTAATAAATAAAGTGGCAATTTCAGGAAATGATTTATCAAGACTAAAAGTAAAAACTAATCTATTAGCTTGGATTACACAAGATAAAGTGAAAAAATCGAAGTCACCTAACGGAGATGAACTGTTCACTATTTCGAAAGAAGATTATCTAGATGTTATCAATGAATATTCAGATAAAACTTATACTATGAATGAGGCGTTAGGTTTATTAAAAGGGCCAAACTTTAATGAATATGAAGTTGAAGCAGCAAAATCGCCATTACATCCAACAAAAAATGAAATTCACTACTACAAAGGTGATGATAAAATTGTCTTTGTTGGAATGCCCTTAACAAATAAATATCCACAAGAAGTTGAAGCGAAAGATAAATGGAAAGTAGAAGGGGATAGTATAAAAATAAATGTTCTTGATGCAATGACGAAGACAAATATTTCAACTATAACTCTAAAACTTAACAATAAAGAGTATCAAGGCGGAAACCAAAAATCTAAATACTATGTCGAAAGTGTAAAGTATAATTAGGATTAGAGGGTTGAATATATAATAAAGGATAACTAGAAATAGTTATCCTCTATTTTTTGTTGGTTGCAAAATAGTTGTATTTATGGAAATCAAGTATTGTTAAAAAATGATTATATCAGTGATTTAATGAGTGGTCGCTGTTATTTTTATTGATAAGAAATTAATATGTAAAATCATTTTTTGTAATCTTTATATGGGAATTGACAAAAAGAAAGTATTAGTTTAAAATTAATGTATAAGCAAAAAGTAAATATAATTTTCATAGAGAAAAGACAGGACCGTGAATCTTGTCTTTTTTTTATTTCAAGGCTAGTTACTTTCTAAAAATTCTATCTAGCCATTTGTAAATATAATAAGCAAGTTATACTTGCCGTGATAAAAAGTGTAAAATCAAACAAATTAAACATAAATCTACCTCCCTCTGTTACGAGATTAGTGAAAAAGTAACGATGTAAGTATAATACGAAAACGAAAATAATACAAAGCTATTCTTTCCGGTGTAGAGCAAGAATGTTAGGAAGAGAATAATAGGGTGATTTTTTTGCTATATACTGTAAGACCGAAAGCATAGAGCGGATAATGTATTCTTTCCGTATGCTTTCGCATAAGAGAAAAATAGCAAAAAATAAAAAAAGTAAAGGATCAGCAAGGAAGATTTTTAAGGTTACGAAAAAATACTCTTGCCTTTTATCTTTTATTATTTGTATTATCTCCTTTAAATTTTTGTAATTCCTGCTAAGTCTATCTAGAGAAGTGATTATTACTTCATCGTTAAGCCGGATAGAGTTTAGCATTTTATCAAGAATGGGTCTATTTGTGTTTTTTCCACTTTCTTGTTCACTAAATAGTAAATCTACATTTGAAACTATCAGGCATCCCCTCATGATTAAGTCTAAAAAAACAACGATTTAAATGTAAACAATGCAATAAAAAGTTTGTAGCTAGAACATCTCTTGTACTCAAACATTGTCACATCTCTCAAAATGTAAAACTATCAATCTTAAAAGCTTTAACAGCTACATTATCATTTAAACAAATATCTAAAGAACATAACGTATCAGAAAATACAACAATTAAGAATACTTAAATCTTGTAGAAAACAAGTAGAAGTAAATTGTTATAAAAGCCTTCCACAACACTTATGCTTTGAACAAAAGATAGTAAATATTCAATGAGCTTTGTATTTCTGGATGCTAAAATACATGATTCTACAGATATAGTAGAAGGTAGAACAAAATATATCCTAAATAATTACTTCCTTGGATTTAAAAGAAAAACAAAAAACAAGATTAAAACAATCTGTATAGATATATACCCACCATATATGGATATAATAAAAAACACTTTCCAAATGCCAGAATAATAATTGATAGATTCCATATAATTCAAAATATAAACAGAGAGTTAAATAAAGAAAGTGTAAGGCTAATGAATATCTATAAAGACAAAAAAGGAAAAGAAGGTAGAAATTATACAATACTAAAGAACTTTTGGAGATTAGTATTAGCTGATGAAGATAAGATAGATTATGAAAAGTATTTTCACAACAGGAGTTTTGGTAAATTAGTAACTAGACGAGATGTATTAAATTATATATTGTCATTAGATAAGTCGTTTAGAGTTAGTTATGAGATAACACAAGAAGTAAGAAAAGCGGTAAAAGATAGAGATGAAGTAAGAGTCTAAAAGAACTAATGGATATGGATACAACTAGCTTGCCTAGAGGTATGGCTAAAGCGATTAAGACGATGAAAAGATATAGAGAATACATGGTTAATAGTGTTAGGTATGAGTATTCTAATGGTCCACTAGAGGGTTTTAATAATAAGATTAAGTTAGTTAAAAGAGTTTCTTATGGTTATAATAGTTTTGATAATTTTAGGTTACGTATATTAATTATGTCTAGGTTATTTGTTTCTAAATATAAGAATAATGAAAGAGTTGATAAGCATAGTAAAAATGCCAAGCAGCTTAATACTGCTTAGCATTTTATAGTGTTATTTTCTCATGCCCCGTATTTGACATAGAGCCAAAAATACTCTTGCCCTTTACTTTTTTTAAGCTAATAAATTATACTATCTTATTGGTTGCAAAATGGTTGCATTTATGGAAATCAAGTATTGTTATAAACTGATTATATCAACGATTTGATAAGTTTTTACTATTATTCCCACTCTTCTTTTTCTACTGTTCACTATATCCAAAACCGTTCAAAATAAAGGTTTTTCGTTTGTTGTATGCTGGGAAATTCGTTTAATTTAAGCTTGCTTTTAGATTTTTTTACCCGTTCCAGTCCCAGTTCCAGCCTCAGATATATCCTCAAACATATCCATAGTTAAGCTAAGAATTATTCTTTTGGCAATAATCTCTAACTACATCAATCCAATTTTCATACCAATACCACTGTTTAGAAACTTTTACTCCATAATTATATTTTTTATTTTTAGCATCTTTTGCCTTCCATAATTGAGTATGGTAATGCATGCTAAATGTAGAATATCCTTCCTCATTCATCATTTTCACGATATCACTAGGCAGAAATTTCGCTTTTTCAACAGCTTTAACTAACACACGTTCTACATCTTTTGCTTTGTCACTGTCTGGAGAAATAAATTCTATTGCCCTATCTGCTTGATTGGCTCGATTTACTTGTATTGGAATGTATACAATCCTGTAAGAATAGTATAATGATTTTAATTCTTCATCATCCAACTCAGATTCAAATGTTGCAATAAAATTCCTTACATTAGTCGGTATTTCATTTGTTGATTCTTTTCTTAATAACTGCTCCTGTTCAGGTGATATTGGAGAAAATTGAATCGCTAAGCTCAAATTATCTTTTATACTATGCTTATCCCCAAACATTTTGATTATCTCTCTATTATAGTTTAATGCACATGCTTGTAATTTAGCTCCAATATATTCATCAATACTATCAGTTTTTTGATGTTCGATTTCATGTCTTATGCCAATTAAAAACCTCAAATTATTTGCTGTACCTTTATCTAATGGAGAGGATTGTTCATTAATGCACCTTTCTAACTCCCAGTGTTTATATGCACCATTTTTAGTCCTGTCATATCTTTTCCGTTTGCCTTTCATATGAAAATATCTATAGTCTATACTTTTCTTGCTATAATAAGCATGCATAAGATATGTCCAAGAAATAATGGCAGTAATAATAAACATCTCAGACTTAAATTTAATTAAAGGATTGTTATAAATTTGTACAGCAGATACCATTGCCTCTTTTGATTTATCAAGCAATTCATTAGTTATTGATCTACCCATTTTATGCCCTCCAACTTCACTACAATCCTAAAACTTCTCTGTTCATTATTTCAATTGCTTTTTGTTCTTGCTTATAGGCTTGATATCTTAACTTATTTGCCTCTAAAACTAAACAATCTATCTTTTTAACTATTTCTCTATCTTTTATTATTGGTATTTGAACATCTCCCAGAGAGCTATCATCTATCATATTAACAACAGAACCATAGCTTTGCCTTTTTATTAGTATTTGCCCATAATCAGAATTTAAAAAACAGTAAATATATCCCGGATAAATTTTAGGGACTATTTTTAAAACATTTTGGCTCACTGCCATATTTTCCATGTGCTTAGGCACTATGACAACTTTTCCTATTGTTCCTCTATCTGTTACCAATATCCAATTTTCTTTTACTCTCAATTCTTTTTCATATCTTTTTTTATGAGTTATTTTCGAAAGATATTTATCTGTTTCCGGCGACAATTGTGTAATCTCTTTCCCACCAAGAAATGGATAACCATGTCCCTTTTGAACATAGTTTCTCTTAAAAACACCTGCTAGTACTATGTTTTCTGTAATCTCTTTATTCTCTAATTTTACTAAATTAGCTCTCTCCCTAAGGTGATTTTCTAATACTTTTATTATAGGCAAATGATAGTTGCTTTCAAGTCTACCATTTAAATCACTTAGTTTAATTGAAAAAGAGTTAATTTCCTTACTGTATGAAAAAGCTTCATTCTTTAAATCGTCAATAGGTGGAAGTTCTAATTCTTCTATCATTATTTTGGTAGCTTCATCTATAAGACGATTTGATTCATCTCTATTAGCATAAGATTGTATTATTAAGCCGTGGATTTTTTTCTTTAAGTTCAATGGAGCTAAAGGGACTAGTACTTCGTTCATATGTTCTGCTTCTATGTGACTTATCACTGAGCCATATTTATTAGATTTAAGGATTTGTTTTCCTACATATGTTTTTAAAAAAGCATAAAAAAATCCATTATCATATTCTTTTTTAAACTTAACTCTCAATAAATCATGAGAAAAAATCTTCCCATTTAATGTTTCAGAAACAAAACTTATATTACCAACAGTACCGCTACAAGTAATCAAAATTTGGCCCAATGCTACTTTTAATGCTTCAATATTTGTGTTTGTGAGTTTTGAGATATATCTATCACTTTTAGGATATATATCTAGCATTGAAGTAGGTTGATAAATTGGATATTCAGATTTTTCTAACCAAATTCTTTTAAATCGAGATCTTGTATAACACTCTATTAAATCCCTATCTATATTTATTTCAGATGATCCGTAAATTGAATTTTCAACTATGTTTCTTGCATGTTTACATTCCAAATCAAAAACTGAAGCTTCAAATCGTTTTCCTTTGTCTAATACTTCACTTAAAGATACACTAGACCAACTCATATCCTCTTTAGGGAGATCAATTATTTCTATAAATTCTTTTTCTAAATTTTTTGTTGCTGAATTTACCATGATATTCCCTCATTTATTTTCCATTTTCTAAAAATATTTGGAACAAGTACTGTTTGATCATCAACAACTTTTTCTCTACTTTCCATTTGAGCGGTTTTAGATCCTGACGATATTTCATCAAGTTTATATATGTTTTGTTTTTCCGGAACCATAATCTCATTTCCGTCATTATCTCTCTTGAAAAGTGTATTGCCTCTCTTATCATGTCCAATTTTATCAACTATAGCCATATAGATATTATAATCTGCCATTTGCCCAGTTGATTCCTCTTTTGAAATTTCTTCCTCAGTTTTCTTTTGTAAAATCAACACGGAAGTTTGAGTACCATTCCTTGGTTGAAATGTATCTTCATGCAAGTCAATACTTGCAATGATTTTAGTGTTTTTGATTAACCATTCTCTTATATAACCCGTTCCCGGTGAACCAAGTAAGGCATCAGGAAGTACAATTCCCATTCTTCCACCTGGTTTTAAAAATTGATAGCAACGTTCTATAAATAAAATTTCTGGCGATACTGAAGATTGATATCTATCAGTAATAGTCCATTTACTATTTTTCTTATCTTGTTTCCAAATTTTCGCCAAATCAAATTGGCTTAATATGGCATGGTCTTTAATTGGAATCTTACTTCCGAACGGTGGATTTGTAACAATAACATCAAAATATCCTATACTATCTTTATTGATAAGTGTTTTCTTATCTATCTGCAACGCTGCTGACAATCTTGTTTTAAAATCATCTGTCCATTCATGTGGTTGAAGCAAAGAATTATTCTGCAAAATGTTACCACTACCATCATTATTCATTACCATATTCATTTTTGTAGCTTTAACTAAATCGGGATTTATATCAAAGCCAAAATAATTGTTCATAGCCATATCTGAAATTTTGTCTTGAAATGCTTTCTTTTCAAAATCGTTCCATTCAGTTTTTAACTTGCCTGTTTCTTTTTCAAATTCTATCTTTAGTTGCTTCATTGCATAAGTCATTGCAGTTACCAAAAACCCGCCTGTACCCTCTCGTGTCAAGCGACTGACACAAAATATATTGTCTATTTTTAGATAGCAAAAAGAGAGTGATTTCTCACTCCCTCTTGCGTCTATTTCCATATGATTTTTTGAACTATACTGCCTTCACAGATAACCGACTCAACATACTTTTCCATAAGTTCTCGTGTAAGTTCATTATCTGTTACTACTTCTGTTTCGTTAGAAGATAGTTTTATCTTTTCTTCTAGCTTACTAATTTCATTATCTATCTGATTTTTACTTTCTACAAACTTAACTTTCGTCATTTTCCCAAGTTTATATTTTTCAAAATCAGACATCTTTTTTGCCTGAAGCTTTTCTATCTTTTTCTCTATATCTTTAATGCTTATTTTTTCTTTGAGCTTTACTTCTACTTCACCATATTTCTCTTTAATAAGCGAAAGCACCTGTTCCTCTAATTTATCAACTCTTGAGTTTTTATGTTCAACATTATTACACTTGCAGATCCTACAATGAAAATACTTGTGTATTCTCATGCTTCCATCCGGTCGTTTAAACTTTGATTGAGTAAGTCCCAGAATATGGTTACAAGTAGGACATCTTGCGAAGCCTTGTAATGGGGAATGCTTTCTCCATGTATAGTCAGTATTTTTCCCTTTTAAGAAACTATTATTTTCTTTGATAGCTTGAACCCTTTCAAACTCTTCTCTTGAAACGATAGCTTCATGGTGGTCATAAACTCTACCCCATTCTTCTTTAGGATTAAATTTAAAACTACCAGGAGTCAATACCGACTTTTCTTGCATATTGAAGACATAAGTGCCTGTGTAATTTTCATTGGATAAAATATCTACCACTGTACCATTTGTCCATGTTGGTGCATCTCTTGTATCTGATGATACTATGTTATATTCATAATCCATATTTGTAAGTTCTTTTTTACGTTCGTTTGGTGTTGGTATATTCTCTTCATTCATAACTGCTGCAATCTTTCTTGATGCAAGTCCTGTAAGTGCTAAGTCATATACCTTCCTCACAATCCAAGCTGTCTTATCATCAATAATGATGTTGTGCTTATCATCTGGATCTTTCATATAACCAAATGCTGGACTCCATGCAAGAAACTTTCCTTGCTTCTTAAGTTCTGTAGTAACTGTCTTTACTTTCTGCGAAATATCTTTTGTATAAAAGTCATATAGCAAACCTTTAAACTGAATATCAAGGTCTGTTCCATTCCCTTTTTCCTTATCACTATCATAGCCATCATTAATCGCAATAAATCTAATACCAAGAAAAGGAAATATATTCTCCAGATAATCACCGAGCGAAATATAATCCCTCATAAATCTCGATAAGTCTTTTACAATTATGGCATTGATTTTACCATTCTTAACTCCTTCTAGCATTCTTTGAAAAGATGGTCTTTTCTCATTTGTACCTGTATATCCGTCATCAATGTATTCTTCTCTTTGAAAACTTTTAAATTCATCATTTCTATCAAGAAAATCATTCAGGAAATACCTTTGATTGATGATACTTTCGCTCTCATCTTTCTTCATCTGATCTTCTACAGATAATCTAATGTAAAGTGCAATTTTACTCAATATTAACACCTCCCATCAAACTATCCATATTAAATTTAAAGATTATTTCAAAGTTATGATTGCCATAGACAATTATCTTTTCCACTAAGCTATGAATTAAATCAGATGGTAATTTTTCAACCTTTTTTGCCGAAAATACGTCCTTAATCCACTTAATAGATATTTTCTTATCCCTTTCAAGGTCTTTTACAACCTTTTCAATAGCAATAACTTCATTATTGATTGTTGCAATATGGCTAAGAGTAATCTCTCTTTTAAGGCTATATACTTCCCTATCAATCTTGCCTAAGCTATATTCTTCATAAGCTTTTTGAATTAGGAATTCTTCCTTCTCTGTCTTAATTTTAAGCTTTGAAATATCTTCGTTTAGCTTATCTATACTTTCAAAAAACCTAGCAGACACTCTTTCTATTAGCTTTGCCTTGCTTGTAGCCTTAGTAATAAACTCTGCTACCTTTTCAGACATTGCCTTATCAAGCTCTCTTTCCATAATAAATACTCCTACTTCGTTATCTATCTTGCCTGTGCAAGTATCGTTTTGAAAAGAGTAATAAAGCCTATCATGGTTTGTCCCGTAAATTCTGGTTCTTCGATAAAGTTCCTTACCTGTTGCATTATTAAAAATCAAGCCCTTATATCTATTCTCATAATCTCTTTCAAAGTTATGCATCTCTGCACCAAAAGCATTGTTCTTTAATCTATTTGCTCGCCCTTGCAGCACTTTTTCAAAGTCTTCTTTTGAGATAATAGGTTCATGAGCATTTTCATATATAATATGCTGGCTTTCATCTACAAATTGTTGCTTCATTCCTTTTGCAAGATTTTGTTGCTTAACGCCTTGCACCAAAGTTCCTGTATAAGTTCTATTAGTAAGCATTTTGGAAATAGTACCTTTATTCCACTGCGGATCACCATCCCGTCTATAAATTCTACCTGTTTTGTAATAGACCATTCCTGTAGCATAACCCATAGTATTAAAGTGTTTTGCAACCTCATATTGGCTTTTCCCTCCAAGTGTTAGTCGGAACATTTCTTCAACAATGAATCGAACATTCTCATCAACTTCTAACTTCTGTCCCTCTTTTAATTTCACTACCTTATATCCATAGGGCGGAACAGAACCAATAAAATATCCATTTCTTGCCCTATTATGTTTGCTTGTCTTTATCTTTACAGAAATGTCTTTAGCATACATATCATTGACGATATTCTTAAGAGTTACTTCAAATGACTTCTTTGAGTCTAAATCCTTAACGGTATCAACCTTATCATTAACAGAAATAAACCTTACTCCCAAGAACGGAAATACCTTGTCTATGAGTCTTCCCATCTCAAGATATTCTCTTCCAAGTCTTGATAAGTCCCTTATGATAATACAATTAATTCTTCTTTCACGAATATCTTGCATCATTTCCTGGAACTGTGGTCTTTCAAAATTTGTCCCACTATATTCATAGTCTGTGTAAATATTTACGACTTTGATATTTTCCTTTAAAGCATACTCTTTACAACAAAGCACCTGTGTTTCGATAGACGATGATTTCTCACGCCATTCTTCTTTTCTTTCACTGGATAATCTTGTATATACTCCTGCTTTATAGAATACTTTTTGTGCTTGTTCTTCGTTTTTTCTTATATATCTTTTGGAAGTCCTTGCCATTAACAAACACCTCCAACTGCAAGCTTAGGTTCAACTCTTTCTAAATGCTCACCAAATAACTTGCCCATTGATATTAGTCTTGCATTATGTGTATCCTTAGCTTCGACCTTATCACTATCTACAATCGCTTGAAGCAGATTCACTGTTTCAATATTGTTGAAGACAAAGTTAATTGCATTATCCTCTCCAATCTCAATACGATCTATAAAAGACACTAAAGACAATCGATTCAGTTCACCATTTTCAGGATTAGGAACTATCTCAGAAACGAAACTACCTTTATCGTTTATCTTCATTTTCAGTTCATCTACGATATTTTGCTTTGTAATAATTTGTTTCTCAATTTCTCTAATCTTGATAAGATAATTTTTTCTAAATCGTTCAAATTCCTCAGTCGTAATAAGTTCTTCTTCTAAATCCATGTAAAGAGATTGTCTAAGTCTTTCATGCTTTCTTTTTTCTGCATATAATGACTCAAAATCAACTTTTAATTTAAACTTTGACACATCTATTTCGCTAACTTTTTTAAGCAGTTCATTGTACTTAGATAGATATTCATTTAATGCATGAATAGTTGCATGAGTAACATAGTCTTCTTTTACACTATGTCTTGAACACTCTCCAGCATTGTTATATTCAGAGCAAATGTAGAAAATCTTATCTCTTACTTTTCGCCTAATCATAGGACTTTCACAATCTTTGCAATAAAGCATACCTGATAATATATATGGCTTATCTTTAGACTGTTTCACATCACGAAGTAGCATTTTGTTTGCAAGTGCAAAGATGGATTTTGATACTATGCTTTCATGAGCATTTTCTATTGTTATCCAGTCTTCTTTGGAAACATCGACTTCGTGCTTTGATTTATAATTTAACTTTGTGGTTTTTCCTTGTTCCAGGACACCAATATAAACCTTATTTGAAATAATACGGTTTACCATCTTAGCATCCCACTTTGCTTTTTTCACAACAAAACCAGTATTGAAGTTATCACCATTATTTTCTTTGTGCTTTGATGGTGTAACTGTTCCAATACTGTTTAGAAAGTCGGCAATAGCCTTTGAGGAATAACCCTCTATTTTCATATTAAATATTCGCTCAATGATATGAGCTACTTCTGTATCAACTACAAGCTGATGTTTGTTCTTATCATCTTTCTTATATCCAAAAGGAGCAAATGATCCAATAAACTCGCCATTCTTCCTTTTCACCTCTTTTGATGATTTCACTTTCATAGAAATATCTCGACAATAACTGTCATTGATAAAATTTCTAATTGGAAGTATTAAATGTGTATCACTAACATCTGCATTATCACTATCATAGTTATCATTTACAGATATGAAGCGAATACCTTTTTCAGGAAATATCTTTTGCAGATACTTCCCAGACTCAATATAATCTCTACCAAAACGAGATAAGTCTTTTACCATAATGATAGAAAACTTTCCTTTATTCAGGTCATCAATCATATTCTTGAAATTTGGACGCTCAAAATTAGAACCACTATATCCATCATCTACATATTCATAAGATAGATCTATGTTCTTTTCTTTAGCGTAAGATTTGATTATTTGTCTTTGATTTGAAATAGAGTTACTTTCATTACTGTCCCCATCTTCTCTTGAAAGACGAAGATACATACACGCAGTATTTCTCATAACAATCCTCCTAAAATGATATTTTGGCAAATAGTCATTTCGGAAGATTACTTCTACCACCTATATTTTACCGCACCCTATTTCTCTTTGTCAGCCCCTCAAATTCTGACACAAGATTTACATAGATACATCTCAACAATATCAAGTAAATCAAGCTTTTCACTTTCGCTCGTAGAGTAGGTTATTTTCTTAGAATAATCATCGGCTATTTGCTTCTTATCCTTATCTTTCTTAACTTCTTTTTTCTTATTCATAGTCTTAACCTCACTATTTTTATAATAAGTTTTATGACATTGGTAGGTGCATTGGCTGCTACATTGGAATCTCACCACCGCCCCTTATTAAGACGAGCCGGCTTAAACTATTGAAGTATCATTATCACCATTCGTATCACAGAGATAGATTGCCACACCTATCCTTTATGTATTCCTATTTATCGCTCTTTTTCTTTTATCCTTGGCACTTACCAGTATTCATTTAAACCAATTTCTCAGCAGAAAAGTCTTGGCGTAGGTCATAATTCTCCACAAATGGATAACGTCCCACCTTGGTCTATTCAGTTGTCAAAGATCAATTAGCTTTCTGCTATGTAGGATTCTTTGCTTAATAACGGAATAGATTTTCTCTTCTACCTCAAAAGCAAAAAGGATAAATTTCCCCCTACACTTTAATAGTGAAAATTTATCCCTCTTGGTAACCAGATTTATGAAATTTTAAAAAAAAGAAAAGCACCCACTATTTACAAGTAGATACTTTTCAATACCATTAACATTTAATTTCTAAGTACTTATCATTTGCTACGATTAGTTTCTTATAATAATCATCATAGCTTTTACTAAATTTTCTAATAAGTGGAATCGCAATTTCATAATACTTGTTGTCTTTCATAAAGTTTGGTAATTTATCTTGAATTTGCTTCATTAGGCTCTTTTGATATTCTTCACTGTTTTTATATTCTTCATATTGAGAAATAGTATTATCATTTTCTTTTAGCCATTTTTCAACATTTTCAATAGCGTTAATTTTATCTTTATTAACTTTTTTTAGTATCTGCATATCAAAAGTAGAACTTATCTTTTCAATATAATTTTGCTCATCCTTACTTAACTGAAATAATGGTAAATTATCTAAGTAATCTACATATTTTTCAAATGCTTCTTCCTCATCTTTTCCTAATGATTCATTTAAAAATGGTTGATATGCTGCAAATAACATTTGTCCAAAATATCCTGGAAATAATCTCTCTAATCTTTCGTAGATTGATTCCTCTGCTTCAATCAATTTAATTTTTTCATTTATAAGTTCCTGATTTTCACCTTTAACTACAAGTTCAAGGACTTCTTTTCTTTTCTCTTCAACATCTAATTGATGTTGCTTTCTTCTTAAAACAGATGATAATGCACTAATGCCAGTGGTTAGATACCCTTCTATTTCAGTTACACTAATTCCAAGTTTTCTAAATAAAGATATTTGAATTAAAACCTCTAAATCATTCTCGCTGTAATCTCTATAACCGTTTTCAGTTTTTTGAGGATTTATAAGTCCTTTCTCCTCATAATATTCAATTGCTTTTCTTGTTAAACCTGTTTTGTTTTGAATTTCATTTCTTAACATGGTTTGCCACCTCCTTTAATTAAAAGATAGCACTGTCCCCAACGGACAGGTCAAGCAAAAAACTTACTCGTATTTTTTTCTTTTTTATAGCCAAATAAATTAATCTTATTATCGGAATACATATCATACAAAAGACTACAAGCGATGGAATTTTAGGCATATTAATCACCTCCACTAAAACAACTTAAATTTAGCAATTATAAATAAAACAATTGCAACGATAAAAAGAATACATGCTCTTTTTACTGAAAACCCATAAATTTTTTCAGGATTTCTTTTATCATATTTTATTTGCTTTAAGTCTCCTACTTTCGTATTCATAGAAACCTGTATTCTGTTACTAGATATATATTGTTTACCATCAACTAAGTACATAAAATTTGCCCATTTGGAATTTCCTTTTTTCACAGCCTCCGGATTTGGTTGCCATATAGATACAACCTCTGCTTTTACATAATCTGTATTACTTTTATACAAAAAAGAGGACATTTGCTGTCCCCTCGTTATACAATCAATTCACCACAAAAATCATGAAAGAAGGTTAAACAAATGTCCCATAATGATTCTATCCTAAATATTCTTGGAATTAAAGATAAAAATATTAAAATTATTTCTGTTGAAGAAGCTGAACACAACAACGATTCTGTTAAAGAGTATATAACGCTAATAACAGCTACTCTTTCTTATCCGATTAATCGTTGTCGTAACTGTGGCTTTCCCACAGTTAATAAGGATGGCTTTCGCAAAACTCATGTACGACTGGCAAGTTTAAATGGGAGAAGATATGAACTAGAGCTTCGTAAACAACGCTATAAATGTAAATCATGCCATACTACTTTTGGTGCTATTACTAATTTAACCAAAGAAAATCAAACCTTATCCAGTGATCTCAAAAATCAAATCATGCTTTTAGCTCGTAAAGGCTTATCTGGTCAGCTTATTGCTGAAATGTGTCACTGCTCTCCTAGCAGTGTTCGTCGAACAATCTTAGAGCGCATGGAACCACACTATCGTGTGGCTAAGTTGCCTAAGCATCTATGTTTTGACGAGTTTCGTTCAATTAAGTCTGTGATGTCCTTTATCTGTTGTGACGCTGAAACCCACCAAATTGTCACAAAGTTACAGGATCGTCTATCACCTACCATTGTTGATTATTTTGAAAGTCGTTATTCAAAAGCCGAACGCGAATGCGTTCAATCAGTTGTAATTGATTTAAATGCTCAATATCAAAGTTTTATCTATCGCCTTTTCCCTAATGCCAATATCATTATTGATCGCTTCCACCTTGTACAATTAGCTGGTCGCGCTTTGGACAATTGTCGTATCTCTATCCTAAAGCAACTTGATAAACAGAGCCAAGAATATAAAATTATGAAGTCACATTGGAAGCTATTCCATAAAAAAGCTGAAGATCTTCACCCTGAAGAAGTAGTTTTTCTTCGCGGCGTTAAACAATATATGACTCGCCAAAATGCTGTTGATCTCATTACTAGTAAATTTTCCAAGTTCGCTGAAGTATACCAAACTTACCAAGATATCACGAAAGCCCTAAACGAGCGCAATAGTGAATTACTAGAGTCAACCATCTTAGACTACCAAAAAACCAATACAGAAATGGATACTGCTATTCAAACCCTTCGTCAAAACAGAAAATATGTCTTAAATAGCGCTAAATTTGAATACTCTAATGGTCCTTTAGAAGGCATCAATCGCAAAATCAAAACCCTAAAACGAACTTGTTATGGTTTTGCCAATCAAAAATTTTTCTTTTTAAGAATCGATTGTATTTTTTCGTAAAAAAATACCCCCTACATTTTCGTAGGAAGTATTTTTAGTCAACCATACCAGTTGACAGATATCCCACTTAGGACATTTTCCTACAAGGGGTCCCGAGCGCTTAGTGGGAATTTGTACCCCTTATCGATACAAATTCCCCGTAGGCGCTAGGGACCTCTTTAGCTTCTTGGAAG